>PR_CR_10_Liq_1_inCRDRAFT_1000188_pt1 | contig 37589 bp, 37 predicted proteins | sample PRCRCaboRojoPR_3_FD_10241 | JGI IMG/M metagenome (IMG submission 10241) | reverse complement strand
AACGCCGGAGGCCGCCGAGGTGGTGGAGCAACAGGCCATCGAACTGACCTACACCGGTGATTCGTGGATGGAAATCCGCGATGACCGCGGCGAGCGGCTGCTATTCGGCATGGCGCGTCCGGGCACGGCGCGGGTGGCGGGTCAACCGCCGTTCGATATCGTGGTGGGCAACACCGATCATGTCACCCTTCGCTATCAGGGAGAGGTCGTCAATCTAGAGGCCTATGCCCGGCAGAAGGTCGCCCGTTTTACCCTGGGCTCGGACGAATGAGGGCAGCTTGAGCGAGACCATTCAGAATATTCGCGGCTTTGGCGACATCCTGCCGGCCGAGGCGCCGGCCTGGGGATTCGTCGAGGCGGCTTTCAGCGACGAGCTCGAACGCTACGGCTTTGACCGGATCCGCTTGCCGATTGTCGAGAAAACCGCGCTGTTCGCCCGCTCCATCGGCGAGGTGACCGACATTGTCGAGAAGGAGATGTATACCTTCAGCGACCGCAATGGGGACAGCCTGACCCTGCGGCCGGAGGGCACGGCCGGATGTGTGCGGGCCGGCATCCAGCGGGGATTACTGCACAATGCCACGCCGCGGCTCTGGTACATGGGCCCGATGTTTCGCCACGAGCGCCCGCAGAAGGGCCGCTATCGGCAGTTCCACCAAATCGGTGCCGAGGTCTTCGGCCTCACCGGTCCGGATATCGACGCCGAGCTCATCCTCATGTCCGGGCGCATCCTCCGCCGGCTCGGCCTCGACGGGGTGCGGCTCGAGCTCAACAACCTCGGCAGCCCGGCAGCCCGGGCCGATTACCGCCAGGCACTGGTGGAACATTTCCTCGCCCACGAGTCGGCCCTCGACGAAGACGCCCGGCGCCGGCTCGAGAGCAACCCGCTCCGGATACTGGACAGCAAAAACCCGGCCATGGAGCCGGTCGTGGCCACCGCTCCGGATTTGCTCGACTACCTCGACGCCGAGTCGCAGGCCCATTTCGATCGCCTCAAGGCCATGCTCGATGCCGCCGGACAGCCTTACCGGATCAACAGCCGCCTGGTGCGGGGGCTGGATTATTACGGGGGCACGGTGTTCGAGTGGATCAGCGATGATCTCGGCGCGCAGGGCACGGTGCTGGCTGGCGGTCGCTATGACGGGCTGGTCGAGATGATCGGCGGGCGGCCAACACCGGCCATCGGCTTTGCTGCCGGGCTGGAGCGGCTGGTCGCTCTAGTCGAGGCGCTTGGCAATGTGCCCCCCGGGCCATCGCCCCATGCCTATCTCGTGGTCCCCGATGCCGAGGGCATGCCGGAGAGCCTGGCCCTTGCAGAACGGCTGCGGCACCAGCACGCTCGGTTGCGATTGCAGGTGCACATGGGCGGAGGGTCGGTGAAAAGCCAGCTGCGGCGTGCCGATCGCAGCGGCGCGGCACTGGCACTGATACACGGCGCTGCAGAGCGCGCCGCCGGGACGATCACCATCAAGGACATGCGTGGCCACCGTGAGCAGACCACGGTTGCAGTGGATCGGTTGTCGGCAACGCTGGAAGACTGGCTTGCCGATGGATTGAATCGCCTTTAGGGAACAGGAGCCTGGATTGGCATACGACGACGAAGAACAACTCGAGGCGCTACGCCACTGGTGGGCCCGCTACGGCCGTGGCGTGGTGATTGGCCTGGTGGTCGCGCTGGTGGTGGTGCTTGGCTATCAGCAGTGGCAGAGCTGGCAGTCCCGCCAACTAGCCGCGGCATCGGCGGATCACGCAGCGGTGCTGGCGGCCCTGGACCAGGACGAGGTCGAGACCGCGGCCAATCGCGTGGCCATCATGCAGCAAGAGCACGGCCAGACTGCCCAGGCGGCGCTGGCGACGCTGGCGGTTGCCGGCGCCCTGGTCGAAACCGGTGCCGCCGAGCAGGCGGCCCGGCAGCTGGCCTGGGTGACCGATGCCCAGGCCGGAACCGCGCTCGCCGACATCGCGCGGTTGCGACAGGGTGAGGCCCTGGCCGCGGCGGGCAAGACGACCGCGGCCCTGGATGTGCTGCAACCCCTGCCCGACGGTCAGCTGCGGGGGCGCTTTCTGGAGTTGCAGGGCGATCTGCAGCAAATGGCCGGTGATGCCCGTGCCGCGGCGGCGGCCTATGCCGATGCGCTCGAGCAGACCACCGGGCAGCGTCGCTCGCTGGTCGAGATCAAGCTCAACAACCTGGGGGGAGCGCCGGAGTCATGAAGGATCGCCGTGTACGGGTGGGGCTCGTCCTGATGAGCGTGCTGTTCCTCGCCGGATGCAGCGCGCGGGGGCTGTTGCCGGCCGATGAGTCGGTGGATATCGGGCTCGAGGCGCCGCAGATCGAATTCGAGTCCCTCTTCTCGATGCGCATCGGCCAGTCCCAGGCCGACGGGCTGCGACTGCGCCCTGTGCTTGCCGACGGCGCGCTTTATGCCGCCAGCGTCGATGGCCGGGTCGTGGCCTTGGATCCGGCCTCGGGCGAGACGCGCTGGGCGCAGGATCTTGATGTCCGTGTGGCGGGCGCCCTGGGGGCCGGTGACGGGCTCCTGGCGCTGGGGACCGCGTCCGGCGAGGTGATCGCGCTCGAGCGTGATGGCGGGGCCGTCCGCTGGCGGCAGTCATTGAGCAGCGAGGTGCTTGCCCCGCCGGCGGTTGGCCAGGCCTCGGTGGTGGTCAGGACCGCCGATGGCCATGTCTTCGCCCTGGATGCGGCAAACGGCGAGCAACGCTGGCTGTACAGTCGCAATGTCCCGGCGCTCACGCTGCGGGGGCATTCCAGTCCGGTGCTGGTCAACGACGGCGTCGTCGCCGGTTTTGACAACGGCCGGCTGAGTGCCCTGGATCTGACCACCGGCTCGGCGGCCTGGGAGTCGACGGTCGCGGTGCCGGAGGGCCGTACGGATCTGGCACGCATGGTCGATATCGATGCCGACCCGCTGGTGGACCGGGGGGATCTGTTTGCCGGCGCCTACCAGGGGCGTGTCGCCGGGGTGGCCCTGGGCAGCGGCGAAGTGGCCTGGGCCCGCGAGTTATCGGTGACAGGCGGCCTGGCGGTCGATGACGAGCGGCTCTATGTGACCGACGCCCAGGGGCGTGTCTGGGCCCTGGACCGGCGCAATGGGGCGTCGGTCTGGCGCGCCGAGAAGCTTCGCGGATTGCGGCTTGCCGCCCCGAGTGTGGCCGGTGAATATCTGCTCGTGGCCGCTTCGGATGGATCAATCAACGCGCTGGACCGTCGCAATGGCGAGCTCGTTGGCCGCCGAACGGTCGGCAGCGCGGGTATCACCGTCAAGCCACTGGTCGCGGATGGCCGAGTTTACCTGCAGGATCTGGCAGGTAGACTGCACGCCATTGGCATTAACGATAAAGACGACTAGGAGGGGAGTTTCATGCGGATCATTCTTCTGGGCCCACCCGGGGCCGGTAAGGGGACCCAGGCGGCCGGCCTCTGCGAGGCCTATGGCATACCGCAGATCTCCACCGGGGATATGCTCCGCGCAGCGGTCAAGGCGGGTACCGAGCTCGGTCGCGCGGCCAAGGCGGTCATGGATGCCGGCGAGCTGGTCTCGGACGAGATCATCATCGGCCTGGTCCGTGAGCGGATCGCCGAGCCGGACTGCGCCAACGGCTTTTTGTTTGATGGCTTTCCCCGCACCATCGCCCAGGCCGATGCCCTCAAGGACGCCGGGATCGCCATCGATGCGGTCGTCGAGATCCAGGTCGACGACGAGGCCATCGTCTCGCGCATGGCCGGCCGCCGGGTCCATCCGGCCTCGGGTCGGGTCTATCACATCGATAACGCGCCACCGGCATCGCCCGGGGTGGATGATGTCACCGGCGAGGCGTTGGTCCAGCGCGAAGACGACCGCGAGGAGACCGTCCGTCAGCGGCTCGCCGTCTACCACGAGCAGACCCGCCCGCTGGTGGATTATTACCGCTCGCTGGCCGATTCCGGTGACACCAACGCACCTCGCTATGTCTGCGTCAGTGGTGAGGGGGCGATCGATCAGGTTCGACAGCGGATCACCGACGCGCTGGAGGCATGACCCGGGGAACCCGCTGGACCGTTCTGCGATCCGATAGGGCATGAAACTGCGGGTTCTCAGCGCAATCCTCCTGGTGCTCACCCTGGCGATGCCGGCCTCCGCGGCATCGGTTCACAAGCTTGTGATCGACGGATCAATCGGCCCCGCGACCGCCGACTACGTCGTCGAAGGGCTTGAAGCGGCCAGTGAGGCAGAGGCCAGGGCCGTGATCCTGCAAATGGACACCCCCGGTGGCCTGGATCAGTCGATGCGCACCATCGTCCAGGCCATCCTCTCATCCGATGTGCCGGTAATTGGCTATGTGGCGCCCTCCGGTGCTCGGGCCGCCAGCGCCGGGACCTATATCCTTTATGCCAGTCATGTCGCCATGATGGCGCCCGGGACCAATCTGGGCGCGGCCACCCCGGTACAGATGGGCGGCATGCCGGGCCAACCCGACGACACTGGGACAGCTGATCCCGGGTCAACGGGCGATGGCAATGGCCAGCCCGATGCCGCTGGCGACGATACAGCCGCCGCCGGGGCCGACGAGGGCGGCGAGCCCACCGCTTCGGCCAGCGAGCGCAAGCTGATCAACGATGCGGTCGCCTACATCCGTTCGCTGGCCGAGCTGCGGGGCCGTAACGCCGACTGGGCCGAACGGGCCGTGCGCGAGTCGGTCAGCCTCAGCGCCGATGCCGCGCTGGCCGCCGAGGTGATCGATGGCGTGGCTGCCACACCGGCGGCGCTGCTCGCCGCCGTGGATGGACGGCGGGTCGCACTGGAGCAGGGTGAACGCACCCTTGCCCTCGAAGGCGCGGCAATCGTGGATCGCCCGCCCGACTGGCGGCACGAGTTGCTGGCGGCGATCACCAACCCCAATGTGGCGTATATCCTGCTTTTGATCGGCATCTACGGGCTGATCTTCGAGCTGGCCAATCCGGGCAGTCTGGTGCCGGGGGTCATCGGCGGCATCTCGCTGATCCTCGCGCTTTTCGCGTTGCAGGCGTTGCCCATCAATTTTGCCGGGCTGGGCTTGCTGGCCCTGGGGGTGCTTTTCATGCTCGCCGAGGCGTTGGTGCCCTCGTTCGGGGCCCTCGGCGTGGGCGGTGTGCTGGCCTTCGGGCTGGGTTCATTGTTGCTCTTCGACACCGAAGGGCCAGGGTTCGAGCTCTCGATGATGCTGGTGGCGGGGGTGACCGCCGCCAGTCTGCTGATCTTTCTGGGCACCGCCAGCCTCGCCATGCGCGCATTCCGCCGCCGTGGGGTGGCCGGCGCCGCGCACCTGCGCGGCCAGACCGCCGAGGTCATCGCCACACGGCCCGTGCTCCGGGTGCGTGTCGAGGGCGAGAGCTGGCGCGCCAGGGGCGCTGCCAATCTATCGAGGGGCGAACAGGTCGAGGTCGTTGATGTGGACGGTCTCACACTCAACGTCGCCCGGGGAGATAACACAGAGGGAGGCAACCGGTGAGCGATTATTACCAGGCGGCAATCGAGCGTTTCGGCGATTGGCTGGAGACAGCCCGTGCGGACGAGCGCATCATCGACCCCACCGCCATGACCCTGGCCACAGTATCGGCGGACGGTCAGCCGAGCGCCCGGATGGTGTTGCTCAAGCAGGTGGATACCTCGGGGTTCGTGTTCTACACCAATACCCGCAGCCGCAAGGGCACGCAATTGGCTGACAACCCGAAAGCGGCGCTGGTGTTCTACTGGGAAGCGCTGATGCGCCAGGTCAAGGTCGAAGGCGACGTGCAGGTCGTCTCCGATGCCGAGGCGGACGCCTATTTTGCCTCACGCCCGCGACTCAGCCAGATTGGTGCCTGGGCCTCGCATCAATCCGAACCGCTGGAAAGCCGGGCGGTATTCGACGCCCGTGTGGACAGCCTTGAGGCCGAATACGCGGGGCGCGAGGTGCCCAGGCCGCCGCACTGGACCGGCTTCCGGGTTCGGCCGCACTGGATGGAGTTCTGGCAGGGACGGGATGGCCGGCTCCACGATCGCGAGCGGTATTTTCGCGACGCCGCCGGCACGTGGCAGTGGGTGCTTGTGAATCCGTAAGCCATCAGGCCTCGCCGGCATAATCCAGCCACGGCCGTAACTGCGCCGGCTGACCGCCGGCAACGATCCGCCCCGGACGCTCGAGCTGGAAGTTGGCGCCAAGCTGGCTCGCCTGCCGGCGCCAGTGGTCCTGGATGGCGTCGATGGCCGCCGGGGCGAGTGGATAGTCGTGCTCGAGGCGCAATAGCCGCCCGTCCCCGGCCTGGATCAAAACGGTATACGCCACCGGCCCCAGCGTGGTGTCGAACTGCTCGGTCAGGGTGACGATGCTGGCGCCCTCGAGCGGTTCGTCGGCGGCGATTGCCTCGGCGTACCAGGGCGCGTCGGCGGGCAGGGCGGCGGCCTGGGCGACGCTCATCGCCACCTCGGCATCGGCGGCGTCGATCCCCGGTTGGGGCGGGCAGTGCCGCACCTCGATACCGTGGTGCGCCAGCGCCAGGGTGTACTGGCGCTGTATTTTCGCCCATTCGACATAGGCATTCCCGGTCGCTTCGCTTTGGGTATTGGCCCGGGTGGCGTGATCGTTGAATGTCCGAATCGGCGTATACACCATCCCGCCCGATCCCAGGAACGTGTTGCCGGTGGTCATATCGATTTTCTCGACGGCATCCGGCCGGTAGAGTGCCCCTTCGACAAGCTGCCAGAGTTCGCCGAATCCGGCATGTTCCAATTGCACCTTCATTAATGCCGAAAGATCATGGAATGTGGCATAGCTCAAATGCACTGGTTCGACGCCGAATAATTGCCGGATCGTGCGGTCGGTGGCCAGACTGGCCCGGCCTTTTTCCAGCAGCACCTGCTCCAGCGACCGTCGCAGCGGATCGAGGGTTTCGCCCGGCGCGACCAGTGCCAGCGGCAGCGCCAGAAGGGGGCCGGCGCCGCGCCGCCGCTCGGGCGCCAGGCCGGCGCCGGGAAACCGGCCGCCGGCGGTGCCCAGCGCCAGGAGCTGCGGCTCAAAGGGCCCGCCGCGCAGGCTGCCGCGATACAGGTCGAGCAGTGCCTCGACCATTGGCAGGCCCGGCCGCAGCAGCTCGGTGAGGTCATAAAGACCGGCCGGCAGAATGAGCCCCGCGCTGGCCACGTCTTCGCCGACGATCCGGCGCAGATCATCGGCCACCGCACCGGCCAGGATTTCGGCGTTTTCGCGACTGAGCGGCTCCGGTGGGCGACCCTGGATGGCTTTTTCCGGTTCGATTTCCACGGTCAAAACCGCCGGCGTCGCGGAGAGTGCTGAACTCATTGGTCAATTCCCGTCCGTTTTTCTGATGATCCCGGTCACATTCCGGATCAATTCATGACGCTGGTTTTCTGCCTTTTTTTGGATTATATTATTCAGGCTTTTCAAGCAACGAATCCAACCCACAAAGAGGATATTATGGATCTCTCCAATTACACGACCGAGCAGCTCAATCAGCTGAAAAAAGACATCGATAAGGAAATCCAGGGTCGGCGCAAGGAGGATGCCAAAAAAGCGCAAAATGAACTCAAACAGGTGGCCGAGCGTTATGGCTTCACGCTCAGCGATCTCGTGGGCGGGCAGCCGGCCCGTACCCGGACCAAAGCCAAGGTTCGCTTTCAGCATCCCAGTGATGCCAGCAAGACCTGGTCCGGCCGGGGCCGCAAGCCGGCCTGGGTCAAGGAGTGGGAAGCCCAGGGGCGTTCCCTCGACGAGCTGCGGGTGGACTGACACCCGTCGACGCACCGGCCCGGGCCTACAGCGCCCGGGCCAGGGCGTCACGCAGCTCCACCAGACCGGGTGACAATGTCACCGGGTATGCATCGGGCTCGCGCAGCGCCCGATAGTCGGGTGCCAGCTGCGCCAGTCCATCGCCCAGTCGCAGGCGCGCACCTTCCAGATCCCAGGCCTGACCCTCGCCGACCCGTCGGCCCTCACGCATCACCGTCTCGAGAAGCGGTGAGCCGGGCAGGTCCTCATCGGCCAGGCCGATGACATCACCGCTCATGCGGCCCGCCTCGATGTGTCGGAACACCTGCTTGCGCCCGGGCAGATCGGTCTTGCCCGCTGAATGTTTGCCGCGGGGCCGGTCTTTGTAGAGATGCAGCTTGTAGGCCGAGTCCAGGAAGGGCGCATCCGCCGAGGTATCCACGTTCGAGCCCACGCCAATGCCGTCGATGGGCGCATTCTCGCGCTGTAGCGCTTCGATCCGGTATTCATCGAGCCCGCCGCTGACGATGATGCGGGTTTCGGTCAGGCCACCGGCATCCAGGATTGAGCGCGTCATCCGGGCATTGGCAGCCAGATCACCGCTGTCGATGCGCACACCGTGGATGCGGATGCCGTCCGGGGCCAGTTTCTCTGCCACCTCGACCACCCGCTCGGCGCCCCGGCGGACGTCGTAGGTGTCGATCAACAGCACCACGTTGTCGGGGTGGCTGCGGGCGAATCGCTCGAAGGCCGTTGCCTCGTCGTCGTGGGCCAGGATGAAGGCATGGGCCATGGTGCCGGTGGGCGGGATGTTGTAGCGGGCGCTGCCAAGACAGGTGGCGGTGGCGCCAAAGCCGGCCAGATAGCAGGCCCGTGCGGCCCAGGTGCCCGCCTCGCCGCCGTGGGCCCGGCGCATGCCGAAGTCGATCACCGGCACATCCCCGGCGGCCATGCGGCTGCGGACCGCCTTGCTGGCGATCAATGTCTGGTAGTGGACGATGTTCATCAGCCGGGATTCGATCAACTGCGCCTCGGGCAGCGGCGCGACGATCTGCAATACCGGCTCTTCGGCAAAAAACAGGCTCCCTTCGGGCATGGCCCGGACCGTGCCGGTGAACCGGAAATCGCGCATCCGCTCGATAAAAGCCGCATTAAAAAGCCCGCTGTCGGCCATCCACTCGAGCTCTTCGTCGCCAAAGACGAGGTTTTCCAGCCACCCGAGGGCCTGGTCCAGTCCGGCGGCGACAAAAAAGCCCCGCTCCGGCGCCCGCCGCATGAAAAGCTCAAAGACCGCCTCATCGGTCATCCCATGCTCGTAGTAGGTCTGGAGCATGGTCAGTTCGTAGAGGTCGGTGAGCAGCGGGGTGGTTTCGAGATTCATATTGTTGTCTCAGCTGCGCAGGCCAACACCACGGCGCAAGAGCCACAGGCTGATGGCGGTGCCAAGGGCGATGAAAACGCCGATCAAAAGATAGGCGGTATAGATGGGGATGTCCGAGCTGCCCAGGATGCCGTAACGAAAGGCGTTGACCATGTACAGGATGGGGTTGGCCAACGAGAGTCCCTGCCAGAAGTCCGGCAGCAGCGAGATCGAGTAGAACACCCCGCCCAGGTAGGTCAGCGGAGTGAGCACGAAGGTCGGGACGATGGCGATGTCATCGAACTTCTTGGCGAAGACCGCGTTGATGAACCCCCCGATCGAGAACAGTACCGCGGTGAGGAAAACCACCGAAATGGTCACCGGGATGCTGTGGATCTGCAGATCGGCAAAGAAACTGGCGATGATCGTGACGATCAGCCCGGTGAAAAGCCCCCGGCCGACGCCGCCGGAGACGTAGCCGGCGAGGATGACATAGTTGGGTGTCGGCGAGACCAGCAGCTCCTCGACATGACGCTGGAACTTGGCGCCGAAGAACGAGGAGACCACATTGCTGTAGGAGTTGGTGATCACCGACATCATGATGATGCCCGGGGCGATGAATTCCATGAAATCAAAGCCGTCCATGGGCCCCACCCGCGAGCCGATCAGACTGCCAAAGATGACAAAGTACAGCGTCATGGTGATCGCCGGGGGCACCAGCGTCTGCACCCAGATGCGCAGGTAGCGGTGGGTCTCTTTGTGGACCAGGGTCTGCAGTGCAGTCAGGGTCTGGCGGGGGTAGGCCGGATAGAGTGCGGCCATATCAGGCATTCTCCGAGGTCGGGGCCGGGCTGTGGTTGCCGAGCATGCGGACAAACAACTCCTCGAGCCGGTTGGATTTGTTTTTCATGCTGCTGACTTCCACCCCTGCGGCAGCGAGTTGGGCAAACAGTTCCGACAGCGTCTGATCGCCCCGCACTTCAACCTCGAGCCGTCGTTCATCCAGCGGCACGGCGTGGAAGTCGGGCAGGTGGGGCAGTCGCGACACCGAGTCGGCCAGATCCAGCACAAAGCTCTGGCTTTTGAGTTTGGATAGCAGGGTGGGCACGTCGGTTTTCTCGATGATCCGCCCGCCATCGATGATCCCGATGTGTCGGCACAGCGACTCGGCCTCTTCCAGATAGTGGGTGGTGAGGATGATGGTGGTGCCGCGTTCGTTGATCCGCCGCAGAAATGCCCACATCGAGCGACGCAGCTCGATGTCGACCCCGGCGGTGGGCTCGTCGAGGATCAGCAGCCGTGGTTCGTGGACCAGGGCCCGGGCGATCATCAAACGGCGTTTCATCCCGCCGGAGAGCGAGCGCGAGCTGGCATCGCGCTTGCCCCATAGATCCAGTTCGCGCAGATACTTCTCGGCCCGCTCCCGAGCGGTGTGTCGATCGATGCCGTAGTAACCGGCCTGGTTGATGACGATCTGCTCGACGGTCTCGAACTGGTTGAAGTTGAACTCCTGGGGGACAAGGCCAAGGTTGCTCTTGGCCTCCCAGGGGTCGCGCTGGATGTCATGGCCGAAGACCGAGACCGAGCCCGAGGTGGGGGTGACCAGCGAGGCGACGATCCCGATGATGGTCGTCTTGCCGGCGCCGTTGGGGCCGAGCAGGCCAAAGAAATCGCCAGGCTCGACCTCGAGGTCGACATCGGCGAGGGCGGTTACACCGCCGGCGTACGTCTTGTTCAGCTGACGCAGTGAAAGCGCGTTCATAGCGAGATTGTTCCGGATGCGGGGGCGCGCAGGCGCTGAAAAGACGACAAAGGTAGCGCCGTGGGCCGTCACTCTGCAAGGGCGGGGCGTGGTCAGAGCAGCCGCCGCTCAGTGGACAGCGAAGGCGCCGGCGGCTTAAGATCGCAGGGTTGAAACAACCGACGGGAGGGCTCCGCGCGACCCTCCCGTTTTTGCGAGTGAGCGGGGTGAACACGTGAGTGATAGGGCAATACTGGCGCTTGAGGACGGCTCGGTGTTCCGGGGGTCGGCCATGGGTGCCAGCGGCGAGACGGTCGGCGAGGTCTGTTTCAATACCGCGATGACCGGCTATCAGGAAATCTGTACCGATCCCTCTTACCACGGCCAGATCGTCACGCTGACCTACCCCCATATTGGCAACACCGGCACCAATCCGCTGGATGAGGAGGCCGACGGCCCGCAACTGGCCGGCCTGGTGATCCGGGATGCACCGATGCGCTACAGCAACTGGCGCGCCAGTCAGAGCCTGCCGGCGTATCTGGCAGAGCATGGCATCGTCGCGATCAGCGACATCGACACCCGGCGCCTGACCCGGCTGCTTCGCGAGAAGGGCGCGCAGAACGGCTGCATCATCAGCGGTGCCGGTGCGAGCGCCGAGGCCGCGGTTGAGCGCGCCCGGGCCCATCCCTCGCTGACCGGTCGCGATCTGGTCCAGGCCGTGACCACGGACACGGCCTACGAATGGCGCCGCGGGACATGGTCGCTGGCGCACGACGAGCAGGAGGCCCCGGTCGAAGCGGAGGCGACCCTGCGCTGGCATGTCGTGGCGATGGATTTCGGTATCAAGCGCAATATCCTGCGCATGCTGGTGGATGCCGGCTGCCGGGTCACGGTGGTGCCGGCCCGCACCGGCGTCGATGAGATCATGGCACTGGGCCCGGACGGGGTTTTTCTCTCCAATGGCCCCGGCGATCCGGAACCCCTCGACTATGCCATCGACACCACCCGCCGCCTGCTCGAGACCGGGGTGCCGGTGTTCGGGATCTGCCTGGGCCACCAGCTGCTGGGTCTGGCCGCCGGCGCACGCAGCGAAAAGATGAAATTCGGCCACCACGGTGCCAACCACCCGGTGCTCGATCGGGACAGCGGACGGGTCATGATCTCGAGCCAGAACCATGGCTTTGCCATCGAAGCGGCGTCGTTGCCGGAGAACGTGCGGGTGATGAACGAATCCCTTTTCGACGGCAGTCTGCAGGGCATCCATCTGACCGATGCGCCGGCTTTCAGCTTCCAGGGGCATCCCGAGGCCAGCCCCGGCCCCCATGATGTCGCCCCGTTGTTCGCCCATTTTGTCGAATTGATGGCCGCCCGCCACGCGGCCTGAAGCAGCAGGACCCCCTCCATCATGCCCAGACGCGACGACATCAAGAGCATCCTGATCATCGGCGCCGGTCCCATCGTGATCGGCCAGGCCTGCGAGTTTGACTACTCCGGCGCCCAGGCCTGCAAGGCGCTGCGCGAGGAGGGCTATCGGGTCATCCTGGTGAATTCCAACCCCGCCACCATCATGACCGACCCCGAGATGGCCGATGCGGTTTACGTCGAGCCCATCCAGTGGCAGGTGGTGGCCAGCATCATCGAGCGCGAACGCCCCGATGCGGTGCTGCCCACGATGGGCGGGCAGACGGCGCTGAACTGTGCCCTCGACCTGGACCGACACGGCGTGCTGGCAGCGCACGGTGTCGAGATGATCGGCGCCACCAAATCGGCCATCGACATGGCCGAGGATCGCGAGGCCTTCCGCCAGGCCATGGGCCGCATCGGGCTCGATACACCCCGGGCGTTGATCGCCCACAGCATGGACGAGGCGAATGCCGCGCAGCGCGAGATCGGCTTTCCGACCATCATCCGGCCGTCGTTCACCCTGGGGGGCAGCGGCGGCGGCATTGCCTACAACGCCGAAGAATTCGCCGAAATCTGCGAGCGCGGCCTCGATCTCTCGCCCACCAACGAATTGCTCATCGAAGAGTCGGTCCTGGGCTGGAAAGAATTCGAAATGGAAGTGGTCCGCGACAAGGCGGATAACGGCATCATCATCTGCGCGATCGAGAATATCGATCCCATGGGGGTGCACACCGGCGACTCCATTACCGTGGCGCCGGCGCAGACGCTCACCGACAAGGAATACCAGATCATGCGCGATGCCTCGCTGGCGGTTTTGCGCGAGATCGGCGTCGAGACCGGCGGGTCGAACGTCCAGTTTGCGGTCAACCCCGATAATGGCCGACTGGTCGTCATCGAGATGAACCCCAGGGTGTCGCGCTCCTCGGCACTGGCGTCGAAGGCCACGGGCTTTCCCATTGCCAAGGTGGCCGCCAAGCTGGCGGTGGGCTACACGCTCGATGAGTTGCGCAACGAGATCACCGGCGGGCGGACACCGGCCTCATTTGAGCCGAGCATCGACTATGTGGTCACCAAGATCCCGCGCTTTACCTTCGAGAAGTTCATGCGCACCAAGCCGGTGCTGACCACGCAGATGAAATCCGTCGGCGAGGTGATGGCCATCGGCCGCAATTTCCAGGAGTCGCTGCAAAAGGCCCTTCGCGGCCTCGAGAACGGCCTCGAGGGGCTCGACCCCCGTCTGTCCGCGGAGGCCCCGGATTACCGCGATCGGGTGGTGCAGGAAATCCGCCACCCCGGGCCCGAGCGCCTGCTGTGGGTGGCCGATGCGTTCCGCGCTGGCCTGGCGTTGTCGGCGATATTCGATGATACCTGGATCGACCCCTGGTTCCTTGCCCAGATCGGCGATCTGATCGGCCAGGAGCAGGCCCTCGCAGACCAGCCCCTCGGCAGTCTGGATGAACCGGCGATGCGGCGTTTGAAGCGCGCCGGATTCTCTGACGCCCGCATCGCCCGGCTTGTCGGCGAGTCGGAGTCGGCGGTCCGGGCGCACCGCCACGGGCTGGGGGTGCGGCCGGTGTTCAAACGGGTCGACTCCTGCGCCGCCGAGTTCGCCACCGCCACGGCCTACATGTACTCGAGCTACGACGAAGAAAACGAGGCGGCGCCCACCGATCGTCGCAAGGTCATGATCCTGGGCGGCGGGCCCAATCGCATCGGCCAGGGCATCGAGTTCGATTACTGCTGCGTCCATGCCGCCCTGGCGCTGCGGGACGACGGCTTTGAGACCATCATGGTCAACTGCAACCCCGAGACGGTCTCCACCGACTATGACACCTCGGACCGGCTCTACTTCGAGCCGCTGACACTCGAGGACGTCCTCGAGATCGTCGCCACCGAAAAGCCCGAAGGGATTGTCATCCAGTACGGTGGCCAGACACCGCTCAAGCTGGCCCGCGATCTCGAGGCCTGTGGCGCGCCGATCATCGGCACCACGCCGGATTCCATCGACCTGGCCGAGGATCGCGAGCGGTTCCAGGGGCTGCTGCAGGAGGCCGGGCTGCAGCAGCCGCCCAATCGCACCGCCCGCAGCGCCGACGAGGCCTTCAAGCTGGCGGCCGAGATCGGCTACCCGCTGGTGGTCCGCCCGTCCTATGTGCTGGGCGGACGCGCCATGGAGATCGTCTATCAGGAATCCGAACTGGCGCAGTACATGAACGAGGCGGTGAAGGTCTCCAATGAATCGCCGGTGCTGCTGGACCGGTTTCTGGATGACGCCATCGAGGTCGATGTCGATGCCGTGTGTGACGGCCACGATGTGCTGATCGGCGGGATCATGGAGCACATCGAACAGGCCGGGGTGCACTCGGGCGATTCCGCCTGTTCGCTGCCGCCCTACAGTCTGCCGCCGCATATCGGTGATCGTCTGCGCGATCAGATGAAGGCCATGGCCCTGCGCCTCGGGGTCGTGGGGCTGATGAACGCGCAGTTTGCCATCAAGGGCGAGGAGATCTTCGTCCTCGAGGTCAACCCGCGGGCATCGCGCACCGTGCCCTTTGTCTCCAAGGCGACGGGCCTGCCGCTTGCCAAGATTGCCGCGCGCTGCATGGTCGGCCAGCGCCTTGCCGCGCAGGGCTGTACCAAAGAGCGCATGCCCCCCAGCTACGCGGTCAAGGAAGCGGTCTTTCCGTTTATCAAATTCCCGGGCGTCGATCCAATCCTCGGGCCGGAGATGAAATCCACCGGCGAGGTCATGGGGGTGGGGCCGGTCTTTGGCGAGGCCTACGCCAAATCGCAGCTCGCCGCCGGGGTGGATCTGCCCACCGGCGGTCGGGTCTTTGTCAGCGTCCGCGATGCGGACAAGCCCGCGGTGGTGGCCGTTGCCCGCGATCTGGCGCAGAAAGGCTTTGAGCTGGTGGTCACCCGGGGAACGGCAGCGGTTCTGCGCGAGGCGGGTGTGGCCTGCGAAATCATCAACAAGGTGGTCGAAGGCCGACCCCATGTGGTGGATGCCATCAAAAACGGCGAAATCGACCTGATCATCAACACCACCGAGGGACGTCAGGCCATTTCCGATTCCTTCTCCATCCGTCGTGAAGCGCTTCACCACAAGGTCTGCTACACGACCACCATGGCGGGTGCACGCGCCACCGGTCAGGCCCTGGATCATCTGGGCTCCACCGATGTGCGCTCGCTCCAGGATCTGCACAAGGAGGCCAGGACATGAGCAAGACCCCATTGACGGTGCGGGGCGCCGAGCAGTTGCGTGACGAGCTCAACCGGCTGAAAACCGAGGAGCGGCCGCGGGTGATCAATGCCATTGCCGAGGCCCGCTCGCATGGCGATCTCAAGGAGAACGCCGAGTATCACGCCGCCCGCGAGCAACAGGGGTTCATCGAGGGGCGGATCGCCGAGATCGAGGCCAAGCTCTCCAACGCCCAGGTCATTGACGTCACCACCCTGCCCGACAACGGCAAGGTCGTATTCGGCGTGACCGTTGTGCTCGCCGACGAGGCCGATGGCAGCGAGAAGACCTATCAGATCGTTGGCGAGGACGAGGCCGATATCAAGGCAAGCCGCATTTCTGTCCAGTCGCCCATCGCCCGTGCCCTGATCGGCAAGGAAGAGGGGGACGTGGTCGATGTCCAGACACCCGGTGGTCAGCGCGCCTATGAAATCGTCGAGGTCCGGTACGAATAATCCGCTCGAGCGGCTCGATCTCATCAAGCTCGAGCTGGCCGTGGTGCTGGGGCTGGCCCTGGGGGTTGCCGTCGTGGTCTGGCGGCTGGATCTGGGGCATGGCGTGGAGCTCGCCATGCTGGCGGGTTGTGGCTTTGTCTGCGGTGGCTGGCTGGCGCTGCGGACCCGACGCAGCCTCGACGCCATCCGTCCGGATCCCGACGAGGGAGATTAGCCGATGGCGAGGCGGGGTGGCAGCCGGCGGTGGCTTGATGAGCATTTCTCCGATCCCTACGTCAAAGCCGCCCAGCGTCGGGGACTGCGGTCGCGGGCGGTGTTCAAGCTCGAAGAAATCGACCGTCGGGACCAGCTGCTCAAGCCCGGGCAGTGCGTCGTCGACCTGGGCGCAGCGCCGGGCGGCTGGAGCGAATACGCCGCCGAGCGGGTGGGCCATCGGGGCCGGGTGGTGGCCATGGATCTGCTGGCGATGCCGGCGATTGCCGGGGTGGATTTCATCCAGGGCGATTTCTCCACCGACGAAGGCCTGGCGCAGCTCGACCAACGCCTCGGCGGCGAGGGGGTGGACTGGGTGCTGTCGGATATGGCGCCCAACCTCTCCGGGCAGAAGGCCGTGGATCAGCCCCGATCGATGCTGCTCGCCGAGCTGGCGCTGGATTTCTGCCACCAACGTTTGAAACCCGGCGGCGGGTTGCTGGTCAAAGTGTTCCAGGGGCAGGGCTTTGATGCGCTGCTCGCGTCGATGCGGGGGCGTTTCGACCGGGTCCAGAGCCGCAAGCCGGATGCCTCGCGTGGTCGCAGCCGTGAGGTCTACCTGCTGGCCCGGGGCTTCCAGGCATAGTAGGGTTGATACATACACTTCGATTCGAGGGACGCCATCTTGAACGACATGGCCAAGAATCTGATTCTCTGGGTGGTCATCGCCGTGGTGCTGATGTCCGTTTTCAGCAACTTCCAGCAGCAGGGGACAACGGCGCAGGAGGTGCCTTACTCCCAGTTTCTGGGTGAAGTGGACAGCGGACGGATCGATTCGGTGACCATGAAGGGGCCGGTGATCCGCGGGACGCGCTCCGATGGGTCCAACTTCAGCACCTACAGCCCCGAGACCGACAACAACGCATTGATCGGGCAGCTGATGAACAACGGCGTGAGCATCCGCGCCGAAGAGCCCGAGGGCCGCAGCATGCTGCTGCAGATCCTCATCTCGTGGTTCCCCTTCCTGCTGCTCATCGGGGTGTGGATCTATTTCATGCGCCAGATGCAGGGCGGCGGTGGCGGCCGTGGCGCCATGTCCTTTGGCAAGAGCCGCGCCAAGATGATGTCCGACGAGCAGGTCAAGGTGACGTTCAAGGACGTGGCCGGCGTTGAAGAGGCCAAGCAGGACGTCGTCGAGCTGGTGGAGTTCCTGCGTGACCCCAGCAAGTTCCAGCGCCTTGGCGGAACCATCCCGCGCGGGGTGCTCATGGTCGGGCCGCCGGGCACGGGCAAGACGCTGCTCGCCAAGGCCATCGCCGGCGAGGCGCGGGTGCCGTTTTTCAGCATCTCGGGCTCGGACTTTGTCGAGATGTTCGTCGGTGTCGGCGCCTCGCGGGTTCGGGACATGTTCGCTCAGGCCAAAAAGCAGGCGCCCTGCATCATCTTTATCGACGAGCTCGATGCGGTCGGCCGCCAGCGCGGTGCGGGCCTGGGGGGTGGCCATGACGAGCGCGAGCAGACCCTCAACCAGATGCTGGTCGAGATGGACGGCTTCGAGGGTAGCGAAGGCATTATCGTCATCGCCGCGACCAACCGGCCCGACGTGCTCGACCCGGCGCTGCTGCGTCCCGGTCGGTTCGACCGCCAGGTGGTGGTGCCGCTGCCCGATGTCCGTGGCCGTGAGCAGATCCTTCGCGTTCACATGAACAAGACCCCGCTCGCCGATGATGTGAATGCCAACNTCATCGCCCGCGGATGTCCCGGATTCTCGGGCGCAGACCTGGCCAATCTGGTCAACGAGGCCGCGCTTTTCGCCGCCCGCCGGAACAAGCGGGTGGTGGATCAGCAGGACTTCGAGGACGCCAAGGACAAGATCATGATGGGCGCTGAGCGCAAATCCATGGTCATGACCGAGGATGAGAAGCGGCTGACGGCCTACCACGAGGCCGGCCACGCCATCGTCGGGCTGAAAGTCCCCGAGCACGACCCGGTCCACAAGGTCACCATCATTCCGCGGGGCCGGGCCCTGGGGGTGACCATGTTCCTGCCCGAGGAGGACCGCTACAGCTATACCCGACAGCGGTTGAACAGCTCGATCTGCGGGCTGTTTGGCGGGCGCATCGCCGAGGAGATGATCTTTGGCGCCGAGCGGGTCACCACCGGCGCGCAGAGTGACATCCAGCGGGTCACGGAAATCGCCCGCAACATGGTCACCAAGTGGGGGCTGTCGGACAAGATGGGGCCGCTTGCCTATGGCGAGGACGAAGGCGAGGTCTTTCTGGGCCATCAGGTCACCCAGCACAAGACCATCTCCGACGAGACGGCGCACTCCATCGACGAGGAGGTCCGCCGCATCGTCGAGGAGAACTACGCCGAGGCCAAGCGTATCCTGCAGGAAAACGAAGATGTGCTGCATCGGATGTCCGATGCGTTGATGAAATACGAAACCATCGACCGTGAGCAGATCGACGACATCATGAACGGACGCACGCCGCGGCCGCCCCGGGATGATGATCGGCCGACCGGAACCGCCGGCGAGGGTGATGCCGACGCCACCGGCGAGGCCGGAGCCGCCGACGACCAGGGAGGCGATGTCGGCAAGCCGGCCAGCGAGCATTAATGGCCCATGGCGATTGAGCTCGATTGCGGCGGGCGGGGTCTCGACCTCACCCGACCGCAGGTGATGGGAATCCTCAACGTCACCCCCGATTCCTTCTCGGACGGGGGTGCTTTCGTTGGGGTGGACGCCGCCATCGACCATGCCCGGCGCATGGAGGCCGAAGGGGCGGCGGTGATCGACGTCGGCGGCGAATCGACGCGCCCCGGTTCCCGGGGGGTGTCGGTGCAGGAAGAGCTCGACCGGGTCATACCGGTGATCGAAGCGATCCGTGATGTGGTCGCGGTGCCGCTGTCCGTCGATACCTCCAAGCCCGAGGTCATGCGCGAGGCCGCCGCGGCCGGCGCCGGGTTGATCAACGATGTCATGGCGCTGCGCCGCGAGGGTGCCGCCCGGGCCGCGGCGGCCACGGGGCTGCCGGTCTGTCTGATGCACATGCAGGGCACCCCCCGCGACATGCAGGACGACCCGCGCTACGACAACGTCGTCGAAGCGGTGCGCGGCTTTCTGCTCGAGCGCCTCGAGGCGGCCACCCAGGCGGGTATCCCGCGGCAGCGGCTGATACTGGATCCGGGGTTCGGGTTTGGCAAGACCGACATCCACAACGCCCAGCTGCTTCGTGGACTTGATGCCATCGTCGACAGCGGTCTTCCGGTACTGGCCGGGTTGTCCCGCAAGTCCCTGGTCGGCCGTGTGCTGGGCCGTGAGATGCCGGACCGACTGGCCGGCAGTGTGGCGGCGGCGGCGCTGGCGACATGGAAGGGCGCGCGGATCATCCGTGCGCATGATGTCGCGGAGACCCTCGACGCGGTACGCTTGATGGAATACATCGCCGGGGCACCGGGGTTGGAGCAGGCCCGTTTGCAGCAGGGAGTGCGAGGGGTATGAGCAGGCAATACTTTGGCACGGACGGCATCCGTGGCCGGGTGGGCGAGCCGCCGATCACCGCCGATTTCGTCCTCAAACTCGGCTGGGCGGCCGGCCGGGTCTTGGGCGATCGCCATGGCTCCGGGCAGGTGCTCATCGGCAAGGACACGCGGCTTTCCAATTACATGTTCGAGTCGGCCCTCGAGGCCGGCCTCTCCGCGGCGGGACTCGACATCCGGTTGCTCGGCCCGATGCCGACCCCCGCGACCGCGTATCTCACACGCACCCTGCGGGCCAATGCCGGGATCGTCATCAGCGCCTCGCACAACGGCCACCACGACAACGGCATCAAGTTCTTCTCCGGTGATGGTTTCAAGCTGGACGATGCCGCCGAGCAGGCCATCGAAGCGATGCTCGACGAGCCGCTGACCACCGTATCCTCGTCGGCCCTCGGCAAGGCCAGCCGGCTGATGGACGCGCCCGGGCGTTACATCGAGTTCTGTAAACACAGCCTGAGCAACGGCGTGCGGCTCGACGGGATGACCCTTGTGGTCGACTGCGCCAACGGCGCCGGCTACCAGGTGGCGCCGGCGGTTTTCGAAGAGCTCGGCGCCCGCGTGATCCGGATCGCCAACCAGCCGGACGGGCTTAATATCAATGTCGGCTGCGGCTCCACCCACCCCGAAGCACTCCAGGCCGCGGTGCAAGAGGCGGGTGCCGATGCCGGGCTCGCCCTCGACGGCGATGGCGATCGGGTGATTATGGTCGATGGCAGCGGCGCGGTGCTCGACGGCGACCAGTTGCTCTGGATCATCGCCCGACAGCGCCACAACGATCAGGCCCTGCAGGGCCCGGTGGTGGGCACACAGATGAGCAATCTCGGGCTCGAACAGGCACTCGATGGCTGCCGGATTCCGTTCATGCGGGCCCGGGTCGGCGACCGCTATGTCCTCGAGATGCTCCAGGCCAACGGAGGGCTGCTGGGCGGCGAGTCGTCCGGGCACATCGTCTGCCTCGACCGCACCACGACCGGGGATGGCGTCGTCTCGGCGCTGCAGGTGCTCGAGGCCGCGGTCCGGGGCAACCGCTCGCTGGGCGAGCTGGCGGCCGGCATGAGCCGGCTGCCACAGCACATGGTCAACGTCCCCATCGCCCGGGACAGCCGGCCCATGGAAGACACACGGGTCAGCCAGGCGGTGGCGGCACTCGAACGGCATCTGGGCGATGCCGGGCGGGTGCTGCTGCGCCCCTCGGGCACCGAGCCGGTCCTGCGGGTCATGGTCGAAGGCGAGGATGCCGATCGGGTGCAGCGGCTGGCCGGTGAGCTGGCCGAGCAGGTGGCCGCTTTCTGCGGCCAGCGGGCGCCCGCGCTGGATAATTGATTCTCGGTGGCGCGGGCATTAACCTCCCCGGGCTTTATCGGTGAACGGGGATGACATGCGTAGGCCATTGATTGCCGGCAACTGGAAGATGAACGGCTTAAGCGCCGATGCGATGGCGCTGGCCGGTGCGCTGCGCGACCGACTGGATGGGCTTGAGGGCATTGACCGGGTGGTCTGCCCACCGCATATCCATCTTGCCGCGGTGGCCGGCGAGTTGGCGCAGAGCGCCATTGCCGTGGGGGCGCAGAACTGCGCCGATGCCCCGCAGGGGGCGCGCACCGGCGAGGTTGCCGCGGACATGATCGCCGATGCGGGCGCGCGGTATGTCATCCTGGGCCACTCCGAACGGCGGCAGTACTACGGCGAGGACGAAGCTTTGATCGCGGCACGCTGTCGCCAGGCACTGGCCGCGGGGCTGCGGCCCATCCTCTGTGTCGGCGAGACCCTCGAGGCGCGTGAGGCCGATCGGACCGAGGCCACCGTGGCCGCGCAGATCCACGGGGTACTGGATCGCCTGGGCGCCGAGGGCCTGGGCGAGGGGGTGATCGCCTACGAGCCGGTCTGGGCGATCGGCACCGGGCGGACCGCCAGTGCCGAACAGGCGCAACAGGTGCATGGCTTCATTCGTGGGCAGCTCGCCGAGCGCCTGGGGGGTTCAGCGGCCGATGCCATGCGCATTCTCTATGGCGGCAGCATGAAAGCGGACAACGCCGAGGCGTTGCTCGCCCAACCGGATGTCGACGGGGGGCTGATTGGTGGCGCTTCGCTGCAGGCGGATTCGTTCGCGGCCATTTGTGCCGCGGCAGCGCGGGGCTGACCCCCGCATCAGTAACAACGATTGAAGTGGCGATGTATACGATAGTTTTGGTGATTCATCTGGTGCTGGCTGCGGTGCTGATCGGCGTGGTGCTGCTGCAGCACGGCAAGGGGGCCGATGCCGGTGCCGCGTTTGGCAGTGGCGCGTCGAGCACGGTGTTCGGCGCCCGGGGTTCGGCGTCGTTTCTGGGTCGCCTGACCGGGTTTCTGGGGGTCGGGTTTTTTGTCACCAGCCTGACGCTCGCCATCATGGCCGGCACCTTTGGCGAGGGCGACAGCGTGGTCGATCGCGTCGAAACGGCCCCGGCCACAAGCCCGGAGACCGCGCCGGCGACCCCGCGCGAGCCGGACAGTGCCACCGCCGGTGGGGGCAACGCATCGTCGGCCCCGGCGCCGGCCCCCGCTCCGGAGTAGCCAGCCACCCCCGGCGCCGGCGCCAGGCGGGGCAACCCGGCGGTTTCGCGTTGTCCGGTCATGGCAAGACTGGTACTATTCCAACTGGTTGAGCGCTACCGACACGCGGATGTGGTGGAACTGGTAGACACGCTGTCTTGAGGGGGCAGTGGCGCAAGCCGTGCCGGTTCGAGTCCGGCCATCCGCACCAGCCCAACCGTTGACCCAACGCTTGCACGGGGCCCCGTCGCTTATGGTCGAGAGTTACCTGCCGATCCTTGTGTTCATCGTCCTTGCCATGGGGATCGGTATCGCGCCGCTGGCAGCCGGGTTCATCCTGGCGCCGCACCGCCCCGAGCACGAAAAGCTCACACCTTACGAATGCGGATTCGAGGCCTTCGAGGATTCGCGCATGCAGTTCGACGTGCGCTACTACCTCGTGGCGATACTGTTCATCATCTTCGACCTGGAGATCGCCTTTCTCTTCCCCTGGGCGATTGTGCTCGATGAAATCGGACTGTTCGGCTTTGGCGCCATGGCCATTTTCATCGGTGTCCTCCTGGTCGGCTTTTTGTACGAGTGGAAAAAGGGGGCGCTGGAATGGGAATAGAGGGCGTTCTCGAGAAGGGGTTCGTCACGACTTCGGCGGACAAACTCATCAACTGGGCGCGCACCGGCTCGCTCTGGCCGATGACCTTCGGGCTGGCCTGTTGCGCGGTCGAGATGATGCATGCCGGTGCGGCGCGCTACGACATGGACCGGCTGGGACTGATCTTCCGGCCCTCGCCCCGGCAGTCCGATGTCATGATCGTCGCCGGCACACTGGTCAACAAAATGGCGCCGGCCCTGCGCCGGGTCTATGACCAGATGCCCGATCCCAAATGGGTGATCTCCATGGGCTCGTGCGCCAACGGCGGCGGGTATTACCACTACTCCTACTCGGTCACCCGCGGTTGCGATCGTATCGTCCCGGTGGACATCTACGTCCCGGGCTGTCCGCCCACGGCCGAGGCACTGCTCTACGGCGTCGTGCAGCTTCAGAACAAGATCCGTCGCACCAATACCATCGCCCGCTGAGGAGCCCCTATGCCGAGCAAGACCGAAACATTGCTGGAGGCGGTCAAACGCGCGCTGGGTGATCACCTGGTCGCGGCAAAGCAGGACTACGGCGAGGTCGATATCGAGGTCGCTCCGGCGGGGCTGTATACCGCGATGGAAACGCTGCGCGACCATGATGAACTGGCCTTTGCGCAGTTGCTCGATATCGCCGGGGTGGATTACGCCGCCTATGGCGAGGACGAGTGGATCACCGATGAGGCCACCAACACCGGGTTCTCGCGAGGGGTGGATGGCTTTACCACGGGCCGGTTGGGGTTGACCGGCATTTATGGGGTCCAGCCCATCAGCGCCAACACGGGGCGCCGTTTTGCGGCGGTCTACCATCTGCTATCCATCCAGCATAACCACCGCATTCGCGTGCGCTGTTTTGCCGCCGACGACGATCTGCCCATGCTCGATTCCATTGTCCCGCTATGGGCGTCGGCCAACTGGCAGGAGCGCGAGGCTTTCGATCTCTATGGCATCGTGTTCAACGGCCATCCGGATCTGCGGCGCATCCTCACCGACTACGGCTTTGTCGGGCACCCGTTCCGCAAGGATTTCCCGCTCATTGGCAATGTCGAAGTCCGGTACGACGAAAATCGCGGGCGGGTGGTCTACGAGCCGGTCTCGATCGAGCCGCGGGTGCTCGTGCCCCGGGTGATCCGCGATGACAACCGCTACGCCGACCCGGCAGAGGGAGCAGCCGATGCCTGAGATCAGCAGCTATACGGTGAACTTCGGCCCCCAGCATCCCGCCGCCCACGGGGTGTTGCGTCTGGTCCTCGAGATGGACGGCGAGGTGGTGCGTCGCGCCGACCCCCATATCGGACTGCTGCATCGGGCCACCGAGAAGCTCGCCGAGACCAAGCCGTTCAACCAGAGCATCGGTTACATGGACCGGCTCGATTACGTCTCGATGATGTGCAACGAGCATGCCTACGTGCTGGCCATCGAGAAGCTGCTGGGTGTCCGGCCCCCCGAGCGGGCCCAGTACATCCGGGTGATGTTCGACGAGATCACCCGCATCCTCAATCACCTGCTGTGGATCGGCGCCCACGGCCTGGATGTGGGGGCCATGACGGTCTTTCTCTACGCGTTCAAGGAGCGCGAAGAGCTCATGGACTGCTACGAGGCGGTCAGCGGGGCGCGGATGCACGCGACCTACTACCGCCCCGGAGGCGTCTATCGGGACCTGCCCGACCGGATGCCCCGGTACCGCGTCAGCGAGTATCACAACGAGAAAGACATCCAGCGGATGAACGCCGAGCGCGAGGGCAGCATGCTGGACTTTCTCGAGGCGTTCTGCGATCGCTTCAGCGGGACCATCGAAGAGATCGAAACCCTGCTGACCGACAACCGCATCTGGAAGCAGCGCCTGGTGGACGTGGCGGTGGTCTCGCCCGAGCGGGCGCTGCAGCTGGGCTTCACCGGCCCGATGCTGCGCGGCTCTGGCGTCGAATGGGATCTGCGCCGCAAGCAGCCCTACGAGGTCTACGACCGGATGGAATTCGACATCCCGGTGGGCACCAACGGCGATTGCTACGACCGCTATCTGGTGCGGATGGAAGAGCTGCGGCAGTCGGTGGCGATCATCCGTCAATGCATCGACTGGCTGCGACGCAACAACGGCCCGGTCATGCTCAACGACCACAAGATCGCGCCGCCCTCGCGCGAAGAGATGAAAGACGACATGGAGTCGCTGATCCATCACTTCAAGCTGTTTACCGAGGGCTATTGCACGCCACCGGGCGAGGTCTATGCCTCGGTCGAGGCGCCCAAGGGCGAGTTCGGGGCGTACATCGTCTCCGATGGCGCCAACAAGCCCTACCGGCTCAAACTCCGGGCGCCCGGGTTTGCGCATATGTCGGCCATGGACGAGATGGCACAGGGCCACATGCTGGCGGATGTCGTCACCATCATGGGAACACTGGATATTGTATTCGGGGAGGTGGACCGGTGAGCCATGCCGAAGCGGCATTGACCGAGGGGCTGAGCAAAGCCGAGCAGGCCGAGATCGATCAGTGGCTGGCACGCTTTCCGGACACGCCGGACGGGCGCCGATCCGCTGTCATCCCGGCGCTGCATGTGGTTCAGCACAACAGCGGTGGCTGGTTGCCGCGGGCGCGCATGGATGCGGTGGCCGACTATCTCGGGTTGCCGCCGGCCCGTGTCTACGAGGTGGCGACCTTCTACGGCATGTTCGACGTCGAACCGGTGGGCCGTCACAAGGTCAATATCTGTACCAACATCTCATGCATGCTCCGCGGTGCCGATGACATCGTCGAGCACGTGGAAAAGCGGCTTGGCATCAGCCTGGGGGAGACCACCCCGGATGGCCGGATCACCCTCAAGCGCGAGGAGGAATGCCTCGCCGCGTGCGCCGGGGCCCCCATGATGCTGGTGGATGAGGCCTACTACACCGATCTGACGCCTGAGAAGATCGACCAAATCCTCGACGAGCTGGAGTAGCCATGACCAACGTCTGCTACACAACGCTGCAATACGACGAGCCCTGGACACTCGAAAACTACCGGGCCACCGGTGGCTACCAGGCCCTCGAGCGGATCCTTCGCGAGGGGATGAGCCCGGAGGATGTCATCGAAGAGGTCAAGACCGCCAACCTCCGCGGCCGGGGCGGGGCCGGATTTCCGGCGGGCATGAAGTGGAGCTTCATGCCGCGCAATGCACCGGGCGAGAAATACCTGCTCTGCAACTCGGACGAGTCCGAGCCGGGCACCTGCAAGGATCGGGACATCCTGCGCTACAACCCGCACGCCGTGGTCGAGGGCATGATCATCGCCGGTTATGCCATGGGCGTGACCGTGGGCTACAACTACATGCGCGGCGAGTTCATGAAAGAGCCTTTCAGCCGCATGGAGCAGGCGGTGGCCGAGGCCCGCAACGCCGGCTATCTGGGCCGCGACATCCTGGGCTCGGGCTTCGATTACGAAATCCACAACTACATCGGTGCCGGCGCCTATATCTGCGGCGAAGAATCGGCACTGATGGAGTCGCTTGAGGGCAAAAAGGGCATGCCCCGCAACAAGCCGCCGTTTCCGGCGCAGGCGGGGGTCTATGGCCGGCCCACGACCATTAACAACACCGAGACCCTGGCCTCGGTGCCGGCGATCATCCGCAATGGCGCCGACTGGTTTCTCGAGTTGGGCAAGCCCAACAACGGGGGCATGAAAATCTTCTCGGTCTCGGGCCATGTCGCCAAACCCGGCAACTTCGAGATTCCGCTGGGCACACCGTTCCGCGATCTGCTCGAGATGGCCGGTGGTGTCTGGCACGGCCGGCGGCTCAAAGCGGTCATCCCCGGCGGCTCGTCAATGCCCATGATCCCGGGGGATCAGATGCTCGAGCTCACCATGGACTACGACGCCCTGGCCGAGGCCGGCTCGGCGCTGGGCTCCGGTGGTGTCGTGGTGATGGACGAGACCACCGATATGGTCCAGGCCATCCTGCGCATCAGCCGTTTCTACTACGCCGAGTCCTGTGGCCAGTGCACTCCGTGCCGCGAGGGGACGGGCTGGATGTATCGGGTGATCAAGCGCATCTACGAAGGCAACGGCCGGCCCGAGGACATCGAGCTGCTCGAGTCGGCGGCCGGACAGATTGCCGGTCACACCATCTGCGCGTTCGGTGAGGCGGCTGCCTGGCCGGTGCAGGGGGTGCTCAAGCACTGGCGGCATGAGTTCGAGTACTACATCGAGCACAAGCGTTCCATACTCGAGGCGGCGGCATGAGCGCAGAAGTCAAGACCCAGGCCCCCGAGACGGTCACCGTCGAGATTGATGGCCGCGCCATCGAGGCGCCCAAGGGGGCCTCGATCATTGCGGTGGCTGACGAACACGGCATCGACATCCCGCGTTTTTGCTACCACAGCAAGCTCTCGGCGCCGGCCAACTGCCGGATGTGCCTGGTGGATGTGGAAATGGGCGGGCGACCCGCGCCCAAGCCGCTGCCGGCCTGCATTACGACCGTCGCCGACGGCATGGTGGTGCGGACCGCCTCCGAGCGGGCACTCAAGGCACAGAAGGGGGTGATGGAGTTTCTGCTCATCAACCACCCGCTGGACTGTCCCATTTGCGATCAGGGCGGTGAATGCGAGCTGCAGGACCTGGCGCTGGGCTATGGCCGCAGCGTCTCGCGTTTCGTCGAGCGCAAGCGGGTGGTCAAGGACGAGAACCTGGGCCCGCTGATTGCCACCGAGATGACCCGTTGCATCCATTGCACCCGCTGTGTCCGGTTTCTGGACGAAGTGGCCGGCACCTCCGAGCTGGGGGCCATGTTCCGTGGTGAGCACACCGAAATCAGTACCCTGGTCGGTAGCGGCGTCCACTCCGAGCTCTCGGGCAATGTCATCGATCTCTGTCCGGTGGGGGCGCTGACATCGCGGCCTTACCGATTCAGCGCCCGGTCCTGGGAGATGCTCAGCCACCCCGGTGTGGCGCCCCACGACTGTCTGGGCTCCAATATCGATCTGCATCAGGTCCGGGGCACCGTCAAACGCGTCGTCCCGCGGGATAACGAGGCGATCAACGAGTGCTGGATCAGCGACCGCGACCGCTTCTCCTACGAGGGCATCTACAGCGCCGAGCGACTGGCTGCGCCTCAGATCCGTGAAGGCGATACCTGGCATACCGTCGACTGGCAGACCGCCATCGAGGCCGCTGCCAACGGCCTTCGCGATGTGGTCGCCCAGCACGGCGGCGACGCCCTCGGGGCACTGGTCTCGCCCTCGGCCAGCCTCGAAGAGATGTACTTGACCGCCCGGATCGTGCGAGCGCTCGGCAGTGACCATATCGATACCCGTCTGCGGCGCGGCGATTTCCGCGACGGGGTCGCCGGCGACGGGTTTCCGGGGCTGACCGGCTCCATTGCCGGCTTGGAGGCGGTGGATGCGGCCCTGATTGTCGGCGGCTATCCGCGCCACGAGCAGCCCCTCGCCAATCACCGCCTGCGCAAGGCCGCCATCCGCGGCGGCGCGATCATGGCGCTCAACCCCCGGGGCTTTGACTGGAATATCGATCTTGCCGTCGACGCGGTGGTGCCCGCCGGCGAGATGGCCAGGACGCTGGCCGCGGTGGTTCGCGCCGTGGCCGGGCGGACCGGGCAGGCCGAGCCTGAGGCGCTTGCCGGCTGGATTGGTGACGAGGCGCCGGACACCCAGGCCACGGCCATGGCCGGGCACCTGCTCGATGCCGACAACGCGGTGGTACTGATGGGCGGCCTGGCCGAGGCCCATCCGGCCGGTGCCGAGTTGCGCTGGCTGGCCGGTCGCCTGGCCGCCATGACCCAGACCGACTACGGCGAGCTCACCGATGGCAGTAACGCCGCGGGCGGCTGGATCGCCGGAGCGGTCCCGGGGCGGCGTGCCGATGGCCAGGCAGCCAGCGGCCTGGATGCCGAGGGCCATGGTGACCCGGCCCCGCCGCGGCTATCTGCTCAACGGCATCGAACCGGAACACGATCACTTCGATGGCGCGGCCACGATCGAGGCATTGGCCCACGCNGACTGTGTGGTGGCGATGGCGGCCTANGATTCGCCGGCGCTNCGCGCCCGGGCCGACGTCCTGCTGCCGGTGGCCACCCTGGGCGAGACGGCGGGCACATTGGTCAATGCCGAGGGGCAGTGGCAGACATTCGCCGGCTGTGCCAAGCCCCAGGGCGATGCCCGCCCGGGGTGGCGGGTATTGCGTGTGCTGGCGAATGTCCTCGAGCTGGACGGCTTTAACTACCAGGCACCGGATGAGATCCATCACGAAATCCGCGCCGTGGCGGGTGAGGCCAAAGCCGCAACCCCGACGGCGGACGGCGCGCCGACGCCTCAGCCAGTGGAGGGGATGCTGCGCGTGGGCTGGCCGGCGATGTTCGGCGGCGATCCGCTGGTCCGTCATGCGCCCTCGCTGCAGGCGTCGGTGCATGCCGGTGAGGCCGTGGTCGAGATCGCCCCCGAGGACGCCGAGCGGCTGGGCATTGCCGAGGGCGATTCGGTGGTGGTCGAGCAGGCCGGTGTCACGCGGACGCTGCCGGCCCGGCCCAGCGACCAGGTGCCTGCCGGGAGCTTCTGGCTGGCTGCAGGGCTCGTCCACAGCGAGGGCCTGGGGGGGCTGATCGGCCCGGCGACCCTGCGGGTCGACGGAGGCGGCGAATGAGCGGGCTGATCGAGCTGAGCTGGATCATGGCCAAGATCGTGGCCCTGGTCATACCGCTTTTTCTGGCGGTGGCGTACATGACCTACGCCGAGCGCAAGATCATCAGCGCCATGCAGCTGCGGCGCGGGCCGAACCGGGTCGGCTGGCATGGTCTGCTCCAGCCCATCGCCGATGCCCTGAAGCTGTTGATGAAAGAGGTGGTGCTGCCACAGAACGCCAACCGGTTTTTGTTCGTGCTCGCGCCGATGCTCTCGATCATGCCGGCGCTGGCCGCCTGGGCGGTCCTGCCGCTTGGCGACGGGCTGGTCATTGCCGATATCAACGCCGGGCTGCTCTACGTGCTGGCGATGACCTCGATGGGGGTCTACGGCATTATCCTTGCGGGCTGGGCCTCCAACTCCAAATATGCCCTGCTCGGTGCGCTGCGGGCCGGCGCACAGGTGGTTTCTTACGAAATCGCCATGGGCTTTGCCCTGGTGGGCGTGCTCATGGCCGCCGGCAGCCTCAACATGGGCGAGATCATTCGCGCCCAGGAGGGGCCGATCTGGAACTGGTTCTGGCTGCCGCTGTTGCCATTGTTTGTCGTCTACTGGATCTCCGGTGTAGCCGAAACCAACCGCTTGCCCTTTGACGTCGCCGAGGGCGAGTCCGAGATCGTGGCCGGGTTTCACGTCGAGTACTCGGGCATGGCCTTTGCGATCTTCTTCCTCGCCGAGTACGCCAACATGATCCTCATCTCGGGTCTGGCGGCCATTATGTTTTTAGGCGGCTGGTATTCGCCCTTCCACGGGCTACCGCTGCTCGGCCCGATGTTTGCCTGGGTGCCGGGCATTGTCTGGTTCGTGCTCAAGACCTGTGTATTTCTGTTTCTCTATATCTGGTTCCGGGGCACATTCCCGCGCTACCGGTATGATCAGATCATGCGCCTGGGGTGGAAGGTGCTGATACCGGTCACGGTGGTCTGGCTGGTGGTGGTTTCGGGTATGATCCTCACCGATTTCGGGCCCTGGTTCTGACAGCGAGTGTGACCATGCAGGCAGTCAAGGAATTTTTCAGCACTTTCATGCTCACCGAGCTGCTCAAGGGGATGCGCCTGACCGGCAAGCATCTGTTTGACGCCAAATACACCCTCGAATACCCCGAGGAGAAGGCCCCCCAGTCGCCGCGGTTCCGCGGACTGCATGCACTGCGGCGCTATCCCAACGGCGAGGAGCGGTGCATTGCCTGCAAGCTCTGCGAGGCGGTATGCCCGGCGCTGGCGATCACCATCGAGTCCGAGCAGCGTGACGACGGAACCCGTCGGACCACGCGCTATGACATCGACCTTTTCAAATGCATCTACTGCGGGTTCTGCGAGGAATCCTGCCCCGTCGACTCCATCGTCGAGACCCGCATCCACGAGTATCATTTCGAACAGCGCGGCGAGCAGATCATGCACAAAAGCGATCTGCTCGCGGTCGGGGATCAATACGAAGCACAGCTGGCAGAAGACCGGGCGGCGGACGCACCGTACCGCTAGAACCGGCGAAGCCGAGGGCACAAAGTGATCGAGAAGGTAATTTTCTACGTCTTCGCGGCGATACTGCTGCTGGCCGCGATGCTGGTCATCACGGCACGCAATCCGGTTCACTCGGCGCTGTCACTGGTTCTGGCGTTCTTCACCAGCGCCGCGTTGTGGCTGCTCGCCGAGGCAGAGTTTCTCGGGATCGCCCTGGTGCTGGTCTATGTCGGGGCGGTGATGGTGCTTTTCTTGTTCGTCGTGATGATGCTCGATATCAACATCTCGGTGATCCGCGAGGGGTTTGCCCGTTACCTGCCGCTGGGGGCGTTGGTCGGTGTGGTGATGGTGTTGCAGATGCTGCTGGTGATCGGCGCGGGGGTCGGTGAGGGGCAGGTGTCGCTGGCGCTGGCCGATGCGGCCGGCGAATCCGGCGCAGGGGGCAACAACATCCGACTGCTCGGCAGTGTGCTCTACACCGTCTATGTCTACCCGTTCGAGCTTGCGGCCATTGTGCTGCTGCTGGCCATCATCGCGGCGATCATGCTGACCCATCGGCGGCGCGCCGATACCAAGCATCAGGATATTTCGGCCCAGGTGCGCACCCGCAAGGATGACCGCCTGCGGCTGGTGAGAATGCCAAGCGAAGTCGACGACGAACGATAAACTCAACCGGGAACCCCATGTTAGCGCTTTCAGACTACCTGGCACTCAGCGCACTGCTTTTTGCGATCGGAATGGCAGGGATATTCCTCAATCGCAAAAACGCCATCGTGCTTTTGATGTCCATCGAACTCATCCTGCTGGCGGTGAATTTCAACTTCATTGCCTTTTCCCATTTCCTCGGCGACATCCATGGCCAGGTCTTTGTCTTCTTCATTCTGACCGTGGCCGCGGCCGAGTCGGCAATTGGCCTGGCGATCCTGGTGGTCCTGTTCCGCAACCGGGACACGATCAATGTCGGCGACCTGGACAGCATGCGGGGCTAGGCGATGAAGACCATCTATCTGCTTGTCGTCCTCGCACCGCTTTTCGGTGCCGTCATTGCCGGGCTGGCCGGCAATGTCATCGGCCGGTCCAATGCGGCGCGGATTGCCGTGGCGGCGGTGGCCGTCTCGGCGCTCGGCTCGCTCTGGGTGCTCTATCAGCATGTCTGGGGCGGGGCCCCGGTTTTCGATGAAACCCTCTATCAGTGGGCCCAGGTTGGCGGGCTGAGCCTCGAGGTGGGCTTTTTGATCGACCGGCTGACGGCGGTCATGATGGTGGTGGTCACCAGCGTCTCGCTGGCGGTGCATGTCTACACCATCGGCTACATGCACGACGACGCCGGCTACCAGCGCTTTTTCAGCTATATCAATCTTTTTACCTTCGCCATGCTGATGCTGGTGATGGCCAATAACTTCCTGCAGCTTTTCTTCGGCTGGGAGGCGGTCGGCCTGGTTTCCTATCTGCTCATCGGCTTCTACTACCGCAAAGAATCGGCGATCTTCGCCAACCTCAAGGCGTTTCTGGTCAACCGGGTCGGGGATTTTGGCTTTCTGCTCGGCATCGCGGCGGTGTTGATGTACTACGGCAGCCTGGACTACGGCGAGGTGTTCGCCGCCGCCACCCTGCGACCGGATATGAGTCTGTCGATCTTCGGCACCGAGGCCCTGGTGGCCACCGTCGCCGGTGTATTGCTTTTCATCGGCGCCATGGGCAAATCGGCGCAGGTGCCCTTGCATGTCTGGCTGCCCGATTCCATGGAGGGGCCGACCCCCATCTCGGCGCTGATCCACGCCGCCACCATGGTCACCGCCGGCATCTTTCTGGTGGCCCGGATGTCGCCGATTTTCGAGCTCTCGGATGCGGCGCTGTCGGTGGTGCTGGTCCTGGGTGCTGTGACGGCGCTTTTCATGGGGCTTGTCGGGCTGGTCCAGAACGACATCAAGCGGGTGATCGCCTATTCCACACTCTCGCAGCTCGGGTACATGTTCGTGGCCCTGGGCGCTTCGGCCTACGCCGCGGGCGTTTTCCATCTGATGACCCATGCCTTTTTCAAGGCGCTGCTGTTTCTCGGGGCCGGGGCGGTCATCGTGGCCCTGCACCACGAGCAGGACATGCGCCGGATGGGCAATCTGCGTCGCTACCTGCCGATGACCCATATCACCATGCTCCTGGGCACGCTGGCGCTGGTCGGCACGCCGTTTTTCTCGGGCTACTACTCCAAGGATGTGATCATCGAGGCGGTCCATGCCGCGGACCGCTTCGGCGCCGGATTCGCCTACTGGGCGGTCCTGCTGGGCGTGTTCATCACCGCTTTGTACAGTTTCCGCCTGTATTTCATGGTCTTCTGGGGTGAGGAGCGGATCGACCCCCACGCCAAGGCCCATATCAGCCATCTGCCCGGCTACGTCCTGCCGGTCATGCAGTGGCCGCTGGTGGCACTGGCCGTGCCATCGGTGGTGATTGGCTATTTCACCATCGAGCCGATGCTCTTCGGCGGCTTCTTTGATGAAGCGATCCACGTTCTGAGCGACAACGATGTGCTCGCCAAAAAGGGTGAAACCTTCCATGGCCCGCTGGCTTTCGGGCTGCACGCGGCGGTCAACCCGGCATTCTGGCTGGCTGTGGCGGGCGCGGTGGTGGCCTGGTTTTTCTACATCGCCCGGCCCGATCTGCGGCCGGCGCTGACCCGCCCGATGGCACCACTGATCGCGGTGCTCGAGCGCAAATACGGATTCGATGAGCTCTACCGCGACGGCTTTGCCGGTGGTGGCCGGCAGCTGGGGGCGCTTTTCTGGCGCGGCGGCGATCAGGCGATTATCGACGGGGTCATCGTCAATGGCACCGCCCGCACCATCGGGCGGCTGGCCCAGGGGCTGCGTGGGGTGCAGTCCGGGTACCTCTACCACTACGCCTTCGCGATGATCATCGGGCTGCTGTTGCTGCTGACGGTGTTTGTCGGGCGCTGGCAGGGATGGTTCTGAGATGTTGGAGGGATGGCCTTTGTTAAGCCTGTTGGTCTGGCTGCCGGTACTCGGGGGGATCGGCGTACTGGTGGCCGGCCGGGATGATGCCGCTCGTGCGCGCTGGTTTGCCCTGGGGGTCGCGGCGCTGGTGTTCGCGCTGGCCGTGGGGCTGTGGGTGGCGTTCGAAGCCGGTGTGGCCGGCATGCAGTTTATCGAGCGGGCGGACTGGATCAGTGCCTTTGGCATCCAGTACTACCTGGGCGTCGATGGCATTTCCATGCCGCTGGTGGTGCTGACCGCCTTTGCCACGCTGCTGGTGGTGGTCGCCGCCTGGGAAGTGGTGCAGTACAAACCGGCCCAGTATCTGGCCGCCTTTTTGATCATGGAGGGGATCATGATCGGCGTGTTCAGCGCGCTGGATGCCATCCTCTTTTATGTTTTCTTCGAGGCCATGCTCATCCCGATGTTTCTGATCATCGGTATCTGGGGCGGCCCAAACCGCATCTATGCGACGCTGAAGTTCTTCCTCTACACCTTCCTCGGCTCGGTGATGATGCTCATCGCCCTCATTTACCTACGCACCGAGGCGGGCAGCTTTGCCATTCAGGATTTCTACGGCCTGCAGCTGCCACTGGCGACACAGATGGTGCTGTTTCTGGCGTTTCTGGCGGCATTTGCCGTCAAGGTGCCCATGTTTCCGGTGCATACCTGGCTGCCCGACGCCCACGTCGAGGCGCCCACGGGAGGCTCGGTGATCCTCGCGGCGATCACCCTCAAGATCGGGGGGTACGGCTTTTTGCGCTTTTCGCTGCCCATCGCCCCCGAGGCGAGTATGGCCCTGGACTGGCTTTTGATTGGTCTGTCGCTGATCGCGGTGGTCTACATCGGGCTGGTGGCGATGGTGCAGGCCGATCTCAAAAAGCTGATCGCCTACTCGTCGATCGCCCACATGGGATTTGTCACCCTGGGGTTTTTCCTGATCTTTCGTATCCTCGCCGGCAGCGGCAGCCGCGATGGGGCGCTGCTCGCGCTTGAAGGCGGCATGGTGCAGATGATCTCCCACGGGTTTGTCTCGGCGGCCATGTTTCTGTGCGTGGGCGTGCTCTACGATCGCATGCACACCCGTCGGATCGCCGACTACGGCGGTGTGGCCAGCAAAATGCCGGTCTTTGCCGGATTCTTCGTGCTGTTCGCCATGGCCAACGCGGGTCTGCCGGGCACGTCCGGTTTTGTCGGCGAGTTCATGATTGTGCTGGCCAGCTTCCAGGCCGGGTTCTGGTATGCCGCCATCGCCGCGTTGACCCTGATTCTGGGCGCGGCCTACAGCCTTTGGATGATCAAACGGGTGGTCTACGGCGAGGTCGACAACGAACACGTCGACACGCTCACCGACGTGACGCCGCGCGAGCGGCTGCTACTGGGCACCCTCGCGGTGGCGATCATCGCCGTTGGTGTCTACCCGGCACCGCTTGTCGAGGTGATGGAGCCCTCGCTCGACGCCCTGTTCCGTATCGTGGTGCCCACCTTCTAGCCCTGGCCCGAGGATCAACATGCCCTTTGAGATGCCCCAATTTGCACTGGCCGCCCCGGAGATCTGGCTCGGGGTCATGCTCTGCGTGGTGCTCATCGCCGATCTGTTCGACCGCGGCGGGGAGTCGCTGCTGGCCTTCTATCTGACCCAGGCAACGCTGGTCGGTGCCATGGCACTGGCGATTCACACCCACTGGGGCGGCGATGCGGTCATCACCTTCAACGGCATGTACATCAGTGACAGCCTGGCTGCCGTGCTCAAGGTGGCGATCGCCGGGCTGACCATTATTACCCTTGGCTACGGGCGGGATTACCTGCGTGACCGCGACCTGCTCAAGGGCGAAATCTATCTGCTGGTGCTCACGGCCACGCTGGGGATGTTCGTCATGGCCTCGGCATCGTCCCTGCTGGTGCTGTACATGGGGCTTGAGCTGCTGTCGCTCAGCCTCTACGCCATGGTCGCCTTCGATCGCGACAGCCGGATCGGGGCCGAGGCGGCGATGAAATACTTCATCCTCGGGGCGCTGTCCTCGGGCATGCTGCTCTATGGCATGTCGATGATCTACGGTGCCGCGGGCAGCCTGCTTATTAATGACATCGCCGCCGCGGCCCTGGCAGGGGACAATCTGCTTCTCGCCTTTGGCATGACCTTCGCGCTGGTTGGCATCGCCTTCAAGTTCGGTGCCGCGCCGTTCCACATGTGGGTGCCTGATGTCTACCAGGGGGCACCGACGGCGGTGACGGCCTTTCTGGGCACCGCGCCCAAGGTGGCGGCCCTGGCGTTGTTCCTGCGCTTGATGGCCGATGGACTCGGCGATCTGCATGCGCAATGGCAGATCATGGGGATCATCCTGGCGGCCGGATCGCTGGTGGTGGGCAATCTCTTTGCCCTGGTGCAGACGAGTTTCAAGCGCATGCTGGCCTACTCGACGGTCTCGCACATCGGCTTTCTGTTTCTCGGGCTGGTCGCCGGCAGCGACGAGGGTTATGCCGCGGCGCTTTTCTATGCCATCAGTTACGGGATCATGGCCGCGGGCGCCTTCGGCATGATCATGCTGCTCTCGCGTCGGGGATTCGAGGCCGACATGATCGACGATCTCAGCGGGCTCAATGACCGGCATGGCGGTTATGCGCTGGTCATGCTGCTTTTGATGTTCTCGATGACCGGGATCCCGGGGACCGTGGGCTTCTACGCCAAGTGGCTGGTGCTCAGTGCGCTGGTAGAAGCCGGACTGATCTGGCTTGCCGTGCTTGCGTGGTCTTTGCGGTGATCGGCGCGTTCTACTATCTGCGGGTACTCAAGGCCGTGTACTTTGACCGTGTCGACTCGCCCCAACCGGTCGAGGCGACATCGGGGCAGCAGGTGCTGATGTGGGCCAACGGCGGCGCGGTGCTGCTACTTGGCCTTTTCCCGGACACGTTGATCGCAACCTGCCGGGCGGTTTTTGGTCTGGGCTAGTCAATGAGCACCGGCGCGGCCATTGTCGTTTTGTTGTTGCTGGCCGTGCTGGCTGCCAATCTGCCCTGGGCCACCGAGCGCATCGCCTTTGTCTGGCCGGCGCGGGGGCGTGGCAAGCGCGAGTGGATAAGGCTTCTCGAGTGGGGGGTGATGTTTGTCCTCATCGTCCTCGCCGGGGCCGGTCTCGAATACCGTACCCAGGGCGAGCTTCAGTCTCAGGGCTGGGAGTTCTGGGTCATCGCGCTTTGCCTGTTTGCCGTGTTCGCCATGCCGGGGTTCATCTACCGGCATGACCTGCGACGCCGTTTGCGCCGACGCCGCCGCCGGAGCAGCGCTTGAAAAAACCCTGTCCCATGGCTATCCTAGTGATTGTCGGTTGCGGGGTGGAGCAGTCCGGTAGCTCGTCGGGCTCATAACCCGAAGGTCGCAGGTTCAAATCCTGCCCCCGCTACCAAACAGGCATCTTCGAGAAGGCCGCTTGCGGCCTTTTTTTTTGCCGGCGCCGCAGGCGGCCGGCACTGGAAATGGGCCTCGGGCCCATTTTTTGTTCCGGCCAGAGACCGGATCGGGAGACATGAAAGCGCCGGAGAGTGTGATCAACCTGTTGACGCCCGTTGTCGAGGGCCTTGGCTACGAGCTGGTGGGTGTGGAGTATCACCCCAGCGGCAAAGAGTC
>PR_CR_10_Liq_1_inCRDRAFT_1000187_pt1 | contig 37628 bp, 40 predicted proteins | sample PRCRCaboRojoPR_3_FD_10241 | JGI IMG/M metagenome (IMG submission 10241) | reverse complement strand
CTGCTGAAGCCCGAGACCTTCATGAACCGCTCCGGCCAATCGGTGGGCGAGGCACTGCGTTTCTTCAAGCTCGCCCCCGGGGACGTCGTCGTCTTTCACGACGAGCTGGACCTTGCGCCGGGCAAGGCACGCGTCAAGCAGGGCGGCGGACATGCCGGCCATAACGGCCTGCGCTCGATCCATCAGCATATCGGCGCGGATTACGCCCGCGTGCGGCTCGGTATCGGGCATCCGGGGCACAAGGATGCCGTTTCGGCCTATGTCCTGAACGATTTTGCAAAGGCCGACAGGGACTGGCTGGACGATCTGCTCCGCGGCATCAGCGACGGCGCCGCGGCGCTGGCCGCGGGCGATGGCGGGCGCTTCATGAACGCGGTGGCGCTGCGAACTGCGCCGGCCCGCAGCTCGGGCGACGGCGGCGGCAAGGCCAGACCCGCCGCCCCGGCGTCCAGGCCCGACCCGGCGCCCGCGCCGGAACCGGAAAGCGACGCCCGCTCGCCCCTGCAGAAGCTCGTCGACCGTTTCCGGTGACCCCGCGGCGGGCGTTCCGCAGCCAGGCCGCGGCCTGTGCCCGGCTCGGCTCGCCCTTCATGGCGCGACTGCTCGGCCTGCTCTGCGAGATGCTCGACCGCGACACCGCGCTCGGCGCGCGGATCCTCGATTGGCCGGGCGATACGGGACCGCATGGCGACTCGGTTCCGCTCCGGCTGGCGGGCGCGCTGCACGCGCTCGTGCTCGACGGGACCGCGCCCGACCTGGCGGCGGCCTACCCGCCCCGGGATCGCACGGTCGACGACGCAAGCTTGCGCGCGATCCTGGCGGACAGCATGGCGCGGCACGCCTCCCGCCTGCTCGCCTGGCTCGATCAGCCGCCCCAGACCAACGAGGTGCGCCGCAGTGCCGCGCTGATCCCGGCCTTCCACCTGCTGGCCGGGCAATACAAGACACCGCTCGTGCTGTCGGAACTCGGGGCCAGCGCGGGTCTCAACCTTTTCTGGGACCGCTACCGGCTCGACCTGGGAACCGCCGCCTACGGTCCGGCGGACTCGCCGGTGATCCTTGCGCCGCGCTGGACCGGGACGCCCCCTGCCCCGGCGCGGATCGAGGTGGCGGAGCGGGCCGGCGCCGACCTGCGCCCACTCGACGGGACCAAGCCGGAGGACCGGTTGCGCGCGCTGGCCTATCTCTGGCCGGACCAGCCCGGCCGGATCGCGCGGACGCGGCGGGCGCTCGACCTGCAAGGCTTGTCAGGCGCCCCGGTGACCCGCGCGGATGCCATCGACTGGCTGCGCGGGCGGCTGGCCGCCCGGNGGCCCGGCCATCTTCACGTGGTCTATCACAGCATCGCCTGGCAGTACTTCCCGCCCGCGGCCCGCGCGGCGGGGCGCGCGCTGCTGGCCGAGGCGGGGGCGGAGGCCAGCGCCGACGCGCCGCTGGCGCATCTGGAACTGGAAAGCGACGGGCGGGCCGAGGGCGCCGCGCTGCACCTGACCTGCTGGCCGGGCGGGCGGCGGCGACGGCTCGGCCGGGTGGATTTCCACGGCCGCTGGGTGCGTTGGTCCGGGGTCGGGTCCGGGCCCGGCGCACGGCGCCCTTGAACCCCGGCACGATCGCGTTAGCCTCGGCCCATGAGCATTGAACGCGCCCCCTCGATCAACGTTCTCGGCGAAGAGCTGGAACCCTGCTCCTCTGACCCTATGACCGGGTTCTTCCGCAACGGCTGCTGCGACACCGGGCCGTCGGACAGGGGCAGCCACACGGTCTGCGCCGTCATGACGGCGGAGTTCCTGGCCTATTCGAAATACGTGGGCAACGATCTCTCGACGCCGCGGCCCGAATTCGGCTTTCCGGGGCTGAAGCCCGGCGACCGCTGGTGCCTCTGCGCGGGGCGGTTCCTGCAGGCGCATGACGAAGGCTGCGCGCCGGACGTTCACCTCGGGGCGACACACGAGGCCGCGCTGGACATCGTGTCGATGGATATCCTGCGCCGCTACGCCACCGATGCCGCCGGCTGAGCCGCGCGGTCCACCAGCCCGTCCCCCATCAGTTCCTCGACGAAAAGGCTCAGTAGCTGTGCGCGCCCGCTGACATCGGCCTTGCGGTAGATCGCGTTGGTCTGCGCCTTGACCGTGCCGGCGCTGGTCTCGCGCAACTCCGCGATCTCGGAGGTGGAGAGCCCCTTGATGACGAACAACGCGACATCGCGCTCGGCCGGGGTCAGCTGCCAGTCGGCGAAACGCTCTTCCAGGATTTCCATGAACGCCCCCGAGGCCGCGCGCAGCTCGGCCTCGACCTTCTGGCGGCGCCGGTTCGTCCGGCTGAGCGCCACCGCCCCCAGGAAGAGGCCCAGCATAAGCCCGAGCGCCGCGCCGATCTCCAGCAGCTCGCGCGTCTGCCAGCTGATCGGCTGGGCACGCACCCCGATCACCCCGAGCAGAATGTCGGAAATGAAGAAAACGGCGCAGGCGAACTGCAGCAGGTAGATGGGCCAAAGCAGAAAGCGGCTTTTCACATCTTCACTCCACCCTGCGCCGTCAGGCCGTCCCGGCGGCTTGCGGTTCAATCATCATCGTCCGAGTCGCCGCCGCCGTCGTCGGAGTCGTCACTGTCGTCGGAGTCGTCACTGTCATCGGATCCGTCACTGTCGTCGGAATCGTCACTGTCGTCGTCAGCCTCGTCGTCGCTGTCGTCACGGTCGTCGTCGTAGCGATCATCATCATCGTCGTCGTACCGGTCGTCGTCGTAGCGATCATCCTCGTCGTCATCCGCGGTTGGATCGAACAAGAGGCCGTCCGCGTCGTCGTCGTCGCCCTCATCCGTGCCGCGCCAGTAATCTCTCAGGATCTCCCCCGTCCGGGTATTGAGAATCAGTTCCCGCCAGAGCGTGTCGCTGGTCGCGACGATCCGGGTCCGCCCAAGCCAGGTCCGCGAGATGCGAATCTCGTCGAACCCCTGCTGCTGCAGCTGCGCGACGATGGGGTCATAGGCTTCGTCCGCATGCGCCGGGCCACCCAGCGTCAGTGCCGCGGCGACGAGACAGGCAGTCAAGGCAGATTTCATCACTATGCAATCCTAGGCCGGGATCAAAGGGCGCCGCCCCCAGTCTATACCAATGGACCGGGGGCGGCACTTCTTAGTGTAACCTGTGGGGCTCAGTCGTCATCCCCGTCGTCGTCGTCGCCGTCATCGTCGCCGCCGTCGTCGTCGTCGCCGCCATCATCGTCGTCGCCGTCGTCATCGTCGCCGCCGTCGTCGTCGCCGCCGTTGTCGTCGTCATCGTCGCGGTCATCATCGTCGAAGCGATCATCGTCGTCATCATCATCGTCGTCATCGTCGACGGGCTCGCTTTCCGTGGCGATGACATTGCCCGCGGCATCGAAATAGGTCTCGATCTCCATGCCGTTCTCGATGCGCTCTTCCTTGCGGCCGGTCACGTTGCCAGCCGCGTCGTAGAAGGTTTCCGTTTCGACGCCGTTCTCGGTCGTCTCCACCTTCTGCACGATGCCATTCTCGTCGTAGTAGACCTCGCGCTCGAACCCGGCACTGCTGACTTCTTCCTTCATGATGGTGCCATCGGCGCCGTAGGTCCGTTCAGTCTCGACACCGTTCTCCGTGCTCTCTTCCTTGAGCAGGACGCCCTGCCGGTTGAACGTCCGCTCGAGCTTGCGGCCGTTGGCGTCGGTCGCTTCCAGTTCGAAGCGCATCCCGAGGAACCCGCGATCCACCTCGACGCGCGAGAAGCCCGCGGCGCCGAATTCCTGGGCTTTCTGCTGGATCAGCTCGTCGAGGCTACCCTGCTGTGCGAGCGCCGTGCCCGACATGAGGGCCGCGGTGGCCGAGAGGGCGATGAAGCTCTTGATATGCATCTGTCGTTCCTTTCCTGTGGACGTATCCCTGCCGCGTGCAGGTCACGTCCCGAAGACAGCGCAAAAAGGAACCCCGGCCCATTGGACCGGGGTTTAATCCGCCGCCGATAAACCCGCGGCGAACGGGCATAAACCGAAGTTTATGCGGTTCCGCCCATATCGACGCCCAGCGCCTTGGCCACCGTGAAGATGTCCTTGTCGCCCCGGCCGCACATGTTCATGACGATGACGTGGTCGGACGGCAGCTCGGGGGCGATCTTGGTCACATGGGCCAGCGCGTGGGACGGCTCCAGCGCCGGGATGATGCCCTCCGTCTCGCAGGACAGCTGGAACGCCTCCAGCGCCTCGGCATCGGTGACCGAGACGTATTTGGCCCGGCCGATATCATGCAGCCAGGAATGCTCCGGGCCGATGCCCGGGTAGTCGAGCCCGGCCGAAATCGAATACCCCTCGAGGATCTGGCCGTCCTCGTCCTGAAGCAGATAGGTCCGGTTGCCATGCAGCACGCCGGGACGCCCGCCGGTCAGGCTGGCGCAATGCTCCATCTTGTCGTTGACGCCCTTGCCACCGGCCTCGACCCCGATGATCGAGACCTCCGCATCGTCGAGGAACGGGTAGAACAGGCCCATCGCGTTCGACCCGCCGCCGATCGCGGCGATGATCGTGTCGGGCAGGCGCCCCTCGGCGGCCATGATCTGCTCTTTCGTCTCCTTGCCGATGATCGACTGGAAGTCGCGCACCATCGCCGGATAGGGATGCGGCCCGGCGACCGTGCCGATGCAGTAGAAGGTGTCGCGGACATTGGTCACCCAGTCGCGCAGCGCGTCGTTCATCGCGTCCTTCAGCGTGCCGCGTCCCGACGTCACCGGCACCACCTCGGCGCCGAGAAGCCGCATGCGGAACACGTTGGGCGCCTGGCGCTCGACGTCATGGGCGCCCATGTAGACCACGCATTTCAGCCCGAACTTGGCGCAGACGGTCGCGGTCGCGACGCCGTGCTGCCCCGCGCCGGTCTCGGCGATGATGCGTTCCTTGCCCATCCGACGCGCCAGCAGGATCTGGCCCAGCACGTTGTTGATCTTGTGCGCGCCGGTGTGATTGAGCTCGTCGCGCTTCATGTAGATCTTCGCGCCGCCCAGGCGCTCGGTCAGGCGCGCCGCGTGGTAGAGCGGGCTCGGCCGGCCCACGTAATGGGTCCAGAGATCATCCATCTCGGCCCAGAAGGACGGGTCGTCCTTGGCGCGCTCGTATTCGGCCTCCAGCTCGAGGATCAGCGGCATCAGCGTCTCGCTGACGAACCGCCCCCCGAAAATCCCGAACCGGCCCTGATCGTCGGGGCCGGAGCGGTAGGAATTCGGAAGATCGTCTGGCATCTCACTCTCCCTTTGCGGCCCTGACGAAGGCCACCATTTTCTCCGCATCCTTTTCCCCCGGCGCGCTTTCCACGCCCGAGGACACGTCCACCTGCCGCGCGCCCGTCAGCCGGATCGCCTCGGCCACGTTGGCGGCGTCGAGCCCGCCGGCCAGCATCCACGGCACCGGCCAGCGCACATCCGCGATGAGCCGCCAGTCGAAGGGCAGCCCGTGCCCGCCGGGCACCTCTGCCCCTTTCGGCGGCTTGGCATCCACCAGCAGCTGGTCGGCGACGCGCCCGTAGGGCGCGATCTGCGCCAGGTCGGCCGCGTCGGCGATGCCGATCGCCTTCATCACCGGGAGGCCGGACCGTTCGCGGATCGCGGCCACGCGTTCGGGGCTTTCCGAGCCGTGGAGCTGCAGCATGTCCAGCGGCACCCGCGCGGTGATCGCATCGATATCGGCGTCGCTGGCATCCACGATCAGGCCGACCTTGCAGATGCCCTCGGGCACCGGGCCAGCCAGCTCCGCGGCCTCCGCGATGCTCAGGTGGCGCGGCGACTTGGCGAAGAAGACGAAGCCAAGGTAGCTCGCCCCCGCGAGGAGCGCGGCGGGAATATCGGCGCTGCTGGTCAGACCGCAGATCTTGACGCGGATTTCATCTGTCATGCCGTCAGCTTCTGCCCGATCCGGCCGGATCACTCAAGCAGCGCGAGCACGTCGTCCTTGCCGTCCGCCTTTTTGTCGCGGAGCGACTTCACCTCGCGCTCGAGCTCGCGGGCGTGGCGACGCTCGCGCGCGGCCTCGCTGCGGTGCTTGTGTTCGCGGAACCACTCCCAGACGAAGCCGATCACCAGCCCGGCCAGCACACCGCCGAGGACGACCAGGAACAGCGGCATGGTCACGGAGGTGCCGAAAGGCAGGAAGGCGGCCATTTCCTCGGGAAGGAGACGCAGGGTCACCGGGTGGCGGTTGGCCAGCGCCACGGTCAGAAGCAGGATGCCGACGACGGCCAGGAAGGCCAGGCGGAGATAGCGCATGTGTTCAGTCCTGTGGGCTCAGCCGCCGTTGAGGCGTTCGCGAAGCAGTTTGCCGGTCTTGAAGAAGGGAACGCATTTGGCCTCGACATGGACGGCCTCGCCGGTGCGCGGGTTGCGCCCCGTGCGCGCGTCGCGCTGCTTGACCGAGAAGGCGCCGAAGCCACGCAACTCGACCCGGTTGCCTTCGGCCATGGCGTCGATGATCTCTTCGAAAATCGTGTTCACGATACGCTCGACATCGCGTTGGTAGAGGTGGGGGTTTTCATCGGCGATCTTCTGAATGAGTTCAGAGCGTATCATGCAGCGGTGTCCCCCTCGTTCCATTCGGCGCGCCCGCGCCGGGCCCGGTTTTGTCCAACTATAGTCGGAAACCCGGTGTGCTGGAAACAGGAAGCCACCCCGGCGATGCGGATTTGACGCGCTAAGTCGCTGAAATCCGGCTCTATTGGCAAGCAGTTCCGGAAATCGGGCATACGCCGCCGCAAGAGGCGGGGCGCGTCGGGCGCGGCCGGGCGGCGCGGCGGGGCTGATTCGGCGCCCCGAAAGCGAAAGGGGCGGCCCGGCGGGCCGCCCCCTGCAATGTCCTCGATCGATACCGCCGATGGCGGATCAGTCGTCGTCCTGCTTGTTGAGCGCGGCCCCAAGGATATCGCCGAGCGAGGCACCGGAGTCCGACGAGCCGTATTGCTGCACGGCCTCTTTCTCTTCGGCGATCTCGCGCGCCTTGATGCTGAGCCCCAGACGGCGCGACTTGGCGTCCACGTTGGTCACGCGGACGTCCACCTTGTCACCCACCTGGAAGCGCTCGGGGCGCTGCTCGGCACGGTCGCGGCTCAGGTCGGACCGGCGGATGAAGGATTTCATGCCCTCGTGCTCCACCTCGATGCCGCCATCCTCGATCGCGGTCACGGTCACGGTGATGATCGAGCCGCGCTTCACGCCGGCGACGGCATCCTGGAACGGATCGCCCTCGAGCGCCTTGATGGAGAGCGAGATACGCTCCTTCTCGGTGTCGACCTCGGTGACGACGGCCTTGACGACGTCGCCCTTCTTGTACTCNTGGATCGCCTGCTCGCCAGCCATGTCCCAGCTCAGGTCGCTCAGGTGCACCATGCCGTCGATGTCGTTGTCGAGACCGATGAACAGACCGAACTCGGTGATGTTCTTGACCTCGCCCTCGACCTCGGTGCCGACCGGGTGAGTCTCGGCGAAGACTTCCCACGGGTTGCGCATGGTCTGCTTGAGGCCGAGCGACACCCGGCGCTTGGCCGTGTCGATCTCGAGCACCATGACGTCCACTTCCTGAGAGGTGGACACGATCTTGCCCGGATGGACGTTCTTCTTGGTCCAGGACATCTCGGAGACGTGCACCAGGCCTTCGACGCCCGGCTCCAGCTCCACGAAGGCGCCGTAGTCGGTGATGTTGGTGACGCGGCCGGTATGCACGGTTCCGATCGGGAACTTCGCCTCGACATTGGTCCAGGGATCCTCCTGGAGCTGCTTCATGCCGAGCGAGATACGGTGCGTTTCCTTGTTGACCTTGATCACCTGCACCTTGACCGTCTCGCCGATCGAGAGGATCTCGGAGGGGTGGTTGACGCGGCGCCAGGCCATGTCGGTGACGTGCAGCAGGCCGTCCACACCGCCGAGGTCCACGAAGGCCCCGTATTCGGTGATGTTCTTGACCACGCCGTCGACCACGTCACCCTCGTTGAGCTTGGCGATGACCTCGGCGCGCTGCTCGGCGCGGGACTCTTCCAGGATGGCGCGACGCGAGACCACGATGTTGCCGCGGCGGCGGTCCATCTTGAGGATCTGGAAGGGCTGCTTGAGACCCATGAGCGGGCCGGCGTCGCGCACGGGGCGCACGTCGACCTGGCTGCCCGGCAGGAAGGCCACGGCGCCGCCGAGATCGACGGTGAAGCCGCCCTTGACCCGGCCGAAGATCGCGCCCTCGACGCGGGCGTCGTCGGCATAGGCTTTTTCGAGGCGGTCCCAGGCTTCCTCGCGGCGGGCCTTGTCACGGCTGATGACGGCCTCGCCACGGGCGTTTTCGACGCGCTCGAGATAGACCTCGACCTCGTCGCCCGGTTCGATCTCGGGCGCTTCGCCCGGGCTCGCGAATTCCTTGAGATCGACACGGCCTTCCATCTTGTAGCCGATGTCGATGATGGCCTGGCCCGCCTCGACGGCGATGACCTTGCCCTTGACGACCGCGCCTTCGCTCGGCGTGTCGATCTCGAAGCTTTCTTGCAGGAGGGCTTCGAATTCCTCCATCGATGCGTTAGCAGACATTCAGTTCGTTTCCTTTACAGTCAGTCTTTTTCCGGCCTGGCGGTTGTCTCCGCCGGTCTTGGGTTGGTCAGGTCAGGTGGTCCACTAAACAATCAGGGCCGGTGATTATCCCCGACCCTGCTCGATCCGTTCTTCAACGGCGTTGACCGCCTCTTCGACGGCTGCTTCTATAGACAACTCCGTCGTGTCGAGCAAGACCGCTTCTTGCGCGGGCCGCAACGGCGCCGCGTCCCGCGCGGCATCGCGCGCGTCGCGTGCCTTGAGGTCTTCCAGAACCGCCGCGCGGGTGGTGTCGTGCCCCCCGGCCACCAGTTCCAGGTAGCGCCGTTCGGCCCGGACCGCGTCGCTCGCCGTGACGAACAGCTTCAGCTCCGCGTCGGGGCAGATCACGGTGCCGATGTCACGCCCGTCCAGCACCGCGCCACCGTCGCGCGCCGCGAAATCGCGCTGGAAGTCCAGCAGCGCCTGGCGCACCTCGGGGATCGCGGCCACGACGCTGGCCGCCTGCGCGACCGCGGGCGTGCGCAGGTCGTCGCGCTTCAGGTCCGCCGGATCGAGCGCGCGGGCCGCCGCGATGGCCGTCGCGGCGTCGATCTCGCCGCCCGCCGCCCCGTCGAGCGCGCGGCGCCCGACCGCGCGGTAAAGCAGCCCGGTATCCAGATGGGCAAAGCCGAAGCGCGCGGCCACGGCCCTCGAGATCGTGCCCTTGCCGGCCGCGGCCGGGCCGTCTATCGCGACCGTGAACCTCATGCCTCGGCGCGCGCAATATCGGCGCCGAGCCCCTGCATCAGCGGCTCGAAGACCGGGAAGCTGGTGGCGATCGGACCGCCGTCATCGACCGTCACCGGCTTCCGCGCGGCCAGCCCGAGGCAGAGGAAGGACATCGCGATCCGGTGGTCGAGCCGGCTTGCGCAGGTCGCGCCGCCCGGCACGCCGCCCGGCCCCATGCCGTGCACGATCAGCGTGTCCTTTTCCTCCTCGACGGTCACGCCACAGGCCTCGAGCCCGCGGGCCATCGCGTCGATCCGGTCGCTTTCCTTGACCCGCAGCTCGGCGATGCCGCGCATCACGGTCTTGCCCTCGGCGCAGGCCGCGACCGCCGCGAGGATCGGGTACTCGTCGATCATCGAGGGCGCGCGCCCGGGCGGCACCTCGATGCCGGCAAGCGCCGAGAACCGCGCGCGCAGGTCGGCCACGGGCTCGCCGCCCTCGACCCGCTCGTTCTCGAAGACGAGATCGGCGCCCATCTCGCGAAGCGTGGTGAACAGGCCCGCGCGCGTCGGGTTCAGGCCGATATTCGGCACCAGAACGTCCGAGCCCTCGACGATCAGGGCGGCGGCCACCGGGAAGGCCGCGCTCGACGGGTCGCGGGGCACAACGATTTCCTGGGGCTGCAGCTCCGGCTGCCCGGTCAGGGTGATGACACGCCCCTCCGGCGTGTCCTCGGCCCCGATCCCGGCCCCGAAGCCCGCCAGCATGCGCTCGGTGTGGTCGCGTGTCGCCTCGGTCTCGATGACCACGGTCTCGCCCGGCGCGTTGAGCCCGGCCAGCAGCACCGCGGATTTCACCTGCGCGGACGGGACCGGCACAGTGTAGCGCACCGGCACCGGCGTGACCGCGCCTTTCAGCGTCAGCGGCAGCCGCCCGCCGGCGCGGCCATGCGCCTCCGCCCCGAAAAGACGCAGCGGGTCGGTGACCCGGTTCATCGGCCGCGCCCGCAGGCTCGCATCGCCGGTGAAGGTGGCGGAGATGGGCGAAGTGGCCATCGCCCCCATGATGAGCCGCACGCCGGTGCCGGAATTGCCGCAATCGATCACGTCCGCGGGCTCGGCGAAGCCGCCGACGCCCACGCCGTGCACCGTCCAGGCGCCCGCGCCCGTCCGGGTCACCTCGGCGCCGAAGGCCCGCATCGCCTTGCCGGTATCGAGCACGTCCTGCCCTTCCAGCAGGCCGGTCACCCGGGTCTCGCCCACCGACAGCGCGCCAAGGATCAGCGCCCGGTGGCTGATCGACTTGTCGCCCGGCACCTCGGCCACCCCCGTCAGGGGCCCGGCGCGGCGGGCCGTCATCGGAATCGGATCACCATGTGCTGACATCTGCACCCTCGAAAAGTCTCGGTCCCGGGCGAGGCTTAGCGAAAGCGCCGCGGGCGGTCCACCGCCAATCGGGACCTCAGCGGCGCCGGAAGGTCAGGTAGTGGGGGACGCGGCCCTCGCGCAGCGCCTTCTGCTCGTAACGCGTGGACATCCAGTCGTCCCACGGCTCTCGCCAGTCGGCGGGGCGTTCTGCAAGCCAGTCGAAGCCATGGCGCGGCACCTGCTCCAATGCCTGGCGCACGTAGTCGGGAATATCGGTCGCCACGCGCAGAACCGCGCCCGGCTTCATCACGCGGGCCAGCGGCACGAGGTATTCCGGCGTCACGAACCGGCGCCGGTGATGCTTCTTCTTCGGCCACGGATCGGGATACAGCAGGAAGACCCGGTCGAGAGCCGCGGGCAGCACGTCGAAGAGATCGCGCACGTCGCCGGATGCACCGCCAGGTTCTCCACGCCGGCCGCGCGGATCTTGCCCATCAGCATGGCGACGCCGTTGATGAAGGGCTCGCAGCCGATGATGCCGACCCCGGGGGTCCCGGCGGCCTGGTGCACCATGTGCTCGCCGCCGCCGAAACCGACCTCCAGCCAGACCGGGCGCCCCCCGAAGAGCGCACCCAAGTCGAGCGGCCTGCGATCGGGATTCGCGTCCCAGTCGACCCCGCGCAGCGCGAAGGTCTCGAGATCCTCGAGATAGGCGCGCTGCGCCGGCCTCAGCTGCTTGCCGTGGCGGCGGCCGTAGAAGTTCCGGGTCACCGGCCGGCGCGCCGCACCGTCTCCGCTCATGCGCGTCCCCATTTCGCTCGCCCGGGTCCAAGTGGGGGAAATATCCCCGCCGGAGGCATGATTCCGCCGCGCAGCGGCCTCAGACGGCCGCCTTCAGCTCGGCCACGAGATCGGTCTTTTCCCAGCTGAAGCCGCCGTCATCCTCGGGCTTGCGTCCGAAATGGCCATAGGCCGCGGTGCGCTGGTAGATCGCGCGGTTGAGCGCGAGGTGCTCGCGGATGCCGCGCGGCGTCAGGTCCATCACCTGGCGCAGCGCGGCCTCGATCCTTTCCTCGGCCAGCGCGCCGGTGCCATAGGTGTCCACGTAGACCGACAGCGGCTTGGCCACGCCGATCGCGTAGGACAGCTGGATCGAGCAGCGCGCCGCCATCCCCGAGGCGACCACGTTTTTGGCCAGGTACCGCGCCGCGTAGGCCGCCGAGCGGTCCACCTTGGTGGGATCCTTGCCGGAAAAGGCGCCGCCGCCATGGGGCGCCGCCCCGCCATAGGTGTCGACGATGATCTTGCGCCCGGTCAGGCCGGCGTCGCCGTCCGGCCCGCCGATCACGAAGGCGCCGGTCGGGTTCACCCACCATTCGGTCTCGGGCAGAAGCCATCCCTCGGGCAGGGTCGCGCGGATATGCGGCTCGACGATCTCGCGCACCTGTTCAGAGGTCAGCGCCGGGTCCATGTGCTGGGTCGAGAGCACCACCGAGGTGATGCCGACCGGGCGACCGTTCTCGTAGCGCACGGTCAGCTGCGATTTCGCGTCGGGCCCGAGCCGGTCTTCCGCGCCGCTCTTGCGCAGTTCGGCGAGGCGTTTGAGGATCGCGTGCGAGAACAGGATCGGCGCCGGCATCAGCTCGGGCGTTTCATCGCAGGCATAGCCGAACATGATGCCCTGGTCGCCCGCCCCGTCCTTGTCGACGCCCTGCGCGATATGCGCCGATTGCGCGTGCAGGTAATTGTCGACATGCAGGTTGGCCCAGTGGAAACCCTCCTGCTCGTAGCCGATATCGCGCACGCAGTCGCGGGCGATCTCCTCGACCCGGCGAATGACCTCGCCGGGGCCGCGCACCTCGCCCCCGATCACCACGCGGTTGGTCGTCGCGAACGCCTCGCAGGCGACGCGAGAATGCGGATCCTCGGCGAGGAAGGCATCCAGCACGGCATCGGAGATCCGGTCGCAGACCTTGTCCGGGTGGCCCTCGGACACCGACTCCGAGGTAAAGATGTAGTTCTGACGCGGCATGGGAAGTGCTCCATTAAAAAGTCCCCGTCACGCCAGGAAGCCGTTGTGACGGGCAATGCGACTTGAGTTACTGAGCCTGGCGCCGGGCGTCAATCCAATACTGCGCGCCGCCGCCGCGCGCCGAGCCCCGCGAGCCCCGCCAGCAGCACCGCCAGCACCGGCCAGTCCGGCCAGCGGCTGTAAGGCGTCGGCGCCAGGCGGCCGGGAAGGCGGGCATCGAGATGGCCCGCCTCGCCGAGCGGCAGCGCGGCGGTGACGCGCCCATGCGCGTCGATCACCGCCGAAACGCCGGTATTGGCCGCGCGCAGCATCGGCAGGCCCTGCTCGATCGCGCGCACCCGCGACTGCGCGAGATGCTGATAGGGCCCGGCGACGCGCCCGAACCACGCGTCGTTGGTGATGTGCACGAGCACGTCCGGCCGGTTCGGCGCGCCGAACACGTCCTGTGGAAAGACGGCCTCGTAGCAAATGAGCGGCAGCACCCGGCCCAGCCCGGGGATCTCCAGCAGCTCCGGCCCGGGACCGGGGACGTATCCCCCGCCGACGCGGCTGGCGATCCCGTAGAGCCCAAGCTTCGCCAGCTGCGAGTCGAAGGGCAGGTATTCCCCGAAGGGCACGAGATGATGCTTGTCATAGAGCGCCGAGGGCGCGGCGCCCTCGGCGATCACGGCGAGGCTGTTGTGATACCCCGCATCGCTTCGGCGCTGCGCCCCGAAGATCAGGGCCGGCGCAGCCCCGGCCGCCGCGCGCATCTCTTCGATTGCCGGTTCCGCGCCGTTCAGCAGCCACGGCATCGCGGTTTCGGGCCAGATGACCACGTCCGGGGGCGTGTCCGACGGGGCGGCGGTCAGGTCGAGCGCGCGGTCGAAGAAGACCGGGATCATGTCGCGACGCCACTTGAGATGCTGCGCGGCATTGGGCTGCACGAGCCGCACCTGGGTCTGCGTCGCCGGCGCGCGCTCCGCCAGCCGCACCGTCCCCGCGGCCCAGGCCGCCCCCAGAACCGCCAGGGCGAGCCCGGCTGCCGCGCCGCCCCGTCCCGACCAACCGGCGGCCGCCGGCAGGGCCACGGCCAGCAGCGTCACCAGGCCAACGCCGTGAATGCCGGCATAGGCGGTCAGCTGGATCACCGGGGTCTCGGTCCAGACATAGGCCGGCAGGGCCCAGGGAAAGCCCGTCAGCACATAGGCCCGAAGGATCCCCGCCAGCGTCAGGGTCAGCGCCATCGCCAGCGCGCGGCTGGCCTGTCCGGTGCCAAGGCGGTGCGCGATCCAGGCGGCGGCGCCCCAGAACATCGCCATGCCCCCCGCCATGCCGACCAGCGCGAAGGGCGCCATCCAGCCATGGCGCGCCACGTCCACCATGAAAGGCTCGACGATCCAGAACAGCGTGCCGGCGAAATAGGCGCAGCCCGCCGCCCATCCGCGCCAGAGCGCGGCCCGGGCGTCCGGCGCCGTGGCCACGAGCCAGATCGTCAGCGCAAGGCCCGGCAGGGCCAGGACCGGCAGCGCCACCGGCACATGCCCCGCCGCGCCGGCCAGCCCGGCCAGCGCCGCAAGTGCCAGCGCGCGGCGCGGCGAGAGCGCGCGCCGCGGCACGGCGGAGGCGCCGCCCGCGCCCACGCTTATTCCGCGGGATGGGGGTTGAGCCGTACGCGCACCCGCTTGATCCGGCGGGCATCGGCGTCGACGATCTCGAACTCCGCGCCGGCGGGGTGGCGGATCACCTCGCCCCGGCCCGGCACGCGGCCCGTCAGCACGAAGACGAGCCCGCCCAGCGTGTCGATCTCTTCCTCGTCGTCCTCGTCGACCAGCTTGAGGCCGGTTTCGGCCTCGAACTCGTCGAGCGGAGTGCGCGATTGCGCAAGATAGACGCCGGGCTTCTCGAGAAGCCAGAACTTGTCCTCATCGATGTCGTGTTCGTCGCTGATCTCGCCGATGACCTGCTCGATCAGATCCTCGATCGTCACCAGCCCGTCCACGCCGCCGTATTCGTCGATCACCAGCGCCATGTGGCGCCGGTCGCTCTGCATTTTCTGCAGCAGCACCCCGATCGGCATCGAGGGCGGCGCGAACAGGAGCGGGCGCACCATGGTCTTGAGATCGAAATTGCCGCCGCCCTTGCCGTTGAAGCCGTGGCGCAGCGCCAGGTCCTTGAGGTGGATGAGTCCCACCGGCGTGTCGAGCGTGCCGTCATAGACCGGCAGCCGGGTCAGGCCGCTTTCGCGGAAGACCTCGACCAGTTCCGGCAGGCCGATGTCCTGCGGCACCGACACGATCTCGGCGCGCGGCAGCGCCACGTCCTCGACCCGCATCTGTCGGAGATTGCCCATGCCGCCGCGCGGCACCTGCAGGTTCCCGAGCTCGTCGTGATGGTCATGGCCGTCCGCGGCGTCTTCGTCCTCGCCGCCGAATGCACCGAAAAGCCTTTCGAAAAGGCCCTTTTCCTTGTTCTCTTCCGTATCCTGCGCGCCCTGCGCCGCGCTAGAGGATCCGTCGGTCGTCTCGCCCATCTCTCTTTCCAACACAAAAACCCGAACGCGTCGGGCCCGTTCAATATGGGTCCGCCACCCCGAGCGTTGCAAGGGCGCGGCGTTCCACCCCCTCCATCAGGAGGGCATCTTTTTCAGATATGTGATCATAGCCCAACAAATGAAGGGTTCCATGCACAAGAAGATGCCGGCAATGATCCGCGACCGGCTTGCCCTGCGCCGCGGCTTCGCGGGCGACGGTGTCATAGGCGATCGCGATATCCCCGAGATGCGTGCGCGCCTCGAACGGGTCGGCGGCCGGACCCGGCGGCACCGCGCCCGGCGCGTCCGCGACCAGGTGCTGCGCCGGCCAGGACAGCACGTTTGTCGGGCGCGCCCTGTCCCGGAAATCGGCGTTCAGGGCCGCGATGCGGCCATCGTCGCAGGCCAGAAGCCCGATCTCGAAGCCGGCCGGATCGTATCCGCATTCCCGCAGGGCCGCGGCGCAGGCCTGCGCGGCGAGCGCCTCGAGATCCGTGGCCGTCCAGCGGTCATCCTCGACAACCGCGTCGACGAGATCATCCATCGCCGCCGAGATCCCGGTCATAGGCGTCGATGATCTTGGCCACCATCGGGTGGCGCACCACGTCGCGGGACGAGAAATAGGTGAAGGAAATGCCGTCGACCGCGCGCAGGATGCGCTCGGCCTCGGCCAGCCCCGAGGACATGCCGCGCGGCAGGTCCACCTGGCTGCGGTCGCCGGTGATCGCCATGCGCGACCCCTCGCCCAGGCGCGTCAGGAACATCTTCATCTGCATCGCGGTGGCGTTCTGGGCCTCGTCCAGCACCACGAAGGCATTGGACAGCGTCCGGCCGCGCATGAAGGCCAGCGGCGCGATCTCGATGCGCTTCTCCTCCATCAGCTTGGCCAGTTGCTTGCCGGGGATGAAGTCGTTCAGCGCATCGTAGAGCGGCTGCATGTAGGGATCGACCTTCTCCTTCATGTCGCCGGGCAGGAAGCCCAGCCGCTCGCCGGCTTCGACCGCGGGGCGCGACAGGATGATCCGGTCCACGTGGCCGTCGATGAACATCGACACCGCGACCGCCACGGCGAGGTAGGTCTTGCCGGTCCCCGCCGGCCCGATGCCGAAGCACAGCTCGTGCGAAAAGAGCGACTCGACATAGGCCTTCTGGGTCTGGGTGCGCGGCTCGATGACCTTCTTGCGGGTCTTCACCTCGACCTTGCCGCCCTGGAACATCTCCAGCTGGTCGCCGTCGCGGCTGCCGGTCTCCGCGTAGCTGTCACCGAAGCGGATCGCCGCGTCGATATCGGCCGGATCCACGGGCCGCCCCTGTTCGAGCCGGTGGTAGAGCGCCTGCAGCACGTCGACCGCCTGGCCGCGGGCCTCCTCGTCGCCGAGCACCCCCAGCTGGTTGCCGCGGCGCAGGATCTGCACCTCGAGCCGATCCTCGATCTGGGCAAGGTTCCGGTCGAATTCTCCGCAGAGATCGATCAGCAATCGGTTGTCAGGAAATTCCAGAGCCGTCTCGCGGACGTCTTCGGGGATCTGCGGGGGGGTCAGGGCGCTTGTCGCCAAGAACGGCTCCGTTCCAGAGTTTCTGCTCTTTCAAGGTGCCAACTCCGGGACATCCAATCAAGAGGCATGGGCAAACTTCATCTTGCCGACACAGAGCCGGGCGGCGGGGCGGGCGCGGGCCGGCTCAGAGCGCGAGTTCGCCGGCCAGCGAATGCGGTTCGGCGCGCAGGATGCGGACAGGGGCGATGCGGCCGATCATCTCCGGCGCAGCCTGGGCATGGACGGCATGCAGGTAACCCGACTTGCCCACGAGTTGACCCTCGAGCCTGCCGGGCTTCTCGAACAGCACGTCGAGCGTCCGGCCCACCATCGACTCCTGCGCGGCGCGCGCCTGCTCGTTCAGCAGTGCCTGCAGCCGCTGGAGCCGCTCGGATTTCCGATCCTCCGGAACCTCCTCCTGCTCTGCCGCGGGCGTGCCCGGGCGCGCGGAATACTTGAACGAGAACGCCTGCCCGTAGCCGACGGTCTCCACCAGGGCGAGGGTATCGCGGAAATCCGCCTCTGTCTCGCCGGGGAAGCCCACGATGAAATCGCCCGAGAGCAGCAGGTCCGGCCGCGCGGCGCGGATGCGTTCGATCAGGCGGATATAGCTCTCGGCGGTATGCTTGCGGTTCATCGCCTTGAGAACGCGGTCCGAGCCCGACTGCACCGGCAGATGCAGGTAGGGCATCAGCTTGTCGCAGTCGCCATGGGCGGCGATCAGGTCGTCCTCCATGTCGTTGGGATGCGAGGTGGTGAAGCGGATGCGCTCCAGCCTGTCGATCTCTGCCAATGTCCGGATCAGCCGCGCCAGCGACCAGTCGCGCCCGTCCGGCCCCTCGCCGTGATAGGCGTTGACGTTCTGGCCCAGCAGCGTGATCTCGCGCACGCCGCGCGCGACCAGGTCGCGGGCCTCGCGCAGGATGCGGTCCACCGGCCGGCTGACCTCGGCGCCGCGGGTATAGGGCACGACGCAGAACGCGCAGAACTTGTCGCAGCCCTCCTGCACCGTCAGGAAGGCGGTGGGGCCGCGCCTGGCCTTGGGGCGATCCTTGAGGATCTCGAACTTGTCTTCCTCGGGAAAGTCGGTGTCGAGCGCCTTCTCGCCGGCGCGGGCCTTCGCCTCCATCGCGGGCAGGCGGTGATAGCTTTGCGGGCCGACGACAAGGTCGACCAGCGGCTGGCGCCGCATGATCTCCTCGCCCTCTGCCTGGGCCACGCAGCCGGCGACGCCGATCTTGAGATCCGGCTTCTCGGCCTTCAGCCCCTTGAAGCGCCCCAGCTCGGAATAGACCTTCTCGGCGGCCTTCTCGCGGATATGACAGGTGTTCAGCAGGATCATGTCCGCATCGTCGGCGCGATCCGTGGTCTCGTAGCCCGAAGCGCCCAGCGCCTCGGCCATCCGCTCGCTGTCATAGACGTTCATCTGACAGCCATAGGTCTTGATGAAGAGTTTCTTCGGCTCGGCCATCGTCGGTATCCTGTCGCGCATTCAAGGCCGGCGGTCTACACGATGCGGCCTGCACCCGCAACGCCCCGCCGGGCCGATTCCCCCCGATCCGGCGATTGCTCGCGCAGGACGGGGACCCCTATCCGGTAATGGTGTGTTATCCCTGCCGCGGCAAGGTCCGCCCGATGGTTTTCAACGATCTCGACGCCTTCCTCGACCGGGCGGCGCGTGAGCGCCGCGACGCGCCGCTGGCGCTCGTGTTCCTGGAAGACGGGCGTGCCGCCGGCGCGACGGTGCAGCATCTGCGCCGCCTCGGCTTTGCGCGGATCGCCGTGCTCGGCGCGCCGCACCACGCGCTCGACCCGGCCCATGCCACCCATGTCGACCGGATCCGCTATGACGCCACGGTGCCGGGCGCCGTCGCGGCGGCGGTCGACGCGGTGACGGCCGCGACGCCGGGGCGCTGGATCCATTACTGCTTCAACGCGGAATTCCTGTTCTTCCCGTTTTGCGAATCCCGCTCGATCCGGGATCTCGTGACCTTCGTCGAGACGGAACGGCGCGCGTCGGTGCTGACATTCGTGGTCGATCTCTACGCCGGGGATCTCGCCGCCCATCCGGACGGCGTCGCGCCGGAGGATGCCCATATGGACCGTGCCGGCTATTTCGCGCTGCCCCGCCGGACCGCGGCCGGCCATCCCCGCGAGCGGCAGCTGGATTTCTACGGCGGCCTGAAGTTCCGCTTCGAGGAACACGTGCCGCCGGCGCGGCGCCGGATCGACCGGGTCGGGCTTTTCCGCGCCGCGCCCGGCCTGCGGCTGGGCGACGATCACCGTTTCAACATCCAGGAATACAACACCTATGCCTGCCCCTGGCACAACAACGTGACCGCCGCGATCTGTTCGTTCCGCAGCGCCAAGGCGCTGCGCGCGAACCCCGGCTCACGCTTCGAGATCGGGCGTTTCACATGGGATCACTCTGTGCGGTTCGAGTGGCGCGCGCAGCAACTCATGGATCTGGGCCTGATGGAACCCGGCCAGTGGTTCTGAGCCGGCTCAGCTGCGGCGCAGCCGGATCACGACGTCGACCTTGGCGATTTCCGTCCCCTCGGGGGCCCGCGGAAGGCTGTCGATCCGCAATTCGTCCTGGGGGGCATCGGTCAGCGCGCCGGTGTCTTCCCAGAAGAAATGCGGATGATCGTCGATCCGGGTGTCGAAATAGGATTTGTTGCCGTCCACGGTGACCTCCTTGATGAGGCCAGCGTCGCAGAACGCCCGCAGGGTATTGTAGACCGTGGCCAGGGAAACGCCCTCGCCCGCGGACCGCGACGCGTCGTAGAGGCTCTCGGCGGTGACGTGCCGGTTCTGGCCATCGCCCACGAGCAGGGCGGCCAGCGACATGCGTTGGCGCGTCGGGCGCAGCCCCGCGCTGCGCAGCCATTCGGCGCCTTTTTCGAGGGTCTCCGGTTTCATGCGGCGGTTCTGTCCTTTTCGTCTCTGCTGAATATGGAGCCTTTGGGCCCTGTTTTCAAACGGAATCGGGTGCGGCACGGCCGCCCGCGGCGGCCGGTGTGGCTATTGCCTATTCTCCGAGCGGGGTGATAGGAGGAAGCGGATCATACCGCAAAAACCACGGGGGCGAGCCTGAATGCCGGATTACCCAACCCATTTCGACAAGGACGGACTGCTCCGGTGCGCGCGCGGCGAGCTGTTCGGTCCGGGCAATCCGCAACTGCCGGAACCGCCGATGCTGATGATGGACCGGGTCACGGACATCTCGGCCGATGGCGGCGAACACGGCAAGGGCCACGTGGTGGCGGAACTCGACATTCACCCCGATCTCTGGTTCTTCGCCTGCCATTTCCCGGGCGACCCGGTCATGCCCGGCTGCCTGGGGCTGGACGCGCTCTGGCAGCTGACGGGGTTCAACCTGGGCTGGCGCGGCATGACCGGCCGCGGCCGCGCGCTCGGCGTGGGCGAGGTCAAGTTCACCGGCATGGTGACGCCCGAGACGAGCAAGGTTACCTATTACGTCGATTTCACACGCGTCATCGACCGCAAGCTCAAGCTTGGCCTCGCCAATGGCCGGATGCTGGCGGATGGCGAGGAGATCTACACCACGACCGACATGAAAGTCGGTCTGTTCACGGATTGATAGACCCCGGCACCGCCGGAAAAGGAGGCCACGCATGCGCCGCGTCGTCGTAACCGGACTGGGTATCGTTTCCCCGATCGGCAACAGCCAGGAAGACGTCACGAAATCCCTGCGCGAAGGCCGCTCCGGCATCACCTTCGCCGAGGATTACGCCGAAAAGGGCTTCCGCAGCCAGGTCCACGCCAAGCCCGACATCGTACTCGAGGACCACATCGACAAGCGCCAGCTGCGCTTCATGGGGCCGGGGGCGGCCTACAACTACATCGCCATGCAGCAGGCGATCGAGGACAGCGGGCTCGAGGAGTCGGACGTGTCGAACGAACGCACGGGGCTGATCGTCGGGTCCGGCGGGCCGTCGACCTCGAACTTCCTGACCGCACACATGACCGTGCTGGAAAAGGGCGCGCCCAAGCGGATGGGACCGTTCATGGTGACCCGCTGCATGTCTTCGACCAATTCGGCCTGCCTCGCCACCCCCTTCAAGATCAAGGGCGTGAACTACTCGATCACCTCGGCCTGCTCGACCAGCGCGCACTGCATCGGCAACGGGGTGGAACAGATCCAGCTCGGCAAGCAGGACATCGTCTTCGCCGGCGGCGGCGAGGAAGTGGACTGGACGCTCAGCTGCCTCTTCGACGCGATGGGGGCGATGAGCTCCAAGTACAACGACACGCCGACCACGGCCTCGCGCCCCTTCGACGCCACCCGCGACGGCTTCGTGATCGCCGGCGGCGGTGGTGTCCTGGTCCTCGAGGAGCTTGAGCACGCCAAGGCGCGCGGGGCCAAGATCTACGGCGAGGTGACGGGCTACGGCGCCACCTCCGACGGCTACGACATGGTGGCACCGTCGGGCGAAGGCGGCGAACGGTCGATGAAGCTGGCGCTCTCGACGATCGGCGACCGCAAGGTCGATTACATCAACGCCCACGGCACCTCGACGCCGGCCGGCGACGTGACCGAAGTCGAAGGCGTGCGCAACGTTTTCGGCGCGGACAACGTGCCCCCCATCGCCTCGACCAAGTCGCTGACCGGCCACAGCCTCGGCGCCACCGGCGTGCACGAGGCGATCTATTCGCTCCTGATGATGCATGGCGGGTTCATCGCCGCCTCCGCGAACGTGACGGAGCTCGACCCGGCGCTGAAACCCGAGGAGATCGTGACCGAGTTGCGCGAGGCGGAACTCGACACGGTGCTGTCCAACAGCTTCGGGTTCGGCGGCACCAACGCAACGCTGGTCTTCAGCAAGTATCACGGATGAGCGGAATGGCGGAGTTGATGAAGGGCAAGCGCGGCCTGGTGATGGGCGTCGCGAACGAGAAGTCCATCGCCTGGGGCATTGCCAAGGCCATGGCGGCCGAAGGCGCGGAGCTTGCCTTCACCTACCAGGGGGAAAACTTCGGCAAGCGGGTCCTGCCGCTCGCGCAGTCGCTCGGGTCGAACTTCATCATGGACGCCGACGTCATGAACGACGAGTCCATGGACCGGGCTTTCGAAACCCTCGCCGGCGAGTGGGGCAGCCTCGATTTCATCGTCCATGCCATCGCCTATTCGGACAAGACCGAACTCACCGGGCGCTTCATCAACACGACCCGCGAGAACTTCCGCGACTCGCTGACCATATCCTGCTATTCGCTGATCGACGTCGCGCGCCGGGCCCGGCCGCTGATGACGAACGGCGGCGCGATCCTGACCCTGACCTACCAGGGATCCAACCGCGTGACGCCCTATTACAACGTCATGGGCGTGGCCAAGGCGGCGCTGGAATCCGCGGTCCGCTACCTCGCCAACGATCTCGGCCCCGAGCAGATCCGCGTCAACGCGATCAGCCCCGGCCCGATGCGCACCCTCGCCGGGGCGGCCATCGGCGGCGCGCGCAAGACCTTCAAGACCACCGAGATCAACGCGCCCCTGCGCGCGAACGCCACGCTCGAGGCGGTGGGCGGCACCGCCGTCTACCTGGCCTCGGATTACGGCGCCTGCACCACCGGCGAGATCGTCAAGGTGGATGGCGGCTACCACGTTCTCGGCATGCCGCAGATCGAGAACCTCTGAGCCCATGTCCGGTGCGGCCCTCGTCGTGCTGGGCGGGCTGCCGGCCACGGGGAAGTCGACCGTGGCCCGGCATTTCGCCCGCGCCGCCGGGGCGGTTCACCTGCGGATCGACACCATCGAACAGGGCATCCGCGATGCCGGGCTGGCCGGCACGGAGATGGGCCCGGCGGGGTACGTCGTGGCACACGGGATCGCGGCGGATAACCTGGCGCTGGGCCGCGTGGTCGTGGCCGACAGCGTGAACGCGCTTGCCCTGACGCGGCAGGGCTGGCGCGACGTCGCCCGCCGTGCCGGCGTGCCTACGCTCGAAGCCGAGATCGTCTGCAGCGACCGCGAGCAGCACCGTCACCGGGCAGACTCCCGCGAGCCGGGCGTACCCGGGCTCGCGCTGCCCGACTGGCAGGCGATACAGGCCCGCCATTACGAAGCCTGGCCCGAGGCCGACCTGACGCTCGACACCGCCCGGCTTACCCCCGACGGGGCCGCCGCCGCGCTGGCGGAGGCACTGGCCCGCAAGACCGCGGCAGGGTCAGCCGATCTCTGACCCGGCCGGGGTCATCAGCCCGACCATCGCGCCGGTCGGATCGGAAAGGATCGCGATCCGGCCCACATCCGCCATCTCGAAGGGTTCGCGCGCCAGCGCGCCGCCCGCGGCGACGGTGTCGGCGATCGCGGCATCGAGATCATCGACCGCGATATAGGTGAACCAGTGGGCGGGAACGCCTTCGAGTTCCTCCAGCCCGGTCATGTCCATGACGCCCGCCACGGGCTGACCGTCGCGCATGGCGACCAAATAGGTTCCGCCGGGCATCGGCATCTCGTCCCAGCTCCAGCCGCAGACTTGCCCGTAATAGGCCATCGCCGCCGCGGGATCGCGGGTCATCAGTTCCGACCACCAGATGGCCCCGTGTTGTTCTGACATGGAAAACGCTCCTCGAACTCGTACTCAGAGCAGCGAGGATGCATGATTCCGGCGGCGTTGGCGCGCGAAATCGGGGGCCCGGGCCCACCGGCCCGGGCCGTCGCGATCAGACGATCTCGACCAGTTCGACGGCGAAGTTGAGATCCTTGCCGGCGAGCGGGTGGTTGGCGTCCAGGACGACCTCGTCCTCGGTCACCTCGGCCACGCTCACGGCGACGGCCTGGCCGTCCGGCGTCTGCAGCTGGAGCTGGGTGCCGATATCCAGCGGGATGTGGTCCGGCACCTGGTCGCGCGGCACCGCCTGGGTGCGGCCGGGATCGTGGTCGCCATAGGCCTCGGCGGCGGCGACGGTGACCGACTTGGCCTCGCCGACTGCCATGCCTTCGACCTCCTTGTCGAGGCCGGGGATGATCTCGCCCGAGCCGACGGTGAATTCCAGCGGGTCGCGTCCCTCGGAAGAGTCGAAGGTCGATCCGTCGCTCAGCGTGCCGGTATAATGAATGCGGACTTTGTCGCCCGGCTTTGCCTGGGTCATGAGGTACTCTCTGTTTTTGGGAGGGTTGATTTGAGAGGCCGCGCGCGCAGGCGCAGGTTCTCCGGGGTTCGGACCCAAGGTAAACACGATCTCGCTTATGTAAACCCTCGGGGCGGGAATCGGGGTATCAACCGCGCCGGGGCTGTGCAAGAGTTCGCCCCCGAGGAGGAGGAGAGATGCCCGTCACCACCTGCGTATTCGACGCCTACGGCACCTTGTTCGACGTCGCCGCCGCGGCCCGCGAGGCCGCCGGCGAACCCGGTCGAGACGCGCTGGCCGCACGGTGGCGGGAGCTGGCCGAGCACTGGCGGCAGAAGCAGCTGCAGTATACCTGGCTCCGGGCCGTGTCGGGCACGCATGCGGATTTCTGGGAGGTCACGCAGAACGGACTTGACTGGGCGCTGGAGAAGACCGGGCTCGACGGCGACGGAACTGCGTGAACGGCTGCTCGCGCTTTACTGGGAACTCGCCGCCTACCCGGAAGTGCCCGGAATGCTCGGCGCGCTCAAGGCGGCCGGCCGCACCACGGCGATCCTGTCGAATGGCGCGCCCGCGATGCTGGCCGGCGCGGTCGACTCCGCCGGACTCGGGGACATGCTGGACGACGTGCTCAGCGTGGAAAGCGTCGGCGTCTTCAAGCCCCATGCCGGGGTCTACGATCTCGTCGGTCAGCGTTTCGGCTGCGACCGCAACGAGGTACTGTTCGTCTCGTCCAATGGCTGGGACGCGGCCGCGGCCAGCGGCTACGGCTTTACCACGGCATGGGTGAACCGCGCGGGCGACCCGATGGATCGCCTGCCCTGGACGCCGCAGCACGTGCTGCCGGACCTGACGGGCATCCCGGCGCTCGCGGGGGTGGAATGACGCAGTTTTTCACCAGTTCCGACGGCTTGCGCATTGCCTACCGCGACGAGGGCGCGGGCTTGCCCGTGCTCTGCCTCTCGGGGCTGACGCGCAACGCCGCAGATTTCGACTACATGGCGGCGCGGCTGGACGGCGTGCGGCTTGTTCGCATGGACTACCGCGGCCGCGGGCGGTCGGCGTGGTCCGACGACCCGATGAGCTACGCGGTCCCCGTGGAGGCCCGCGATGCGCTCGAACTGCTGGACCATCTCGGTCTCGAGCGGGCCGCGGTGATCGGCACGTCCCGTGGCGGGCTGATCGGGCTCTTCCTCGCCGCCACGGCCAGGGATCGCCTGGCGGGGCTGCTGATGAACGACGTCGGCCCGGAAATCGAGCGCGCCGGGCTCGAGAAAATCTTCGACTATGTGGGCCGGAATCCCGCCTTCGGGAGCCACGCGGACGCCGCCGCCGCCATGCCCGCGCTGATGACCGGTTTCTCGGACGTCCCCGAGGGCCGCTGGCTGGACGAGGTGCGCCACCATTTCGACGAGACGCCGGACGGGCTGCGCATCAACTACGACCCCGGCCTGCGCCAGTCTTTCCTGGCCGCATTCGAAGGCGAGCCACCCGATCTCTGGCCGCTCTTCGACGCGCTGGAAGGGCTGCCGGTGGCACTGATCCGCGGTGCGAACTCCGATCTTCTCTCGCGCCGCGTTGCCGACGAGATGCGCCGGCGGCGCCCGGACATGCTCTTCGCCGAGGTGCCCGGCCGCGCCCATGTCCCCTTTCTCGACGAGCCGGAGAGCCTGACGGTGATCCGCGAATTCCTGGACCGTTGCCAATGACCGACATCACCATGATCGAGGCCGCCGCCGCGCGGCTGGAGGGCCATGTGCGGCGCACGCCGCTCCTGTCCTCGCCGTTTCTCGACCGGCTCGCCGGGCGGCGCGTGCTGGTGAAGCCCGAATGCCTGCAGCACACGGGCTCGTTCAAGGCGCGGGGCGGCTGGGCGGCGATCTCGGCACTGGACGCGGCCGCGCGACGGGCGGGCGTGATCGCCTATTCCTCGGGCAACCACGCGCAGGGCGTGGCGCGTGCCGCGGCGGCGCTCGGCGCGCCGGCGGTGATCGTGATGCCGTCGGATGCACCGCGCCTGAAGATCGAGAACACGCGCGCGCTGGGCGCGGAGGTCGTGCTCTACGACCGCGCGCGCGACTCCCGCGAGGAGATCGGCGACCAACTCGCCGCGGATCGCGGGCTGACGCTCATCAAGCCCTATGACGAACCGGAGGTGATCGCGGGCCAGGGCACCTGCGGGCTTGAGATCGCCGAGCAGGCCGCCGCGGCCGGGGTGACCGAGGCCGACGTCCTGGTCTGTTGCGGCGGTGGCGGCCTGACCGCCGGCATCGCGCTGGCGCTGGAGGCCCGCGCGCCGGGACTGCGCGCGCGGCCCTGCGAACCCGAAGGCTTCGACGACACGGCCCGCTCGCTCGCGGCGGGGCGCGTCTTGGGCAACGACCGGCTGACCGGCTCGATCTGCGACGCGATCATGACGCCGGAACCGGGGCAGCTCACCTTTCCGATATTGCGGAAACTCTGCGGCCCGGGGATCGTGGCCAGCGACGAGGACTGCCTGCGCGCGATGGCCCAGGCCTTTCTTCGGCTGAAGATCGTGCTCGAACCGGGCGGCGCGGTGGCGCTGGCCGCGGCGCTGTTCCAGCCGGATGCGGTCGCCGGGGACACGGTGATCGTGGTCGCCACCGGGGGAAACACGGACGCCGCGACCTACACGGCCGCGCTGGAGCGCTTCGGCGCGGGCTGAGCCCGGGTCAGTCGAGCGTGGCCCGGATGCGGGCGAGCCCGGCGCGCACCATGCGCCCGGAATCCTCGCTTGCCGGCGGCATTCCCTGCGCCGTCAGCGCCGCGCCGTAGACCCCGGCGAGCCCTTCCCCGGCAATCACGGCGACCTCTTGCCCAAGCCAGTAGGGCCGTGCGGCGGCCAGTTCGATCCCGACGAGGAGCCCCGACAGCCGCGCCCGGGCGGCCTCGGGGGCGAGGTCTTTCAGAAGGTATTCGGCGCGCAGTTCNAAAAGCCGTGCCGCCACGCGCTCGGGTTTCGACAGCGCGTCGTCGAGCGCCGTTCGGAAGGCCCCGGCCTCCCAGCCGCCCTGCCCCATGCCGTGGCGCAGGATCGAGCGCGCGGCCAGCAGGTCGAACAGCTCTCCCGTCATGAAGCTCTGGAAACTCACCACCTCGCCGGCGCTGATCTGAACCCAGAAACTATGCGTTCCGGGCAGGCAGAGCACGCCGTCGAAATCCGGCCGGCCGGCGAGGAATCCGGCGATCTGGGTCTCTTCGCCACGCATGACGGCCGCCGGGTTGTCCTGGCAGAGCCCCGGCAGGATACGCAGCGCGATGCGCGGGTCGTCGCAGGGCAGTTCGGGCGGCGGGGCCTCGGCGCGCGGGGTGCAGGGCACCTTGCGATAGGGGATCTCGGTCCAGCCCTNGCGCGACCCGATCGCGCCGCAGGCCAGGACGGGCGTCCGCCGCCCATCGGCCAGCCANTGCCCGATCCGGTCNNCCAGGGCCGGGGCGAACCCCGCCCCGGAAAGCGCGGCGACACCGGGNCCGGTCGTCTGGCCGATCNCCTCGCCCCCCGCGGACATCGCCCAGGCCCGGAGCCGCGTATTGCCCCAGTCCGCGGCGATCCAGTCCACTGCGCCTGCNTCGTCTGTCATCTGGGTCTCCGGCGATTCCGCCGCGGCCCGCCCGCGGCACCGGCCCGGCCTACTGCCGGGCCGGCGGTGGCGTCAACACCGGCTAGCGCGTCCCGAGGCAGTCGATCATCCCGTCGGCGAGGCCCCGGATGAGCGCGGGATAGAGTTTCGCCCCCGGCGCGAGATCCGCGCCCAGCGGGTCGAGCGTTCCGGTCTGCGCCGTGCTGCCCTCGATCAGCGTGTCGACGAGCCGCGGCGGAAACTGGGGTTCGGTGAACACGCAGGCCGCGCCGGTGTCGCGGATCAGGTCGCGGATCTCGGCCACGCGGCGCGGACCCGGGTCCGTCGCGTCGGAGACCGAGACCGCGCCCGCGGCCTCGATATCGAAACGCGCCTCGAAATAGTGATAGGCGTCGTGGAAGACCACGAAGGGCAGGCCGCGCACCGGGGCCAGCCGTGCATCCGTTTCCGCGACCAGCGCTTCGAGTTCCTCCTCGGCCAGGGCTGCGTTGCTGCGATAGGTGTCGGCATTCTCCGGGTCCGCGGCCGACAGGGCCGCCGCGATGGCGTTCAGCCAGAGCGCGGCATTCGCCGGATCGAGCCAGAGATGCGGGTCGATCGCTCCATGGTCGTGAGTGTCGTGATCGTCGTCGTGACCGTGGTCGTCGTGAGCATGGTCGTCATGGGCGGGGTCGTCGTCATGGGCGTGGTCGTCATGACCGTGGTCATCGTCGTCATGGGCGTGGTCGTGATCATGGGCCTCGAATGTCGCGCCCTCGCGCATCTCGAGGCGGGCGAGTCCGGGCGTTTCCGACAGGGTCATGATCTCGGCCGTGCCGCCAAGCGTATCCAGCGCCTCGTCGAGCCAGGGGGTCAAGACCGGGCCGACCCAGAACACGATATCGGCTTCGGACAGGGCTCGTGCCTCGGAAGGGCGCATCGCGTAGTCATGGGGCGAGGCACCGGGCCGCAGCAAGAGAACGGGATCCGCGACCCCCTCCATCACCCGCGCGGTCAACGCATGGATCGGCGGGATGTCCGCGACGACGCGCGGCGGGTCCGCCGCGACGGCGCCGGAGAAGAACACGGAAAAGCTCGCTAGCACTGGAAAAAGGGGTTTCATCGCGGTCTCGCCTTGTCTATTGCCGGGAACGGCTCCTGCATATATGATATGTAATACTATAACAATCAGAAAGTCGCCATGTCCGCCCCTGATCACTCCGTCGCCTTCGAGAGCCATGACCACGCCGGCTGCGTGGCCGGCGTGATCGCGCGCGTCGAGGCGGTCTGCGACCGGGAAAAGCTGCGCCTGACGCCGGTGCGGCGCCGGGTGCTGGAAATCCTGCTCGAGACCCACGCGGCCATGGGCGCCTACGACGTGCTGGAACGTCTCGCCGCCGAAGGACTCGGCCACCAGCCGCCGGTCGCCTACCGGGCGCTGGATTTCCTGGTCGAGAACGGCTTTGCCCACCGGATCCGGCGGCTCAACGCGTTCACGGCCTGCATGCATCCCGGCGAGGCCCATGCGCCCGCCTTCCTGATCTGCCATGACTGCGGCTCGGTCGCCGAAGCCGACAGCGCCGCGGCCCGCGCGGAGCTGGACGCGGCGGCGGCGGCGCTGGGCTTCGCCATCGACCGCACCGTGATCGAGGCGGTCGGGCTCTGCCCGGCCTGCACCGCGCCGGAGCCGCGCCCATGAGCCTGATCGACGCCGAGAACGTCACCGTCCGGCTGGGCGGGCAAACCGTGCTGGAGGCCGTGGATTTCCGGATCGCGCGCGGCGAGATCGTCACCGTGGTCGGGCCGAACGGGTCCGGCAAATCGACGCTGATCCGCACGCTGGTCGGCGCGCTCCGCCCCGCGCGGGGCCGCGTGCGCCGGGCGCCCGGGCTCTCGATCGGCTACGTGCCGCAACGGCTTCACCTCGACGAAACGATGCCGGTCACGGTTGGCCGGTTCCTCGACCTGCCGGATCCGCAGCCGCCCGAGGCCGTCGCGGCCGTGCTCGCACGCGTCGGGTTACCGGGCCTGGTCGGCCACAGCCTGCGCGGGCTCTCGGGCGGGCAGTTCCAGCGGGTTCTGCTGGCCCGGGCGCTGCTGCGCGACCCGGACATCCTCGTCCTGGACGAACCGACGCAAAGCCTCGACCAGCCGGGCACGGCGGAATTCTACAAGCTGATCGAACAGGTTCGGGCCGAAACCGGCTGCGCGGTGCTGATGGTCAGCCACGACCTCCACGTCGTCATGAGCGCCTCGGACCGGGTGATCTGCATCAACGGCCATGTCTGCTGCGAGGGCACGCCCACCGTTGTCTCGGCCGCGCCGGAATACCGTGCGCTGTTCGGGCCGGGCACCGGCGGGACGATGGCGCTCTACCGCCATGAGCATGATCACGGGCACGAACATGCCCACGCCCACGGGCCGGGGGACGGCTGATGCTGGACGATTTCCTCCTGCGCGCGGCGCTGGCCGGCGTCGGGCTCGGGCTGGCCGCCGGGCCGCTGGGCTGTTTCGTCGTCTGGCGGCGCATGGCCTATTTCGGGGATGCGACGGCCCATGCCGCGATCCTCGGCGTCGCGCTGGCGCTGGCGCTGGAGATCTCGATCTTCGCGGGCGTTCTGGCCGTGGCCCTCGCCGCCGCGGCGGTGGTGGCCGGCCTTGGCGGGCGCGCCCATTCCACCGACACGCTGCTCGGGGTCGTCGCGCATTCGACCCTTGCGCTGGGGCTGGTGGCGGTGTCGCTTCTCGACGGCGTGCGGGTCGACCTGCTGGGCTATCTCTTCGGCGACATTCTCGCGGTGGGCCGCGCCGACCTGGCGGTGATCTGGGGCGGCGCGGCGGCGGTCCTCGGGCTGCTGGCCTGGCGCTGGCGGCCGCTGCTGACGGCAACCCTGAACGCCGATCTCGCCTTCGCCTCGGGCATCGATCCCCGGCGCGAGCGGATGGTGCTGACCCTGGCGCTGGCGCTGGTGGTCGCGGTGGCGATCAAGGTGGTGGGGGCGCTGCTGATCGCCTCGATGCTGATCATCCCGGCCGCCGCGGCGCGCAGCTTTGCCCGATCCCCCGAAGGCATGGCCGCGCTCGCCGCGCTCTTCGCCGCCGGGGCGGCGCTGGCCGGGCTTGGGGCGTCCTTTCACTGGGACACCCCCACCGGGCCCACGATCGTCGCGGTCGCTGCGGCCGGCTTCGCCGTCGCGCTCGCCGCCGGGCGGGCGATCCGGCAGGACTGACCCCGCGCGCCGGGCAGCTTGAAACGCCCCGGCTTCCATGCAACGCTCCGCCGCGATCGCAGCCGAGACGAGGGCTTTCCCCGTGCAGACCTCCACCCACGCGCAGGCCGGGGCCAAGGTGCCCGACCTGCCCCAGGTCCAGCCACAGCGCAACCCCGGGACCGCGCTCGATCTGGACTGGGTCGCTGCCGTGCAGGCCAATACCAGCGCCATCGAACGCCGCGCAAAGACCCTGCCGGGGCGGCGGTCGGTCAAGAAGGACTGGCAGGCCGCGTGGCTGCTGCGCGCCATCACGCTGATCGACCTGACGACGCTCGCGGGAGACGACACGCCGGGCCGCGTGCGGCGGCTCTGCGCCAAGGCGCGCCACCCGGTCCGCGACGACCTGCTGGAGGCGCTCGGGATGACCGGGACGCGGCTCACCACGGGGGCGGTCTGCGTCTATCACGAAATGGTGCCGCCCGCGGTCGCCGCGCTTGCGGGCAGCGGTATCCCGGTCGCGGCGGTCTCGACGGGGTTTCCGGCCGGGCTCTCGCCGCTGCATCTCCGGATCGCGGAAATCGAGGAGTCGGTAAAGGCCGGCGCGGACGAGATCGACATCGTGATCTCGCGCCGCCACGTGCTGACCGGCGACTGGCAGGCGCTCTATGACGAGATGCGCGCCTTTCGCGCAGCCTGCGGCCCCGCGCATNTGAAGGCGATCCTGGCCACCGGGGANCTCGGCACGCTGCGCAACGTGGCCCGGGCGAGCCTCGTGTGCATGATGGCCGGGGCCGATTTCATCAAGACCTCGACCGGCAAGGAGCCCGTCAACGCCACCCTGCCCGTCTCGCTGACCATGCTGCGCGCGATCCGCGACTACGGCGCACGCACCGGTCACGCCGTCGGCTTCAAGCCGGCGGGCGGAATTTCGAAGGCCAAGGATGCGCTGACCTGGATGACCCTGATGAAAGAGGAACTGGGCGACGACTGGCTGCGCCCGCATCTCTTCCGCTTCGGCGCCTCGAGCCTGCTGGGCGATATCGAGCGCCAGCTCGAACACCATGTCACCGGCCATTACTCGGCCGGCTACCGCCATCCGATGGGGTAAGGCCATGACCGTGAAAGAGATCTTCGAGACCATGGACTACGGCCCGGCCCCCGAGGATGCGCGCCCGGCGATGGACTGGCTGGAAGGTAACGACCGCCGGTTCGGACTGTTCATCGGTGGCGCGTTCCGCGCGCCTCTTTCCGGGCGGCATTTCGAGACCGTGAACCCGGCAGACGAGGTGACCCTCGCCCATGTGGCCGAAGCCGGGGCCGCGGATGTGGACGCCGCCGTGGCCGCGGCCCGCAAGGCCCAGCCCGGCTGGGCTCGGCGCAGCGGGCATGCGCGGGCCCGGCATCTCTATGCCCTGGCCCGGCTGGTGCAGAAACACGCGCGGCTGCTCGCGGTGCTCGAGACGCTCGACAACGGCAAGCCCATCCGCGAGAGCCGCGACATCGATATCCCGCTCGTCGCGCGGCATTTCTACTATCATGCCGGTGCGGCGCAGCTGATGGAAACCGAGATGCCCGGCCAGGCGCCGCTGGGCGTCTGCGGGCAGGTGATCCCGTGGAACTTCCCGTTGCTGATGCTCGCCTGGAAAATCGCCCCGGCACTGGCCATGGGCAACACGGTGGTGCTGAAACCCGCCGAGCAGACACCGCTGACCGCCCTGCTCTTCGCCGAGATCTGCCGGGAGGCCGGGCTGCCGGCGGGCGTCGTCAATATCCTGACCGGCGCCGGCGAGACCGGCGCGGCGCTTGTCGCGCATGCGGGCGTCGACAAGGTGGCCTTCACCGGGTCCACCACCATCGGTCGGCGCATCCGCGCGGCCACGGCCGGCCAGGGCAAGCGGCTGACGCTGGAACTCGGCGGCAAGTCGCCCTTCATCGTCTTCGACGACGCCGACCTGGACAGCGCCGTCGAGGGCCTGGTGGACGCGATCTGGTTCAACCAGGGCGAGGTCTGCTGCGCCGGCTCGCGGCTGCTGGTGCAGGAAAGCGTGGCGGACGGCTTTTATGCCAGGCTCAGGGCGCGGATGGACAAGCTGCGCGTGGGCGATCCTCTGGACAAGGCCGTGGACGTGGGCGCGATCGTGGATCGCGGCCAGCTCGACCGGATCACGCGACTGGTCGAGGACGGCACCGCCGAGGGCGCACAGGTGCATCGCACCGCCGCGCCCCTGCCCGAGGGCGGCTGCTACTACCCGCCGACGCTGGTCACCGGCCTCGATCCGGCAGCCCCGCTGATGCAAGAGGAAATCTTCGGCCCGGTGCTGGTCTCCACCACGTTCCGCACACCTGCCGAGGCCGTGGCGCTGGCCAACAACACCCGCTACGGGCTGGCCGCGAGCGTCTGGTCGGAAAACATCAACCTCGCCCTCGACATCGCGCCGCGGCTGGCCGCGGGCGTGGTCTGGGTGAACGGCACCAACATGTTCGACGCCGCCGCGGGTTTCGGCGGGCGGCGCGAGTCGGGCTTCGGCCGCGAGGGCGGGCGCGAAGGGCTCTATGCCTATACCCGGAAGATCCCGGCGGCGACGCCGAGACGGCTGGTCGCGCGACAGGGTGCAGCGCGCGCCGCCCCGCGCGCCGGCGACGGGATCGACCGCACCGCCAAGCTCTATATCGGCGGCAAGCAGGCCCGCCCGGACGGCGGCTATGCCATGCCCGTCGCCGGGCCGCGCGGCCGGCTCGCCGGGCATGTGGGGCTGGGCAACCGCAAGGATATCCGCAACGCCGTCGAGGCTGCCCGCAAGGCCGATGCCTGGGGGCGGACACATGGCCACCAGCGGGCGCAGATCCTCTACTTCATCGCGGAAAACCTGTCGGCCCGCGCGGCCGAGTTCGCCGCGCGCATCCGCGCGATGACCGGCCAACAGATCAAGGCCGCCACGGCCGAGGTGGACGCCGCGGTGCAGCGGCTCTTCACCTATGCCGCCTGGGCCGACAAGTATGACGGCGCGGCCCATGACGTGCCGATGCGCGGCATGGCGCTGGCCATGAACGAACCGGTGGGGGTGATCGGGGCGATCTGTTCCGACGCGGCGCCGCTGCTCGGGCTTGTGTCGGTGATGGGACCGGCGGTGGCGATGGGCAACACCTGCGTTCTGGTGCCCTCCGAGACCGCCCCGCTGGCGGCGACGGACTTCTACCAGGTGCTCGACACCTCGGACCTGCCGGGCGGCGTCGTCAACATCGTCACCGGCCGCCACGGCGACCTGGCCGGGCCGCTGGCCGGGCATCTCGACTTGGACGCGGTCTGGTGTTTCGGGGCGGCGGAACTTTCCGCCCCGATCGAGGCGGAGTCCGCCGGGAACCTGAAGCGGACATGGGTCAATGACGGCCTGGGCCGCGACTGGGCCGGGCCGGATGGCGAGGGGCAGGAGTTTCTGCGCCAGGCGACCGAGGTCAAGAACATCTGGGTGCCCTGGGGCGCGTGATCAGCGCCCCGAGAAGAACCGCCTGACCCGCTGCCACAATCCGCTGGCGCGGTCGCCCATCTCGTCCCAGCTTTCGTCGATATCCTCGAGCACCGGGTCGATGCGGCGGCGCCGGAAACGCTGGATGCGGCGGTAGATCGCAAAGAGCGCCAGGGCCAGAACGGTCAGGAAGATCACGTTGAACCAGGGGAAGAAGCTCGCCGCCGGTCCGGTGACCTCGCGCAGGCTGACCGCGTTCGGGAACATCGAGAAGAGCGGGATCCGCCAGCCGTAATGGGTCACCGCCACCCATTGGTCGGTCTTGGCCAGGCTCTGCGCCTCGGCGGTCAGGTCGCCGGTGTCGAACTTGAAGTAGAAGGGAAACCCCCACCCCGTGTCCTCGTTGCGGTACACGCGCGGGCGGCCTTCCTCGGTCCGGGCATTGATGAACCGCACGTCGCGGCTCATGATCTCGCCGTCGCCGCGGGTGACGTCCTCGCGCTTCACGTCGGTTCCCACGATCTGCACGATGTCGCGCTGCGGCAGCGACCAGTGCAGCAGCGCCACGAAGGCGGCAAGCACGGCGGCGATCACGCCCCATTTCACATAAGCCATGGCACTCTCCTCGTTTGGCGGGCTGATAGCAGCGCGCGGCAGGGCTGGCCATGCCCGATATGGGGCGCGCGGCCCGCGGATGGAAGATGCGGATTGCCGGCACGTTGGGCGGCCGCTAGGCTCCGCGCCATGACCGCACCCGCCGACATGGACCGCCTGACCGCCGAGATCGACGCCCGGCGCGACGACCTGGTCGCCCTGACGCAGGCGCTGATCCGCATTCCCACGCTGAACCCGCCGGGCCGGCATTACCGCGACATCTGCGAGGCGCTGAAGCCCCGGCTGCACGCCGCGGGATTCACGGTGCAGCTGTTGCGGGCCGAAGGCGCGCGGGCCGACAGCGACAAGTACCCGCGCTGGAACCTCCTTGCCCGGCGCGAGGGCACGCGCCCCGGGGACTGCGTTCATTTCAACGGCCACACGGACGTGGTCGAGGTCGGCCAGGGCTGGTCGACCGACCCCTTCGGCGGCACGGTGAAGGACGGCCGCGTCTATGGCCGCGGGGCCTGTGACATGAAAGGCGGCATCGCCACGGCGATCGTCGCCGCGGAGGCCTTCGTCGCCTGCTTTCCGGACCATGCCGGCGCGATCGAGATCTCGGCCACGGCGGACGAGGAATCGGGCGGCTACGGCGGCGTCGCCTGGATGGCGGACCAGGGCTATTTCACGCCCGAGCGCGTCCAGCACGTGATCATCCCCGAACCGCTGAACAAGGACCGCGTCTGCCTCGGCCACCGGGGCGTCTGGTGGGCCGAGATCGAGACCAAGGGGCGGATCGCCCACGGGTCGATGCCGTTCCTCGGCGACTGCGCGGTGCGCCACATGGGCGCCGTGCTGGCCGAGATGGAGGAGCACCTCTTCCCGCTGCTCGCCTCGAAGCACACCGATATGCCGGTGGTGCCGGACGGGGCGAAGCAATCCACCCTGAACATCAACTCGATCCATGGCGGCGAGCCGGAACACGAGGCGGGCTATGACGGGTTCCCGGCGCCCTGCGTGCCGGACCGCTGCCGCATCGTGATCGACCGCCGCTTCCTCATCGAGGAAGATATCGCCACCGTGAAGGCCGAGATCCGCGCGATGATGGAGCATATCAAGGCGGGCCGGCCGGGTTTCGACTACGAGATCCGGGACATGCACGAGGTGGTGCCGTCCATGACCGAGCGCGACGCGCCCGTCGTCCGGACCGTCAGCGCCGCGATCGAGCGCGTGCTGGCCCGCGCGCCGGATTACGTCGTCAGCCCCGGAACATACGACCAGAAGCACATCGACCGGATCGGGCGCATGAAGAACTGCATCGCCTATGGCCCGGGGATCCTCGACCTGGCCCACCAGCCGGACGAATGGGTCGGGATCGACGACATGGCCGACAGCGCGAAGGTGCTGACGCTGACGCTGGCCGAACTGCTGCTGGCGCGCTGACCGCGCCCGGCACTTCCCAAGCCGCGGGCTTTCGGGATAGCCTGCGGCCAAAGACAGACCCACGGGGAGGGACATCCATGTTGAAGCGCCTGACAACCGTCGCCGCCGCCGCGCTGCTGGCCGGCGCGACCGCCGCCGCCGCCCAGACCGACATCACGATCGGGATGCAGCTGGAGCCGCCCAACCTGGACCCGACCGGCGGCGCCGCGGCCGCCATCGACGAGGTCGTTTACGCCAATATCTTCGAGGGTCTCACCCGCTACCAGGCCGACGGCTCGATCGCGCCGGCCCTGGCCGAGAGCTGGGAGATTTCCGGCGACGGCGCGGTCTACACCTTTGACCTGCGCGCGGGCGTGACCTTCCACGACGGCTCCGAGATGACCGCCGAGGACGTGAAATTCACGCTCGACCGCGCCCGCGCCGAGGAGTCGACCAACGCGCAAAAGGCGCTCTTCGCCGGGATCACCGATGTCGAGGTGATCGATCCGCTGACCGTGCGGGTCACGCTCTCGGCGCCGGATGGCGGTTTCCTGACCAAGATGGCCTGGGGCGACGCGGTGATCGTGGCGCCCGAATCCATCGACAAGGCCGCGACCGCGCCGGTCGGCACCGGCCCCTTCATGTTCGAGGAATGGGTCAAGGGCGACCGGGTCGAGGTCGTGCGCAACCCCGATTACTGGGGCGAGGCCCCGGCGCTCGAGTCCGCGACCTTCAAGTTCATCTCGGACCCGACGGCGGCGTTCTCAGCCATGATGGCCGAGGACATCGACGCCTTCCCGGGCTATCCCGCGCCGGAAACGCNGGCCCAGTTCGAGGCCGATCCGCGGTTCCAGCTGCTGATCGGCTCGACCGAGGGCGAAACGATCCTGTCGACCAACAACGCCGACGAGGTGCTGTCGGACATCCGCGTTCGGCAGGCCATCGCCCACGCGATCGACCGCCAGGAGATCATCGACGGGGCGATGTTCGGGTACGGCACGCCCATCGGCACCCATTTCGCCCCGCATCACCCCGATTACGTGGATCTGACCGGCCAATCCGCCCATGATCCGGACAAGTCCCGCGCGCTGCTGGAAGAGGCCGGCCATGGCGAGGGCCTGACGCTCTCGCTGAAACTGCCGCCGCCCTCCTACGCCCGCCGCGGCGGAGAGATCGTGGCCGCGCAGCTGCGCGCGGTGGGGATCGAGACCGAGATCGAGAACCTGGAATGGGCCCAGTGGCTGGAGCAGGTCTTCAAGGGCACGGATTACGACCTGACCATCGTCAGTCACACCGAGCCGATGGATATCGGCATCTATGCCCGGCCGGAGTACTACTTCAACTACGACAGCCCGGAGTTCCAGGCGCTGATGAATGCGCTGACCCAGGCGACCGACCCGGCGAAACGCTCCGAGCTGATGCAGGCCGCCCAGCGCCACATCGCCGACGACTACGTGAACGGNTATCTCTTCCAGCTCGCCCGGACGGGCGTGGCCCGGGCGGAGCTGCGCGGGCTCTGGGAAAACGCGCCGACCCAGGCGAACGATCTCAC
>PR_CR_10_Liq_1_inCRDRAFT_1000186_pt1 | contig 37632 bp, 26 predicted proteins | sample PRCRCaboRojoPR_3_FD_10241 | JGI IMG/M metagenome (IMG submission 10241) | reverse complement strand
CAAAAGGAAGCAAGCACTCGCCAACCCCAAACACTTAAACACTGCCTGGAAGTGCGAGTTGTACTTAAGAAGTGCTTTTATCCAGGATCCTGAAATTCTTGAAAAAGTTTGTGAAGCTTTCAAAAAGAATAAACTGTACAAATGCAAAATGCTTTATGTGTGGTTAAGTTATTCGCTCTTTGGAGTTAACGATGACCCTATAAACGCTAGACTAAAGCTGAGTCCAGTTTTCCAAATAAAAAGTAAAATTTTTGAAGATTACCAGTCTTTAAGGTGTTTAAGAATCCTTCAAAAGAATGAAAAGTCAGAGACTTTTAACTACTTAGTTTTCACCAAAGACTTTGCAAGGGCAATGAACGAAGATAAGAACTTAGTGATCCTTTTATTAGAAATCTGGAGGGAACTTTTCTCGTCAGCTCCTTCAACAAGTAAATTGACAAAACTCATGGAGGAACTTGAACCCAAGCTTACAAATCTTAAGTCTACTTACAAAAGACTCACCAAAAAGAAAAGGAAAGACCCTCCTCTAAATCTGTTGTACGGCAAGTTCCTGTCTGATTTTTTCAACAAAGAGGACGTGGGAAGAAAGTTTTTGGGGTTTGAATTTTCCCAATTTCAACAGAAAAGTACCATTTTGAACTTCAGTCCCTTTAACCCTCAGAATTGCGTAATTACAGCTATCTGCTATGATTTAAAAGACCCAAGAGTAATCCATGCAAACCAAAAAGCCAATGAAACGCTAAACTTTTCCCACAAAGAAATGTTAGGCATGAAGTTATCCAAACTGACTCCTAAAAATGTTGATATTTTTTCTGGCGATTTAATACAAAGCACTCTGCAAAAAACTTTAAAAACTAAAGTAGAGTTCGATAATTTCACGTTTATTAAAAAGAAAGGCGGTATTTTAGTCCCTGTGCAAATGGAAGTGAGTTTTGAAGCAATTGACGATAAAGCTTGTATAGTTATGTGTTTTCGTTACTACGAGGAAGTTAACGGAGAAGCTGCCTTACTTGACTACTCTGGAGAAATACTAGGCCACACTGAAGGCTTTTGCAGCAAGTTACAAATTCCCTACACTTTATGCAATGAATTTCACCTAAGTCAAATCCTTCCGGACTTTTGCGGATTAACAGATAACTTGTACCTGCACCAGAACTATACTCCTGAAATCTATCTGTTTCCCATTAACTTTAAAGTTGATGAACAAAGCTATGTTGTGCTGTTAGTTCTAGAAGGACATCAAAACCTCATGAACTGGGAAAACGAGTTCTTAGATCACTTGTCTCCTCATGTGACTTGTGACGATCCATTTGGGTTCAGCATCGCTCCTCCAGAACCTGAAAAAAAAGAACACAATGTAAACTTCCAAGAAGTACCTGACGTGATCAGCTTCAAGTCTAAAAAAGAATCCACACTGAGCAATACAACTAAAGTAGAGTTCCAAGTAGAAGAAAAGCTACCTCAAAGAAAAAACCAAAAAATAACAAGTGTAATCAGCAGTTCTTCGATAGGGGGATCTAGCAAAGCCAACAACAGCTCAACCAGCTCCAAACAAGAAAATAAACTTGTAATTGACATGGTCAAAAGTTCAGTGCGGAACGTAAAGGTTGCCTTTTTAATAGTGATTCTTACATTTTTGTGCTTGAATGGAGTGGTGGCCTATTTTTTTTCAAAGACTGTAACGAAGTCCAGAGAAATAGACCAAGTTAACAACATGATAGCCCGCAGAACTGAGGTAATGGAGCACTCTGCAAACCTAGCAAGACTAATTGACTTGCACAACAAGGGTTTTGAGTATATTCAGCCATTTGAAGAGTTCCAGACCTTGATTACCACTTTAAGGAGTGACCTTGAAAAGATTGATGAAGTCATCAAAGAGGACTCAGAAAACTGGAGTGCTGAGGAGAATTTGGAGCTGTACTATGAAAACTTAGTGCCTATTTGGGAGGCTACTCAGCAAAAGTATTCTACGAAGAAGAAGAACATGTTCGACGTTTTAACTGACTTTAAGAGACACCTGAAAGATGTGGACGAAAACCTAAACAAAAACTTGACTATGCAACACCCCAGTATTTACTTTTTGTTTAGAAACGGCTACGGAGAAGCAAGTAAGTACTCAAAGATTTCACAGGACTTTTATGCAGCAGAATGGGAAATTTACATCCAGACTTTAAACTACTACGTTATTCTGACTTACTTGCTAACTGGAGTAGTTATGGTGGTGGGTTGTTTGCTTATTGGTTGGAAACTTTACCAGTTGCAGAACTGCTCTAACAAAATCTGGAACATAATTTTTAACTTTCCTCAACCAAAAGTCAGAGAAAAGTACTCCAACACTATGCAAAGACTAGAATTCCTTCCTTTTGACGAAGAACCTTTAGCAGGTGAAGACGTTATGAACGAAGAAAAAAACACTAAAAAGAAAGAGCCCCGGTATTACAAACCCTGGATTATAGTAGTTTCATCTGTAGCAATTCTTTTCCTTATAATTTCAGGCTACTTTTTAGTACTCAATGTTTTAGTGGAGAAAACCACAAACTTGATGAAAATCAGGCCAAATTACTATCAACGCACACTCAACCAGTTTACAAGTCTTTTAGAAATTTGGGACTGGACTAAAGAAACTACTCTTTTAGACACTCCGGTTTCGCTTTATCTAACTATCACCTCAGACTCCCACTTCACTTCTCCAGAACAGATGTTTTCCGAAGCTAACCAAAGGTCCAAAGAAATAACTCAGTTTTATGACGAGTATTTTAGATCCGAAGCTGTTGAGATTAGCAATGCAGTCAAAAACTCTGTGTTTATGGAAAGTTCCAATACAATGAATGAACTTAGAAAAGGTTTGGTGAGTGGCGTCATTTACTTCAGATTCTTGATGCAAGAAATCCAGGGACTCAGTACCCAGGAGGCACTAGTTGAACTCAGAAAAGCTTACGACTTGTTTTCGAACATAATTAGTGAAATAAAGGAATCCCAGACCCTCTACATTGAAGAAATAGGCAATGCCACTGACCTCACTAAAATTCAAACAATGCTGCTGATATCAGGTCTATGCATATTTAGCTTGATCTACTTGTTCGTTGTCACTGGAGTCATACTTAACTCAGTTAGGAGGAAAATAAACTGTGCTTGGAACTTTGTGCGAAGACTAGGCTTAAATAACTCGTAAACTTTTATTTTAAATCAAAGTTCTTAACCCATATAGAAAGCACGTAAACAATGTATAGGGTCACTGAAAGAAAACCGAACTTGTAGTTTAGTTTTTTAACAACACATAAAATCAAGAAACTACAAGCCACAACTAGAATGGGAATTTGCAACGACAGAACTGTTGAAGAATCTGGGATCTCTAAAGAGCCATTGAGCAAAGTAGCAATAGTCCAGGGAAAGCCCAAACAAAATATAAGGTTCAGCACCTGGATGCTCAGTAAGCAAGACACAGACAACTGGCCAAACCCTCTCTTGGCACTTATTGCAGAGTTCAGAATGTCTTCAACGTTGTTTCCCCAGGAAATGAGTGTGAGTCCCAGTATGGACTCAGACACTTCTATGTGGCAAAGGATCCTTTCCAGCATAAATATAGTCCCTCTAGTGATTAAAAAGTTAAAACCTATAATCATAGCATAAGACACTAGTATTTGGTGCAACTTACCTGTGTAGTTCAGTGTAAACATTCCAAAAAACTTGTTAATTGGAGTCTTTATGCAGTAAATAGGAAGTTCCAAAGGAGACTCTGCAGTTTCTGCAGTTTTGAAAGGCTCAAGGTCTTTTTCTGGCTCTTTTTTGTCACTTTTTCGGAACCAAAAAGTGTAGACCACGTAAAGGGGAGTGAGCAGCAACAAAAACCCTGCTTCCAGTATTGTTACTGTGGCGTCCTGCAAAAAGTAAGCTAACAACAATAAGCAGCACAAGTAAACCACCATGTCAGTAAGCAAACTCTTAATGCTTAAGTCCAAGAACTTGTAGTAGTAAGCTGCTGTGAAGCCTGAAATTCCAACGCATATTGTAAAGTCAAAGCACCCAGAGCCGATTATAGTGCTCAGTCCTAACGTACTGTGCTGTTTACTCACAAGCAAAGTGGACACTAAACTTACTGTAAACTCAGGCACTATGCTTCCAAAGGCTATGAGGCACCCTCCTCCTTCTTCAGACAAATTGAATCTCTTTATAGTGATTTCTAGGTAGTTCATTAAGTAGTTGTCTGTTAAAATAACCATGCTGTAGAACAGGAGCCCTAACCAGATGGCTTCAAAAGCTATTCCTCCCCTCAACTCGAATAAGTAAAGCACTGAGTCTTCGCAGTCACTTCCCATTTACACAAATAATCCATGTACAGAGAACTGGCTCTTTTAGAAACTTCTAACCAAAACAAGACTAAACTGGTCAAAGCAGGACTGGTTAATCTCTCAGACATAACCAAGTGCAATCCTGGCCAAATCTCCCAAAAAGCCAAGATAAACAAAAATCAGGCTGAAAGTATACTAAACGAAGCAAGACTTTACTTAGACTACCTCCACTCAATTAAAAGTATTTCGGACTACATCAAAGTAAAAACCAACACTGAACTAGACTCTTTTTTTGAAGGAGGAGTTGTGGGAGGAGCTATCTGCCAAATTTCAGGCAGACAAGGTTCGGGAAAAACACTTAACTGTTTGAAAGTTGCTGCCTCTGTAACTTCAAAAGCAGAAAAAGCTCTTTACATAGACACTGAAGGAGGGTTTTCAAAGTTGAGGTTTTCCCAAGTAGTGGATGAACTTAACTTCAACCAAAACTTGTGTGCTTCTAACTGCAAGTTCTGCAGAGTAACTACTGAGTTCCAAGTCAAGCACATTTTGGAAAACCTAAGTAAGTACTTGCCTAGGAACTGCAGAGTGGTAGTCATCGATAGTATAAGTTTTCTTTTGAAGAATGCGCAGAGTTTATGGGGACTTCAGAAGTCAAAGGAACTTGTTAAACTTGGACTAAGCTTGCAAAGAGTAGCTGCGGAAAATGACTTATTAGTTGTTGTGACCAACCAACTGAGTTCAGTGGGGGTTCCAGCTCTTGGAGAGTCTTGGGCTGCAGTGGTTTCTTTTAAAGTGTGTTTAAGTTAACCTTTATTTAAAAGCAAGCTTCTGTGCTTTTCTAGGGTTTTGATTTCATTGTAGAGTTGAGTGACTTTAGAGGAATTGCCTGAAGGTAAGGCTTCGTACTGGTCTCTCAAAGACTGGATCTGGGACTCCAGTGAGTCGAGTTCGGTGGGTTCTTTAGGCTGCAGGTTAAAGATGTCTTTGAGGTTTTGGGCTTGTTGCAATTTTTGTTCTTGTTCTTGGTTTTTCAACTTTTGTACCCAGTTGTAGCCTTTTTCTTGTTCTTCTTTTAAAAGAGGAGTGATGCCTTCCTTAAGTTGGGCAAGTACTTCTTGGGGAGAAGACTCTGGGTTGTTTTCAACTACATGTTCTAGGAACTCTATGAATTCTTTTAAGGTCATGTTGCTTTTTTCACGGTTTTTTTTCTTTTGGAAACCTGAGGCTGCTAAAAAGGAGTTTGCGAACTTAGTGTCTACCCAGTTGTTTTCTTCAGCAACTTTAAGCAGAGTCCTGCGTCGGAGTCCCTGAATGAGTTCTAAGTCTCTGGCTAAAAAGAACTCTTTGGCCTCTTCTGCAACTTCGCTCGGCAACTTAGAATCTACTTCTTTGAGTTCAGTGAACAACTTAGTTTTTTTGAGCAGTCTTTTCCTAACTCTTTGCGAAATAGACTCCTCCTTAAACTTGTTGTAAAAGCGTGTGTAAATGTTGTAGTAGTACCCTAAAGCCCCTACAAAGCTGAAGAAAATAACTTTCTTTTTGTGTAAAGTCAAGTAGTGCCAAACTCTTTGTGGAACAGGAAGTTGCTTGAGGTAGTTTTTTTGGTTGAGCTTAGCTGACTGTTCTAAGATTTGCTTTCTAAGTGGCTAAGTAGGACTTACTATGTGTTTGGACAGCCTTGCAAATACGTATTGACTGGACACTTGGTTAATCATTATAAATGGAAGGAGTCTGGGAACTAGTTCTGGAGCCTTTGAGGCCGAGTTACTTCAGGAAAGGCGACTATTCTTTTGTGTGGATTTACTTGGGTGGGATGTTGCTTATTTACTTTGTTTACTGCAAACTTTCTCAGTACATCGAAACCAAAAGGACCTTTTCCAGATCCCGAGTGTCGAAATGCGATTCTGGAATGCAGGCAGCTTGGCTCAAGAAACAAGAACAACTCGGAGAACTCCCTGCAGAGGAACCTAAGCCTCGAGAAGAGTCCAAAAGACCCCCTGAAAGAGTAACTAAGCCTTACAAAGCCCCTAAGTCCAACCCATTTGGAATGAGCAACTTGAAAACATTCAGACCAAGTATAAGGGACAGATACCCCTGTGCCCCCTCTGGATGATCCCGCTAAGCTTTTTTTGAAGCAAAAAGCCAAGTGAAGGTTGTTTCTAAAGTTTGAAGCAACTCGAGGCTTTTGTAAATTAATTAGTTTTCAAAGACTTAATGACTTCTAGTATTCTGGCGCGCAGCTGACTTGCAGACGAGGGTGAAATCAAAGCTTGCGAACCCCTCAGCAACAGTTGATCTCTTGAGTTAGTTAGGTTGTCAGCTAGAGTTTCAGCTATCAAAAGCACGTAAACTCCACAGTCTGCAGAGTTGTTTTGTGTGTTTTCTAAGTAAACTTGAGTGACTTGGTTGTTGTGGTTAAGCACTAAGTTAAGTTTTTGGTTAATTATACCTGCGTTGGGATTTATTGTGGAATACAAACTGTCGTAGTAAAAGGACTCTTTTAAGACAGTAGAGTACACTAAAAGACTCCAGTGGGACCCTCCAAGGGGGTTAGTGGGGTCTTTTGAGTCGTTGACAGGACAAAAAATAAACTCCTTTGTGGAGAGCTCTAAAGAACTTAGTGCTTCTAAAAGGTCCTCTAAGTCGTTTTCAAAGATCATCAAAAAAGCAGCTGCAGGGTCTACAAATACCAAGCTGGGTTTTTGTAGTGAGTTTAAGTACTCAAAGTAAAAGTTGATGCACTGGTCATTCAGCCAGTTGTTAGGGTAAAACAAACTTATGTCCGACAGTCTTAAAGTTGAAGACTTGTACGTAAGTTGGATATCTGACATTTTTTCAGTATTTTTAATGGGTTGCTTCGCAAGCAAGAAAACTGGAAAGTCAGTGCCTAAGTCTAAGTTCAACGGAGAAACAAGCGAGCACTTCAATATAAATTCAGAAACAGAATACTATGTGCACTCGGAAAACATTCAAAAACACTACAAACTAAAAGAAGTGTTAGGCCAGGGGTTCTTCGGAAACGTAAGACTTGCCACTACTTACGACGAGAACTCTAAGTACCAGTACGCTGTGAAAACTATACCTAAAACCAAAGTTGCAGGCAAAACACAGGTCCTTCTAAGGGAACTAGAAATTCTTAAGCGAGTAGACCACCCCAATATAATCAAGTTGTACGAAATCTATGAGGACGAACTCTACATACACTTAGTTATGGAACTGTGCTTCTCAGGCGAGCTGTTTGACCACTTGATTGCAAAGGGAAGATTTTCTGAAAGCGAAACTGCCGACATCATCTATAAGCTTCTTCACGCTATAAGCCATTTGAATAATTTAAACATAAGCCACCGAGACATCAAGCCCGAAAACATTATGTACTGCAACACTAATCAGAGTCCCGAAATAAAACTAATTGACTTTGGACTTGCTAGCAAATACGGTGTGGACGAAGATTCCATGCACTCTATTGTGGGCAGTCCTTACTACGTAGCCCCAGAAGTGCTTCGCAAGAACTACGGTCCTGAATGCGATGTTTGGAGCATTGGTGTGCTGATGTACCTTCTCTTAGTGGGCAAGCCTCCTTTCAACGGGAACTCCAACAAAGAGATTTTTGTTAGAATTCTAGAAGGGAACTACAGCTTGCAAGGCAAGGACTGGGAAAACATTTCTTCTGAAGCAAAAGACCTTTTAGCAAGACTGCTCACTGTAGACCAAGAAGCCCGGGCAACTCCCCACAGTGCTATGGAACACTCCTGGTTTACCCTGAACTGCCACTCTCCACCTACTCGCCGAACTGAAAGAGTTCTGAGACGTCTTAAACGATTCCGGGCAGGAAATGACCTTAGGAGAGAAGTGATGAACATCCTTGTGCGTCACTTAAACACTGAAGAAATAGTGCAACTCAACAACATATTCAGGAACCTAGACAACACAGGAAGTGGGTACATATCTGCCGACAAACTCCAAGAAGGACTGGAGAAAATAGGACACCCAATGTCTAGCGAAGCCGTTGAAGAATTGGTGTCGAAAGTGCAGCATAACCCTGAAGGAAACATTAAGTACAGTGAGTTCATAGCAGCTACAATTGACAAGAAGAACTTACTTGACAAAGAAAACAGGTGGATTACTTTTAAGTTTTTTGACCAAGAAGACAAGGGATACATTACTTCTGAAGACCTTAAGCACGCTTTGGAAACTCTAGGCATTGAGAAAAGCAATGAGGAAATCGAAGCTATGGTTCAAGAGGCTGGTTTGAAGTACGACAGGTGGATAGAGTACAATGAGTTCTGCAAGATCTTAGATCCTTACCCAGACGACGTATCGAGCTACCCAGGCAGCGTTGCAGTAAGCAACCAACCTTCTTTCAACGAAGAAAAACTCAGAATGATTAATGTAATCACTTAAAAATGAATCAAGAAAACAGCGCGTTTAATATTTTGGAGGACGGAAACATACAAGCTTTGTTTTCGAAGTAAGTTGTAAGAAGCTTTGACTCTCTTTTCAACAAAGACTTTCTTGAGTCAGAGAGTTTCCAAGAAAAACCTATTTCAGACTTGCCAACTGATATGTTTAACAAGGACTTTGAGTTTGGAGCTGCTTTTAACTTTTCGCTTGAAAACCAAAATACTTCTGGTTTAGATTTTAACCAGAATTTTAACCTTGAAAACCTTTCTGAGCAACCCCAGGTTTCTCCAGAGAAGCCACCACCTAAAAAAGTATCCCCTAAAAAAGCATCCCCTAAAAAAGCATCCCCTAAAAAAGAATCCCCTAAAAAAGAATCCCCTAAAAAACCCAACTTCAGACCTAAATTTAAACCAATCCACCCAATAACCAAACCCCAACATGAACCAAACAAAGGAGGAGCCTTTAAACTCAGAAGACCTACTAACCTAAAAAGACCACTGTTGGATAACTCTCCTCAAGTTTCTAAGAAACCCAAAATAGAGCTAAAGACTCCTGCTCCTGCTAAGTCCAGCAAAAAAGAGTTCCTTTCTGAAAAGCCCAAACCAATCAAAGAAGCTGTGGAAACTTGTGGCAAGTTCAAAGACTTCGAACAAGAAAAAAAGCACCTAGAAGAGCTTAAGAAAACCATTGAGTCACTTGGGNCCCTTGAGTTCCCTATTGAAAACCAAGTTGAGGACTTTTTAAGCGTCAAAGAAGACTTTATGAGACTTCAACTCGACCTACTTAAACTAAGAGCTGAAACTCTTTCTATCACTAACATGATTTTAATCGTAGATAATTAAATGGACGAAATAAGTATCAGAGTGATTTTTAGGTGCCCGAAAGCCTGTCCACGCCACACTGCAAAGTGCATTCAAATAGAGGACTTAACTACGTTTAGTGAACAACTGAGCTCTCTAGAAAACTTTGAACCCAAAATAAACCAGCCAATCAACGAGATTTACAACTACAAAAAGGGGTGTTGCAAGGACCTAGACAACTGGCTTGACGACTGGAATTCTAAGTTCAAACCTACCTTCAAGAAAGTAATTACAGTGATGAAAAAGAAACTAGAAACCGAAGTTAGGGTTCAGACAAAGCAAGATGCCCACTTTAAAAGGATTTGGTCGGAAGTGTTTAAGTTTCTGAGTTTGGAAGAAGTTCTGCAAATGAAGCTTGTAAGTAAACTGCTTTATGAAATAACTTGGACTAAAGACCTTTGGAAGTTTCTGTGCAGAAGAGACTTTGGAACTACTGAAGTCCGCAAAGACTACGTTGAGTTTTATGCAGAACTTTCTGAAAACACTTGTTTTGGCTGCAAAGAAAAGCTNCAAGACTTTAAACTCCAAGACTTCAAAAGGTGCAGCCTTACTAAAAAGTTTATTTGCAGTGAGTGTTTGCAAAACAACCCTGACTTCAAAGTGATCACAACTCTCCAGGAAATCAGGAACCTCAAAGGTATCAACCCTAGTTTGCTTTCTTTTAAGCGTTTGTCTCCTCAAGGTTCGCCTGCTTTTAAAACTTACAAGTTCTACGTAGATATTGCTGCCCAGCAATTCAGAAAAGAAGTTAAGCACGAGTTGCTTGAAAGAACCCCTGAAGGCACCACTATTTATAACTTTATTAAAAACGTCAACACACACAACATGGACGAGGCAGTTCAAGAACTAAACCCTGACTGTGAAAGAATTTTCAACTGCATAAAAACAGGCACAGGGAAGTCAGTTCTTCTTGGTGAAATTAGAAAACTTGCTCTTAAGTACTAATATGGTTAGTTTAGAGGTTTACTGTTTCGAGTCTTCTTACTACGCAAGGAACCTCCAAACCAATACCCTAGTTTGCCTAAGCAACTATAGTGAGGTCCTAAAGTTGCCAGGAAAAGCCCAAAAGCTTTCGAGTTACTACGGACTACTAGGAGTGTTAAGTGGTTGCTTAGTGTTTATAAGCAGGGCAGAAGTGGTTTGTGAAGTGAAAGGCTCCAAAGTTTACAAAGTCACTGAACTTGCAGAACTAGGTTCTCAGAAAATAGGTTCTTACTTGAGTTACATAGTGAAGCACCTTAACTTTTACTTCAGTTATAGCATGGATATAACAACCACCCTTCAAAATGCACTTAAAGGCAAAGGCTCAAGAAAGGAGTTTCAGTGGAACTCTAAGGTAAGCCTAGTTCCCCAACTCGAACTGAAAGTGATTTGTGGGGAAATAGTTACAAAAAGCAACTTAGTTTTAATTAGCAGACGCCACAGTGGAAGGCCTGGGCCTAGGTACTTTGCTAGAGGACTTGACTCTAGCGGGAACTCAGCTAACTTTGTAGAGACTGAGGTGATTTTAAGTTGCGGTTCTAAGTGCTCAAGTTTTGTGATTCTAAGGGGTTCTATTCCCTTAGTGTGGACTCAACTTCCTGACTTGAGTTTTATGCCTAAAGCTAAACTTTCAAGAGACGACAAAGAACACTTAAGTGCTTTTAAGTCCCACATTAAGTACTTGCAAACCCAGTACGGAAAGGTCACACTGCTGAATCTTATACGCAAAAAAGGCTACCAAAAGCAACTAGGCAACAAGTTAAGTTGGGCCTCAAGCTCAGAAGGAGTGCCCTGCATTTGGTACGACTACAACGCTAAAAAAAGTTCTGACATGAGTCTTACAAGGGAAAACTTGCTCAAAGAAGTTTCAAGTGTGCTGGTTGAAAACGGAGTGTGCTACTTGGAAGACTCGGAAGTGCTAAGCGAGCAAAAGGGAGTAGTTCGTGTGAACTGCATTGAAAGTCTCGACAGAACAAACATAGTTACTACAATCCTATCAGAGTTTGTTTTGGAACTCCAAAAGGTAAACTGCCAGAAACACACACTGAGACACGCCTGGAGAAGTATGGGAAACTCCTTGAGCAGGTACTACGTAGGGGCAAATGCCAAGTGCAACGATGTGATTATTTGGGGAAGAACTTTTAGGGGTGTTTTGGAAGATGCTTGCTCAAGTTGTGCAAGGTACTACCAAAACAACTTTGCAGACGGACTCAAAAAGAACTCAGTTGACCTAGTTCTGGGGAACCTTGAAGAGGTTCCTGAGTACTACAACCCTAGACACAAGTTTATTGGTTATTTTTTGGTTTTACTGGGTGGAAGTATTTTAGCTGCGGAGTACTCAAGGAGTTTTGACCACTACTTTTTAGTATTCATAGGATGTTTTGTTGTGTTTTTGAAGGTTTTAGGGCTCTTTAGTTACTTTTTTCTGGACACACCTACATTACTTAAATAAAGAAACGATTGCTCAACGCTTCTTAGGGTTGGAAAAAACTTCTCTGGGGAACCTTTTCTTAGCGTGCTTGATGCGAGGCTTGTCTGCTTGAAAAGTAACGTCAAACTTTCCCTGTACTACAATACTAGGTGTAATGACTTTTTCATTAGTAGGAGTCCCGAGTTTATCAAGTAAAAACTGTTGGTTTCTAAGCTTTTCTCTGAGTTTCCTCTGTTGACTCAGTAATTCGTTACAGAATTTATTGAGATACATTATGTCGTGGTTTGCAGTTTTGTTAAGTTTGAATGAGTTCGCTTTGGGACTAACTGAGTCAAAGTCATCTAAAAACTTAACCTTGTTTTGGCTCCTGTTGATTCTGCGGGGGGAACCGTTAAGGCTAGCTAGACAACTTTTCTTATAGGAACCCGAAAGGTCGAAAGTTTCTATTTCGAGAGAAGGCATCAAAAAGCCTTTTTGGGAGTTTAAAAAGTCCATAGGAGTGTTAGGTTGGGAATTAGACTTGGCCTTAAAAGACATCGACCTTGGCTTAAAAAGGTCCGGAGCATTGTTAGGTTCACAGTTCAAAAGCGGAGGCAGAGAAGGGGTTTTTTTGAAGCTCCTGGGTCCCTCGATATGGGAACTGCTTCTTTTTGCAAAGCCTCCAGGGAACTCTTGTGAGTTATTTCCAAAATGCGAGAGTTTGTTTTTGAGACTTATCATTATTATTACTTCTGTGTAGGGAACAATTTAAGATGTCCAGACTTCAGCCAGTTCTTTATAGAGAACCTCTTAGTCACCCACCCCAAAGCTGCCATTTGGCGCACCATCACTTTGTTGAAGCCTGGCCTGATCATTCCGTCACTCCCTTCAATGAAACTGCTTTCGTTGTCTACCAATATTGCGTTTTTGCCTCCGACTTGGTTGGCAAAGTCAATAGTGTAAGGGAAGTCTCTGAAGTTTTCTTGGAATTCAAGGTTTTGTGACTCGAGAGTCCTTTTAACGGCATTTTTGAGTTTGCAGCTTTGGGCTTCTTGGGCAGGCTGGGAGTCCCAGTCGTGTTTGAAGTTGTACATAGACTGCAGGAGTTGTGGGTCTAGTTTAAACTCGTCTGAGTACTCGTACTTGAGCCAGTAGTGGATTTGGAANAACTTAGAGAAAGTAGCTTCGTCAGTGATGTTCTCTGCGTTGAGTACAAGAGGGGACAAACAAGACTGCAGCATTGGTCTGGAGTAAATATCAAAGACGCACATTCCCCACAAGAAGTCAACGACTGGCATAGTAGTGTTGGGGTCTTCTTCTTCTTCAACGTCTTCTCTCTCTTCTTCTTTCTCAAAAAGGTTTGATAAAAAGTATTTTTCTGACTTCTGCAAAAAGTTCTGCCAAGCCTCCCATTGAGTTTCTTTGTGAGGAATAGAAGTGTTGAACCTACCTGGGTAGTTCAGTTCTGCCAAACTCCGGATGGCAGTTGCCAGCGTAGTTAGCACCCAGCTGCCTCCTTGGTACTGTTCAAACGTGTCGTTTATGATTCTGATGGACTTATCTAGAAAGACTATTTGGAACACTTTGAACTTAGAAGACAGGGACAGGTACTCAGCAACGAACTTGTTTTTGCGCTGAATGGTCATTTCTCGGAAGTCAAGTCCTTTGTGTAGAACCTGGTTCATAAAAGTTCTGTAAGTCACACTGTGGAAGAGTTCTTTGGCAAGAGGATGCGACTTGTCAAAAAACTTTATGAGTCTCATTTGTATGTAGGCGTCTTGGGAATCCATTTCTTTGTCGATTGAAGTGTAGTTAACATCCGCAAAAAAGGATATTTTTTCAGCCAAGATGTTGAAAATCTCTTCTTTAGAAGGTCCTTCAAGCATTGAAAAGGTTTCACTGATTTCTGTGAAGAACTCGAACTTCTTGTGGTCTTGCTCGAACTTCTTGATGATAGCAGCTTTGAAGGCTTGGACAGCAGAAGGATTTAAGGTGCTCTCAGGAACTTTTTCTCCGTTTGCACGGATCAAAAGGGCTTTTGCAACTGTGGATATTTGTTCTTTGCTTAAGTTGTGGAAATTCAAATTAGAGTTGAACTTGTCTAGAAAGTGACTTAAGTAACGACTGTAGAGNTATTCCTTGTCAAGTATTTTGCAAGTGACATTAGACAAGTTCCTGAGGTCAAACTCGTCTATCTTAGCCAAGCCTTCTTCAAGGACTTTTTCCAAAGTTTGTTTTCTGAACCTTTTTTGATAGAAGTTTCTGTTTGAATATACAAACAACACAAAGTTAGCAATGTTGGAAGGAGTCCACTCAATGGTTCTTTCGACTTCTATTCTCTTGACGAATTCTTGCATCAGTTCTCCCAAAAAAGTCTTTTCTTTGCGTCTCCGTGACCAGTAAGTCAGGAAACTGTATATAGAAGCTGCCCGCATAAGTTCATGCGAGTTCATGTCTTTGTAACTATTTAAGTAACTTTCTGTGATGGTCGAAACCACTCGGAAGGGGTCAGACAGGTCTTTTAAGCAAGTGATATAGTCAATTTCAATCTGTCGGTACCCGTCAAAGAACTTCATCCACTCTTTTTGGAACAAGCGCTTAGACACCTTGAACATTTATTATGGAGTAACTGGCTTAATTACTAGGGTTGACTGAGATTATTGCGTCTTTGATCCCTACGACTAGAGTAGCTTCGTTGTTGTCTTGAATTGAACGCAAGTAGATGTAGTCAGAAAACTCGTCTTCGGTTAGGTTGAGGACCTTCCTTGTTTGCTCGTACACCCAAGACTCAATTCCTAGAGTATTTTTCTTAGCTGTTGCCTGTGCAAGTTGCTTTAGGTAGTAAACTTGTGCACTTGCACTGGCGTCAATAACAGTGATCTTTTGTGCAGCCTCAGAAATAAGCACGTTGGTTTGCTGTCTAATTCGCTCAGCCTGTTGTTCAAGCCCTTTCATGGTGGTTTTTTGCACTTCCACTTGGGTTGCCACAATGCTGTCTTCAAAGGACTGAGGAAGTTCTATTTTTAGAATCTGGAGACCTTTGCACCTTGCAAAGGCTTTTTGCAGTTCTTCGTCCAGTAAGTTCATCATGTTAAGTCCGATTTGGGTACGGTTGCCCCAGTACTGGGGGGCTTCGTAGCTCCCAGCTTCCTGTAAAATGGTGTCTCTTGCTATCCGGGAAAAGGTTTGCTCGTAGTTTATGTTTGAAAACTCGTAAAGCTGAACTAGTTTTTCAGGAACTAGTTGGTACTGGAAAGAGATGTGCAGTACTAAGCCCAACCCTTCTTTGGTTCTAGTTTTCAAAGGACTTGAATTTGCGTGGCTCCGGTCTGAAAACTCGTAGTTTACGTAATTTCTGGGAAAAGTAATGAATGAGTACATAAACCCTATCATGTACCTTCCGCTTTCGTAAATGTATTCCTTGTAAACGTTTTTAGTCCAGGTGTTGTAAGCAATTCCCCACTCAGTGGGCTCGACTGTATCGAAAGAAATTGCTATTATAACAACCACGAGTAAAATCAGAATCCCTCCTCCAGCAACTATAACGCCCTTTAGGTCCATTTATAATGAAAGTAATTATTGGACTGATAGGTGGGGTAGTGGTGGTTATTGTTGCTTTGCTTGCTTTTTCGTTTGACAGTTTGGAGTACAACGAGTACGGACTTGACTATGCTTCTATTTCCAAAACTATCGACCCCACACCTTACACCAGTGGAATTCACTACCTAGGACTCGGCCACAGTTTCATTAGGTTTCCTCGCAATGTTCAAACAGTTGAGTTCAGCAGTGACCGTTCGTCCGACCACCCCCCTATTCAAAGTCGAACTAAGGACGGACTTGAAGTGACTCTAGAGATATCCTTCCAGTTTGTGCTCAAAGGCAACAGTCTCTACAACATCTACATGTACTACGAAAAACAGTACAGACTCCTTGTGGTCAACACAGCTGTGGACACCCTTACTGACATTGCAACCAAGTACAACGCCTACGACTTTTTCCAGTCTCGAGCTGAAATAGGCAACACTATGATGCTTGAACTGGACAAAGCCCTGAGCAAAAAGATGTACTGTGCCGTGGAGTTCTTCCAGTTAAGAGACGTAGACCTTCCAGATCCCTTCGAAAACGCCATTCAGCTCAGTGAAGTCAAAAAGCAAGACATCCATAAAGCTACAGCCGAACGCAACAGAACCGAAGTAGAACTCAACACCAAAATTATGCAGGCTGAGTACAGAAAGCAAATAAGCATCAACCAAGCAGAAGGAGATGCCCAAGGAATCATTCAAACCAACAAGGCAGAAGTCAACGCTTTTAACGCAACTGAGTTCAGCACGATAGAAGGCTACGCCCGCATCAAAAAAGAAGTTGGGTTGACTAATGCTGAACTCTTAGTTTACATGAAGTCTAAAATCATAGACAACTACGAAGGCAAAAAGCTTGCAATCTCCTTTGAGCATAATTAAGTTAAGCTTTAGATAGTCCTAATCTGCGACTAAATATCCACGCACAGTCTATGTTAGACCTAATGGAAGTCATCACGTACTTGAGAACTACCACAAGGTACACTATGCTGAAAACACAGATTCCGAGTATCAAAAGCAAAGTGTAGTTTTGGGACGTTTTAGTGATTCTGTCAATTTCTTCAATGTATAGTTTCTGATTGAACTTAATCTCTTCTTCAAGTTCTAAAAAGATGTTGTAAGCTTTTCTAAGCTCTTCTAATGCTTGGTCTCCAGACATTGCTTTGATCTCTTTCAAGAGACTTCGGTAAAAAACTATTGCACTTACCAGTCCTTTTTCGAACACAGGTTTTCCTTGGACTCTTCTCTTGAAGACTGAGTCTTTTACTGAAGGGTCGATAGGAATAAGGCTTGACCTAAAGTACTTGTTGTAGAACTCGGTAATTTTTCCAGACCTTTTTTCTGACTCGTAAAGCATTTGTTCGGGAGAAGTCAGATATGAGTCTGAAGTTAAAGTAAGGTAAATGGAAGCAGAAGTGTTTAGGAGAGTGATTTCTTTGGCCCACTCCCAACTTTCTAAAAGACTTGTGAGTTGGTCAGCAGTACTTTCGTAGTAGTTTGGCCTTGTTAGAAGTAATTTAGCAGTATGGCTAACTGAGTAGTTTAAAGTTAAGAAGTAGCACAACACTGAGCAAAACAGCACCCCAATGCAAACTGACACACTGACCCAAGGCTTGTAAAAACTAACACTTCCTCTTTTATTGATTTGCGAGTTTTCTTCGTTGATCAGCAAGTTGTTTGTTTCGAACGGAAGGTACTCCAGCCTTTCAAGGGCTTTTGCTAGTTTTTCTTTGACTTTGACTTGAGGGTAGTTAAACACTATATTCCAAATGTGATTAGAACACAACTGCAGTTTGTAAAGCTTCCAAGCTACAAGGAGAGTCCCAGTAAAAAACACACAAGCTGTAAGTAAGTAAGTCAGCAAAAGGTAGTTCTCCAGTGTCGAGATGTAGTATTCCCACTCTTCATAGTACATAACTTGACTTAAAAAGGAGTACTTACTTGTTTCTCCGTATCCATTTCTAAACAGAAAAAATGCACTCGGATCTTCCAAGTCAATACCTCCTTCGAACTTTTGTTGTATGTTTTCTAAGTGTTTTTTGAAGTCAGATGAAATGTCCAGTAAGTTCTTTTTTTCCATTTGGTATTTTCCGTAGAGAGACTCCCAGACAGGAATTGAGTTTTCAAAGTACAAATCGAAGTGCGGTTTTCCATTCCAGTCTTTAGACCAAGCCTTTACTTTTTGGTTCAAGTAACTCAAGTCAGTTACTAACTCGTCAATGATGTCTTTGCACCTTTCAAAAGGAACTAGGTACTTAAAGCCTTTCGACTCTAAGTCTAGAACTCTCGCTATGTTGGCTGAGTGCACCATTAGCTCACTTCTTTCAGAAATCAGTTTATTGGCTTCCCCAATCTCTTCAGAACTTGCAATAGTGCTGAAAAAAAAATACGTTATTACTCCATTCAAGCACAGAAAAGTAACTATAACCACCACAAAAGCAATTTTAACGTTTTTCACAGAGTCTTTCACCATGCTCACCATAACTAGGTTTTCTCGTTTGGAAATTGAACTTGCGTTCTTGCTTGAGCCTCCGAAAGAACTGCTCATAACACTAGATGATCTCTGAACTTTCCTGGTAGCTTTTTGAGTAGTTTCGCGATCCATACTTCGAACGGTTTCTTTGGGTTCTTTTCTAGAATGATAACTTATGATATCAGGTTCCTCTTGGAAGTTAACACTTTGGTTAGGTTTTTTAGCTTCATCTTCAGGCAAAACTAACTGTGGTTCTTCTTTTTCTATAGTCAAACCATCACAAAGTACACTTTGCCACTCTTGGAGGTTATCCAAGTCACCAAACACAACAATAAGAGTAAACTCTTTACTGTGGACTTCCAGTGGGATTGAAAACAAGTAGGTGTAGGAGTTGAGGGTAAAAGGTCTGTAGAGTGTTTTGGAAATTTCAACTGGAACTAATTCGTTTGCATTCATTCCTGTGCAAGTTTCAATGTAAAGATTCAAAGACGCAGCAAAAAGTTCAGAGTCTCCAAGAATCTCACCTGAGGCTTCAACAACTGCCACTTCTCCTTCTAAGTCTTCACACTTTTTGAAAGTTAGAATCAAACAAGGTTCTCCTTGATGTGCTTCTAAGTTCATTTCTAACTGCACAGGAATTAGTTTCTGAGTTTTCTTTTTAAGCAAAATCACTTTTGGAAACGAAATATTGGTAGTTAAGGTTTCGTTTAAAATTGAATACAGTAATTCGTTGTCAAACAAGCCTAGTCGGTCGGGGGATAACTCAGCAATGTTTAAGCCAACAATTTCGCTGTAGGTGTACTCTAGCATATCAAGTGCGTTTTTGTTGGCGTAGATTACTTGATAGTTCCTTCTGCTTTTCAAACTGACTGTTAGAATTGATATCCTAGGATTGAAAGGACTGATCAATGCATTCTTTTCTTTGGAAAAAAACTCAGCCCCCATGTACTGCTGGCCTAAATCTTCTTTGTTGAAAAGATCCGACAAAAACGTTCCAAAGAGAGTATTGAGCTGGACGTTTTTTCGGTCTATCTTAAGAAGCTCTTTGTATAGAGACTTAAGTGTATTGAGCTTAGGTTGTACTTCTTTCATAAGCTTGGTTAACTTTTGGATAGAAGGACTTGTTGTAAGCAGTTCTTGCCATGTGCGCGCAATGACACAGACTAGTTTTTCGTCAAATTGCATTGCTTCAATAAACTCTTTGTTGAACTTCAAATAAACGTAGTTTTCTGAGGTTTCGCCTTCTTGTATGATTCTTAAGCATCTTAGAATCTGGAATTCTTCCCAGAGATTGCTTTCTTGTAAAAAGACTGGAGTTAATTTTAGTCTTGCGTTAACTAAGTCCTCCTTTACTTCTTTTAAGTTGTAACTAAGCCAGATAAATAACATTTTAAAGTCTTCTATCTTTCGAGTCTTTATTAGCTCAATCGTTTGCTCGAAAATTTCAGGATCCTGGATAAAAGCACTTCTTAAGTACAACTCGCACTTCCAGGCAGTGTTTAAGTGTTTGGGGTTGGCGAGTGCTTGCTTCCTTTTGGCGACTAGTTTGTGGACTACAACTACTAAGAAGGGCGAGATGAACACCATCAACAACAAAGTCATGGTGGCGTTGTTGAAAGCCATTCCTAGAAGGAAGCACACTGAGAACCAACTCAGCAGCATAGGCATTGCAGCAAAGGCAGTGTTGACTGAGTCTCTGTAGTAAGGCAGGTAGAAGATGAAGTTGGCAGTTTCTGCTAAGTTGAGTACTGCTCCCAAGAGGTAGTAGAGGTACTTGTTTTCCGGCATCACGAAGTAAAAGGCAGCAATTTGGGAGTACTTCACAAACACCCTTAAGTTGTCGCAGTAAGGCGAAGCGCGGGCAGTGGGCACCTGGGCAGTTTTGTAGTGTCTGGTTTCGTACATAAAGGACTCCTTCACCAGCAGCAACAACCAGTGACAACCCACCATCAGCAAAGCCAGTGCAAAGGTCCAGTTGCCTTTGATCTCAGTAGAGAGGTCGTACTCAGGGAGGTACTGGGAAGTGGGGAAGGGGTACTTGAGGTAGGCAAAGCACAAACAACCCATAGGCACAAACAACAACTCAGTGCTCAGGGTGAAGGGGAACAAAACTGTGAAGTTAGAACACACGAGAGTGAGTGGCTTCTGGTTGAGGTACTTGAGCATCAGCCAGCAAATAAGCACTGAAGGCAACAAGCACACGTAAGTAAAGAAGATGAGCAAAGCGTACTGCAGGCCAAGGCTGAAGCAAATGTAGTCAAGCCGGACGTAGTTAACCAAAGCCCAAACCGAAGAGTAGTGGTCCCACCCAACCATAGGCATCTCTTTGTAGTAAAAAAGACTCATGAGCTGCACTGTTTCAAACACCAACAAAAAGTAAACGTAGGATCCTTTACTAGGTCTGTTTTCTGAGGTGCTTTTGCTAGAAAGAAGGAAGTACATAGCTTCCAAAAACGCTTTTTTGAGTTTTTCAGAAAACTCGAAACCATACTTGAATTCTCCCAAGAGTGGTTCTTTCTTTTTAGAAGTTTTAAGAGTGTCCATATTTTATTTCAGTTGAATGGGTAAGCAGAGCATTATGTCTTAAGTAATTAAATAATTCTGTTTATCAATGAAGGAAGTTCACACAGACTCAGAAGACAACTCCACACAAGTGAAACGCAAAAGGTGGAATGGAAATCCAAGGAAAGACTCAATATCACTAAACAAGATCTTCAGCTACTCAGTAAGCGAGCACTTGAACCTTTCCTTATTGTTTGAGCAACTCGACTTTATGATTCCAAGCCTAACCCACAAAAAAATAGTCAGCGAAGTTCTATGCGGGACTACAAACTCAGGCAGGTCGGCTTTTTTTTTCGAGTTCGGAGTAGTGGTGTTCTGGGGGTTCAATGACCAGGACTTGTCCCACTTAATCCAGAATATATTTTTTTACTGCTTAAGACAAGAAAGCAAAGAGTACGAAGAACTAGAGTTTGGTTACTCTTCCAAATTCAGAGTGTCAAAAGACATGATTTACTTGTCTGGAGACAAGATGATGGAGAAACTTGCAGTTTCTTATGCAGTGGCTCAAAGTGTGCAACTAGGCATACACGAAGACAAAATAGAAGCTACCATCAAGTCCACAAGTCACTTGCAAGAAGAACTAGCAACTAAAGGCAGAACCACTCTTTCAAAGACCCAAATAACCAAAAAGATCGGGCAGCTGTTCTTGCAAAGAGCACAAATAAACTTAAAAGGAGAGCTTTTAGACACGCCAGACTGTTTCTGGGACTACGAAGAATGGGAAGGAATTTACAAACAAATGCGCAAATACTTAGACCTAGACCCGAGGATAGAAATTCTGAACCAAAGACTAGGAATCATCAAAGAACTGCTTTCCATCTTTAATGAAGAGTTCACTAAAAGACACGGACACTCCTTGGAGTGGATTGTGATTGTTTTGATCTTCATAGAAGTGTTTATAGACTTGATTTGGCAAGTGTTACTAAGAGACATCTTAAAGTTGAACCAAGTGTAATTCTAAAATGNAAAAAGCCATAATTAACTTAGAAGAAGCTTTTAGGCGGGAAAAAGCAGCACCTGAACTTCTTAAATGCGAAACTGAACTAGTTAGTTTAGTGGGGAGAGCAGTGGAAGCCCAAGAAGAAGCCCTTAGTATCGAACCACAAAACCCCCAAGAACACTTTACTGGGCGTCTTTACCAACTCGACTTAGATAGAGTTAAGTACTTACTAGCAGCTTACTTGCGCACTCGGCTTCTTAAAATTCAAAGTCAAATCATGCAAATAGTCACCTATGACCTTACTGAAATACTGAGTCCGGAAGAGTACGAGTTTGCTGAAAAGTACTACTCTATCAAAAGGAACCACTTCACCAAGTCCTTTCTAAAAGAACTGCCTGGGAACCTAAGAGAACTCAACCAAAAACAACCTGGAGAACTCAAAGACATGAACGAGGGACCTGACCTGCGCAAGTTCGTGTTTGTGCGTGTGAAAAGAAACATAGGAGTAGTGCAACTTAGTGACAACGAGTATTTAGACTTAAACGAAAACGGGATTTACTTGTTGCCATACATAGTTGCCAAGAGTTTCCTTGAAGACAAGTCTTTGGAACTGATTTAATTAAAGATTCTTCCATAAATAGATTTAAATGCAAAGAGCTAAGTGGATAAACGACCCAGAAGAAGACAAAGAAGACTCCCCTTTGGGAACGCCTCAGTTCAGTGTGAGGAAGCGCAGATTTGACTACTTGGAGTCTTACGAAGACGAGTTAGACCAGTACTTGGGATCGCCTGAAACCGCAAACACAAAACTAAACCAAATCCCTCAAAGACTTTCAGAAGACTATGTAGAAGACGAACTCTCAGAAATGCGACAGGAATACGAGCAAAAAATACAAAATATGAAAGAAGAGTATTCGCAGAAAGAACTCTACGACGATATAATGGAGTCATCAACTGAACGGTACATGGGCAGTTCTATTGGGCAGGACGAAATCCAAAACGCCATTAAAGAAGTAATGGACGAACAAGGAATCTACGACGAAGACAAACTCAAAGACTACCAAAACTACTTCAGGAACTTTGAAAGGGAAATCAAGCATGTGCCTTACTCAGAAGAAGAAGTAGAAGAGATCAAAGGTTACTACAAAGAACTCATGGAAGAAAGACTGGAAGTCGAAAGACAAAAGATCCACTCTGAAGTCTACTCTTCTTTGAGGGCCAAAAACGACCGCAAAAAGTCCAAGAAAAAAACCAAGGAACCCAAAGTCATGGACAAGCACCAAAGAAGTCAAATAGAAAACTTAAAAACCCAAATTCTGCAAGAAAACGAAATTCGACTTTGCAGCGAAAAAGAGTCCTGGAAAAGAGAACTCACTCCTTACTTGATTGAAGAGTGCAAAGCCAAAGTAAAAGAAGAATACCAAAAAAAACTAAACTTAGAAAAACAAAAAATCCAACAACAAGGCCAAACTGAACTCCAGGAACTCATCGACCAAGTAAAGCAAGACTCAGACACTATGATGCAACAGCAACTCTGGCAAATCGATGAAGAACTTGCCCAAAAAGAATCAGACTACGAACAACAAGTCTATACAGAGTGCTACGAAGAACTCAAAAAAGACTTAGAGTTCCGACTGAAAGAAGCTTTCACCAGCAAACTCAAAGCCCAACTTTCGCGAGAAATCAAAGAAGAACTCCAAAACAAGTTTGAAAAAACCCTAAAAGTCAACTCTTACGAAGAACTCAGGAAAGAAGTCAAACAAGAATGGGACGAAAGCATGGAAAACATCAGAAAAGAACTAGAAAAAGACTACAAAGAAAAACTCAGACAACTAGAACAAGAGTTCGAAGTAGAAAATAGCAGAGAAGTCTACCAAAAAGTAGAAGAAAAAGCCAAGTTAAGGGAAAGAGAAATGAACATTAACTTCTTAAAAAAGGTTGAAAAACTCAAAAAGGACATTAGAAAAGAACACCAAGAAGAGTACAACAGGGACATTGCCTACGCCAAAGAACTCCTCACTAAAGAAAAGTCAGAAGTAGCTCGACTCCGCTCCCAACTCAACGTAGAACTTAAAAAGTCTGCCGAAATGCGCAAAAAAGAACTTAGTAAAGTCAAAGAGCAAGAAATCTTGCTTGAAAAGAAACTTAAGTCTTACCGCGCAGCAGAAGAAGAAAGAGAACTCAAGTCCAGAATCTCCAGGTCTCACTGGACCAAAAACAACACCAACCGAGTAAGCATCCCTGGAAACTCGCCTCACAGAGAAGCCTACGAAACTTCTCCACAAAGGAACCCACCTGACACTGAGTTAATTGAACACTTGCCTAAACCACTACCCCCACCTACCTTGGCTTCATTTCCAGAGTCACCTCCTCTGCACCCTAAAGCAAAGTCCCCGCAACGCAAACTGCTTTCAAGTTACAACTCTTCTGACATAGTAACTAACCTCATCATGAGGAACTTAGAAGACGCTAAGCAAAAAGCTTGGAACTTGTTGCAGGAAACAGAACAACCACCTACTATTAAACTAACTGACGAAGAAAAAGAAGCTTACTACAAACAAATCATGAGTGAAGAAACTAAACACAGTCCTGTCCAACAAGAAATATCTTCTAAAAGCAGTAAGTACGAACAGTTACTTAAAAAGCGACACGGAGTCATAGAACCCCGGAAGCTTAAAAAGTGTTAATTTATGGAATTGTCGAAGTGTTCCCGCTTAATTAAAATGGAAAAGCATTCAAACCAACTCCTAGCGCACTTAAGCAGACTGAACCTTCCAAAACACTTGCTAGAAGAAGCTGAAGAACTTATGAACCACCAAACAATAGCATCTTTGCAAGTGCCTTACTGCTACATAGCAGCCTTGTTCATATCCTCCCGCAAATTAACCGAGCGGCCAGGAATTTTGTCATTTATAAAAAGCGCAGAAGAAGCAGAGTACTTACTGAAGGCACTAAAAGAAGTTCCTAGTGTTGAGAAAGAACTGAGGGAGTACGCATGTTCAGCTAGGCTCTACAAGAAACTCCAGGACTTGTGGGGNCAACTTGAAATAAAGGAAAACCAAGTGAAGCAAGAAGGAAGTGCTATCAAAGACGTTGCTTGGATGATGCTGGCTTTGAGTCGGCAAGTACTGCTGGGGAATTCTTTGGACCTTTTGGAATGCGGCGAACTCATGGTAGGAGTGCTGCACTTTGTGCTGAGTTACTTGCCTACTAGTTTGACTCTTGAATGCGATAATTCCCTAGAGAAACTTCTCAGTCTGACCAACGCTAATGAAGAAGAAGCTTGTGAGTACTCACACAAAGTCACTGCAATGATGAACCAATTAAAAGCCCAAAAAGTAATTAGAAGCAACGAACCCCAAGGAATGGAAGGCGTTTTTTCTGCTTGTCATATTTATTACAACTTGTCCAAGCTAAAAGAACACTACTTAAACAGCAAAGTAACTACTATGGACGAAGTAGAGTTTCTTAAAAAGAAGCCAGCTAAAACTCCAGTTAAAGTCCAGCCAAAAAGTTCTGGCAGAAAAAGACTACTTAACAAAGAAAACCTTAAGTCCAAACGACTAATCTCCTGGGACACTCAGCCTGAGTTTTCACAAAACAGAGACCCCTTGCCCAGTTCTCCACTGCAAAGTGCCGAAACACCTATGAGTTTAGCTATGGAAATCAACAAATGGCTTAAAGACGTCACTAAAAACAACTCATTGGAAGAACTGCCTGAAGCACTGAGCAAGTACTCAGAGTGCATTTTCTCCAACATAAACTACTACAAAAGTGCTTTGGCTGGACTTTTTTCCAACGAAGCCAAAAAGGCAGACACTGTACTGAAGCTTTACTTAGCAGCTACTGAGGCTATGATTAAAAACGAGGAAAAAAGAGCCAACCTTTCTTCTTACTCGTCTATTCTGAGTAACCAGAACTTCCACAAAGCCACCATTGCTTGCAGTGCAGCTTCAGTGTGCTACTTAAGAGGACTTGCCCAAATCACTTTCCGAAGCATACTTTCAAAATGCGAAGTTTCAGGCTTCGAGTTCTGGAAGCTCATTAATTCCTTTGCTCAGTTCGATTCTAAGTTCCCCGTTCCGCTCAAAAGGCACTTTAGAGAGCTAGAAGTAATAGTTCTTTCAGAACTTGCTTGGCAAGAAAGCTCTCCTGTCCTTGAGTACTTAGAAACCTTCATGGACAGTCCAGAAACCTTTGACCAAGACCAAAACAACCCTGCTTTTGGAATGTTTTTCAGAAGAGTGCTTTCACACACTGCACACAGAGTAGTGGAGATCTGTGAGTCCTTAGAAATGTCTGAGCAAATAAGAGAACATATTTGGGAAGCTGTCAAGCACGCACTGAGCGAGCACACTGAACTCCTGCGCAACAGACACCTAGACACTCTTATTCTTTGTTGCATTTATGCTGTATCTAAACTATACAGTCCTACACAGTTCAAAACCTTAATACAGCAGTACTCTTCTCTGTACACTTTAAACACTCAAGTGTACTCCAACATAGAAGGTGCAGGGGATATCATTAGGTTTTATAACCACTTCTTCATTCCACGCATTAAAGAAATGCTGGCAGGAACCGCTCCAGCAAAACCCAGGATTGCAGCACTCAGTCCACAGTCCCCACTCAAAGCCAACTTGCCTTCTCCCATGCAGTACTACTCGACTTTGGGTTCTCCAGGAATTAGGTCGCCTAAGTCGCCTTACATGACTCCTAGAACAAGGAAACTGTGGGCTAGTCAAGAATCCCCCATGCGCAGTATTTCTTCCAAAGCAGGGAGACTCATTTCTTTTGAAGACGAGTTTCCCCTTGAAAGGATTCCAGAAGACTCTCCTAGATAACTTAGCTAAACTACATTTGTAACTTAACGGAATATAAATGCACTCAAGGTCCTTTTCGAACTACGTAAGAAGGGACTTCTACCGTCCCAGAAAAAAGTCCAGAGACAACTTAGTTGGCCAACTAGAACTTTCAGGTTTTGACTTAAAAAAAGAACACAAAAGGACCTCTTATATTGAAGGAAACATACAAAAACAAGAAAGGCGCCTCAGAAGAGTTTCCCGCAACTTGAGTTCTCCCAAGTTCACTAGCGACAGTGAGCTCAAAAAAGAAATCCAGAGACTAGAACACCAGTTAGACCAAGAAAGAAAAGCTATTTCACAAGTCAAGTCTTTAAATTTGTCTTTGAAAAGCCAAATTGACGAACTGCGCAGCGAAAAAAAGTTTTGTAAAAGCAACATTGAAGAAATGCAGTCCCAAATCAAACTTAACTGTGAAAAGTCCATACAAGTCCTTGAAGAACAAACCCTCGATCAGTCCCAAATTGATAAGTGCAAAGAAAAAGTTTACTTCACTAGAACCAAAAGTATGGACCTGAGACAAACTTACAAGTCCAAAGCCATCGAACTCAAAACCCACTCTAAGCACAGAAAAAGCAACTTAAGTTTCTTCATCACTGAAAGCAACCCAACAGTCTCTGAAATAACTAGTTTCAAACACTTAGAAGTTCTAAAAAAAGTCCTCAAAAAATGGCAACAAAAGTGCGAAACCAAAACTAAAGAACTAAAAGACTACACTAAAACCATCAGAACTCTTAAGTCTGGGTTTAAAAAGATCAAACGACACACTGGAGTGAGTAAGTACTCTGAAATTGCCACAACTTTAATTAAAAGCGAAGACCAACAAGATGAAGTTTTGGCTTACTTACTTGGAGTACTGGACCAAATCGAGCACTTCGAGACTTCTCCTAAAGTTACTCGGCACTCTGACTTTGTCCAAAACCAAAAAAAACTCTACACTAACAGATCTAAAAACTGGGCCTTCAAGTCTAAACAACTGCTTCAAAAAACTCAAAAACTTCAACAAAGCATAACAAACTCCAAAGAACCTCTAACAAAGATTTTGGAACTTTTTGAAAAGTGCAAACTCAAACCAAGTTACCCTCTTCCCCTCACTGACACTGAAATGAGTACTGAAAACATCCTTGACTTTGTAAGTTTAATTGACGATATAGCTTCTCAAGTAATCACTATAAACTCCATTTCGCAACAAAAAAAGCTCCCTGCTTTGAAAAACACTTTAGTCCACAAAGCCAAAACCCCCCGGAGTTCCAAACCACTAGAACTCCCTACTATAAAAGACACTGACGACAAACCTAGAGAAAAGAGACCTTTGTCCAAAGCACACTTTATTAAAAGAGTCAAGCAGTCTTTTGACTTTTCAAATTAATAAATAAACCTTAAGTTACAAAATTGTAGAACAAGCAGAGTAAAGTCCAACTAAACTAAGAGAAAGTGTGACCGAACTAACTAAGATTTTGTTAAGTAAGGGCCCTGGAAGTTTAAGGTAAAGCAACCCAGGCACCAAAACAGCTACAGGAATTACAAAAATCCCTCCTAAAAACTTGAAGTAGACTATAGCTTTTGGCACCAGTATTGCTATGCTTGTAGAAGCATACAAACAAAAGTAAGTTATCAAGTAAAAGTTCAAGTCGTTGTGCTGGAACTGAATTCCAAAAACCATTTGCTGAATGCTCAGTCTTAAAGGGTTCATGTTAATTGAAATAGCGGCAACTAGTGTAGAAGCTATCATGAACTTAGCCACTATCATCCACCAGTCCAGTTCTCCCCAGTAGTAATATCTGTCAGTTATTAACTCTGGAGTAGCTTCTCCCAAACTGATGTACCCCATCAAGCCTATGCTTATGTACAAAACTGCACTTAGCATCAAGCTCCTGTCAATAACTTTAGACATTCTTCGAAAGCTCCTATTGTGAAGCTCTTCGTATATCATAGGAATGGCTGTGCACGCGTCGTAAGCAAACAAAGTTAAGTTGAGTGCGTCTAGCACTGAGGAGTCCAGTTTGAAAAACCTAATTTCTGGAGTTTGTTGTGAAAGGTAAGAAGGAGTTTGCACCACCAAAACCAAAGCAATGTATAAAATCGAAAATATGCAAATTGCTGACGCGTAGCGCAAGGAACTCAGTCTTTTAGGAATAACTAATGGCGTATGGATGAAAAGACTAATTGCTAGCAGAACCACTTTCCTCACCCTTTCAGGGTCAAATTCACTGCTGAAGATCAAGAATATGTCTGTTAAATACTGTGCAGAAAGTGCTTGGAAAGCACACAAAAACCCAAAAAGGGCCATGCACAAGCAAATCTCTAGCACTCTTCTGGAAGTCTCTCCAAACATGCTTTGAATCATTCCAATAAAAGTGAACTGCTGGGTTTTGTCCTGGGCCCTCACAACCACTCTGTAGTAGAACCTGTAAATAAAACACCCCAAAACAAGCATGCAAACTCCAGGAATAATTCCCGCTAACTTGACTGCGTAGGCTAATGAAAGCAGTCCCGCTCCAATTGCGTTGCTGCAGAATGTGAGTATAGAGCCTCTGATCGACCCTGGGTTAATAGGACTAAAGGTCCGGTCCCACCAACTCAGTCTCAGCTCCTCAAAGTTACTACTGGTTTCTATCAGAGCTTTGTAGTCTCCCATTTTCAAATATTATATTAACTAGAGATAATACTACTTACTGCCTTGCTTCTATACTTGTCAGCTAAATCAGAGGCAGTGTTGGAGGATTTATCGTTAACACTAATGTCTGCACCACTTTCTACCAGAATTCTAGCAATTTCTTCCATGTTGTTGATGGCAGCTACCATCAAAGGTGTCCAGCCCTCAGCTAATTCTTGCACGTCTAAGTCGCACTTAAACTCTATTAAAAGTTTTAAAAGCTCCACGTTGCCTGTTTGAGCTGCTACGTGGCACAAAGTCCAACCTGTGTAATTCAGGGGAAAGTCCACTGCAAATCCGTTTTCAATGTGGTCAGTGATAGCTAAGTTGTCTTTGCGATAAGCGTCAGAAAGCACTTTGTGCAAGTTAGCTATGGCATATTCTTCAACAGTTTGATTTCGGCTCCTAGTAACTGTAGTGACTCTTCTAGACTCAGTTTGTCCGAAAGTTTCTTGTCTGCTTCTAGTCTGAGTTAGTTGACTTGCAGGAAGCAAGTTGTTTGAGGGTTCTTTATGCGCAGGTCTTTTAGTGCAAGACATTTGAGAACAGTCTGCTCCCATTTTGGCACTTTATTATCTTTTTAGTTAAATGGCTGAGTTGCCTTTAGTTTCTCTAAGCATACTAGAAGCTATGGCAACACAGCAAAAACCCACTGCAGATGTAGCCAAAACTATAAAGTAACCTCCGGGCAAGTCCAAAATAAGCCCCATAAACAGTGGAGAAACAAACCCACCTGCTTTTGCCCAGGCGTTTGTCCACCCCACTGCAGAGTTCCTTATTTCTGTAGGGTAGCTTTCAGGTGTGATAGTGTAAAGTGCAGCCCAGCCCATGTAAGAACAAGTATAAGTCATCGAAGAAAAAATCACTACCATAGCAAAGTTCTTTCCTATCATAAACAAAAAGCAAAACAGAGAACTGCTGATTATAGTCAGACCTAAGGTCCACTTACGGCCTAGCCTTGACTCAATGAGGTAAGAAGCAAACCCCACTCCTATAGTTCCACACAGTTGTTGACAGCAGATCGAAACATAAACCATCCATCCACTGATGTTTGGCCCAGACTCAGATATTAACTCTGGCATGTAAATCAGCAGTCCTCCCATTGAGAAGCAAATTCCAAAGTAAACCAAAGTAAAAATGGTTGACTGCTTTGCGTACTCACTACTGAAAACCTTTTTCAGCAAAGAGCACTTAGAATCTTTAGTTTCTTCACTAGTCTCCTCTAAACTTTCTTGGTCAAAGTCTTGCAGAAGCATCTTGGTTTTTTCTATGTCGCAAGTAAAGTCACTATTGTTGGATTTGCAGATTCTTTTCAGCACCTCATCCATTTCGCTGTTTTTGTTTTGAGTGTACAAGTAGTGCGGTGTTTCCGGCAGCGACAGTCTTAAGTACCAAAACACCAACTCGAATATACAGCACACTCCACAAACCCACCTCCACATCATAAAGGGCCCTGAACCTACTAGAGTAAACACCAAAGCTAAGCACGCAGACATCAGACCTCCTATGCACCAAAACATGCAAAGTAAAGCTAGTAAGTAAGTTTTGCTTGGAGGTATGAACTCACAAAACACTGTCCCGCCTAGAGAAATCTCTCCGCCCACTCCTATTCCTGTTAAAAAGCACATTACATTCAGCATGTATATGTCCACACTCGCTGTAACTAGAACTCCTCCTAAAAAGGCTACCAGCACTGTTTTTTTGAACACACGCACCCTGCCTAGCTTGTCGCCTAAGAAGCCGTAAAGGTAAGAACCTACATAAAGCCCTAAGTTAAACGAAATGGAAAAGAAGGACCTTTCGAATTGGTTTAAGCCCCAGTGGTCGCCAGCATCCTGCATTATAACAGACATGTTAATCAGCCAAAGTAAGTCACTCAGCCAAGCAAGGCCTGCAATCCAGAAAATATAAGTCTGAAAGCGGCCCCACCCCACCCTTTCTAAAAATTCCCCAACTGGTTTGGAATTCAGCACTACCATTATATTTCCGCTATTAGATTAATTCAAAATAAATATTATTCTATCCTCAATAAGTTACTGAGTGTAAGGTTTTAAAAGGTATGTTAAGTTAATGCTTGTACAATAAATTTGACCTAAATGGCTTTTAAAGAAAATTCAAGAGAAAACTTCGAAGTTTGTCCAGTTACCAAGAAAGATTTTTCCAAGCATTATGAACCCTGTAAGGTAGTGCCCTCAATATACATTCCACTCCCTAAAGATTATGAAAGTTCAGACGAAGTAAACTCAGCTACAGCAAGGAGACTCCCAGTACACTCCAAGTACCTAACAGTGTGGAAGAGAGCAAGAGCCAAGTTAAAAGCCGTCTATGCTCTAGCTTACTTTGCTAAGAACCCACAATTAGAAGTCTCTAACAAGACCAAGCCTAAGCAATGGAAAGATGAAAATTTTTTGTCCCCTGGAAGCATTTATGTTTCAGATCCCCTTGTTGAAGAAGTTACTCAGCCCGCGCCTTTCTGTATGTTCCACCCTAATAAAAAGCCAAGAAACATTTGGAATGCAATTTTAGCTGTGCTACTGATTTACACTGCAACAGTGATGCCTTTCAGTATGGCATTTATCGAAGCTGAAAGGTGGGGTTCTTGGTTTGTGATGGACTTAGTTATTGACTGTTTATTTTTTCTAGACGTGTTAGTAAATCTTTTTAGTTGTTACTACGACTCAAGTGGGAAACTAGTTACAAGCAAAAAGCAAATATTTTTTAGGTACTTGAAAACGTGGCTTTTGATTGACTTGCTTGCTTGCTTTCCTTTTGGTTTGATAGAGGATGGAGACGAACAAAGGACTTCTTCTAAGGACTACAACAGCTTTTTGCGGTTGTTGCGGCTACCTAGACTTTACAGACTGTTCAGGATTTCGAGGCTGATTAAAATGTTCAAACATTACAAGCACAGCGAACTCTTAGAAAAGATCCAAGACTTCTTGAGTTTGAAACACAGTGCTTTGAGACTGTTTAATTCTTTTTTTACAATAATGCTTTGTGTGCACATTGTTACCTGTTTTTGGTTTTTCATAGCTAGGCTTGAAGGGTTCCATCCAGACACTTGGGTAACAAGAAACGGTCTTTTGGACAAAGACACAGGGACTCTTTATATAAGTGCTATGTACTGGGCTTTTGCTACTCTGTCTACAGTGGGCTACGGAGACATTCATTCCTTCACTAATCTTGAAAAGATGTTTGCGATACTGTGGATGATGTTTGGGCTGTATTTTTTTTCGTTTACAATAGGAAGTTTGTCCTCTATGCTAGCTAGAATGGACACTAAAGAAAACATGCTGATAAACAAACTTGCAGTTGTAGACGAGTTTGCTAAAGAAGCTAATTTAAGTAAGCAGCTCAGGCACAGACTAAGGCACGCTTTGAGGTACTCAACTGATAAAAAAGGAATATCCTGGGTCGACAAGCAAAGCATCTTCAACGAACTTCCTAAACACCTAAGGTACCAAATGGCTTTAGCAATGCACCAAGGAGCTGTGAGGCACATTAGCTTCTTTGCCAACAGAGACCCACTTGCTATAGCTTCGATAGTGCCTTTTTTGCAGCCGATATTTGTACAGCACAACGACTTTGTGTACAAAAAAGACGAGCACGCAGACGAAATCTACTTTATTGTGAAAGGCAAGGTAGACTACAGAACATCCCAAAGCAGTAGTCCTTTCAAAACGATTTACAAAAGCAACTACTTTGGAGACATAGAAGCCATTTTAGGAATTCCAAGGAAGTACTTTGCAAGAGCAGCAAGGAACTTAGAGCTGATGAACATGCCCAAAGTAATCATTGAAAAAATCAAGGACGAGTTTCCTATGATTTGGGACGAAATGAAAAACATAGCACTTGAACGCGAAGAAACCTTTGAAAGGATTCTACTTGAACTCGAAGAAATCCAAGCTTTCCAAGAAAAAGACGGGTTTCCTGACTGGAAAATAATCAAAGAAAAGGTTGAGAAAAAGATAGTTGTTAAAAAGAAAAGAGAACAGAAAAGAAGACTCACTGCTGCTATGAACCGCAAAAGTGAAGTGAGTTTTAAAGACCTTTTTGAAAAGGTCAGGGAAATTCAGAGCTACACAGTTAAGCTAAGCAAAGAAATTAAAAACATTAAAAAAGACCGAGGTAAGTATCCAAGAAGCAGTTCAGTCCAAAGTCCATTGCAGAAAAGGAGTTCTAGTAAGCAGTACTCCACTACTGAAAAAGAGTCAGAAATAGACTACTTAGATGTTTTCAGCCCTAAAGTTTACAGCTAACTAATTGTATTAGTATTTATTGTCCAAATAACTTAAGCGTACTTGGGGAAATCACTCCGAACCGAGAACTTGGTTTGATGTAGGCTTTTCTATTGGCTTTCATGTTATACCTTTCAATTCTGACTCTGTAGTTTAAGTTTCTGTAGAAACTCAAAGAGTTCTTTAAGATGCTTTTTGTATGTTTAAGTTCATCTTCTGAAGAATAGTCCAAAAAGTCTTGCTGATGAGTTTTGAATTGATTTAGATTTCTAGGGGACTTTTGAGAGTCAGCTAAACTCTGAAGTCTAGAATGGCTTTTTTGTTTCAACTTAGAGTCTAAAATGATCTCTTGCCAAGAACCCTTAACTGTTTGCTTGGCTTGCTCGTATTGCTTTTTCTTCATTTGATTATAGATCTTTTCTTTGCCTTCAAGAAATTTAGGACTCAAAGTGAAGTTCCTTGATTTAGCTTTTTTGGCTTTGCTAAGTAGCCTGTTTAGTTTCCTTTTTCTGTCAGTTTCCTGGATTTCGGCCTTTTTTTGGTTTTCCCTGACTTTTTGCTGCAGAGAATTGCACTTGCTTCTGAAAGTTTCTAGGTCGAAGGCGTCCGACCTGAGTCTCAAAGGTCTTTTCTTCTTTGCAATAAAAGTCTTTTTCCTGAACTTCTTTGAAGAACTTGCCTCTGTTAAATAAAGCATTTATTACTAACTATAAGTCTTTGCCAATCACTTTAAGTGTTTCTTGGAAGGTCTTGATGAACGAAGAAAGGTTGTCGAGCATGTTGTCTTGGTGATCTAGTCTGCTGCGCATTTCTTCTTCAATTCCTTCTTTCATGTCGTTTAAGCTGTCTTTGGTTTCTTGTTTGAACTTTTCAATATGCTGGTTCTGAGTGTTTATGTCTGAGTAAAGTGAGTCATGGAGTCCTCCAACTTTAGTTTCTCTGTCAGCTTTTTCCTTGTCCATTCTTGCGTTCATTTGAGTTACTTGTTCTTCTATGGTGTCAAGCAGTTCTCTTTCTTTTTCGCGGCGAGTGTTTTTTTCTGTTTCAAAGTCTTTTTCTAGCTTCTCCAGACCTTCAGTTACAGGACCTAGTAAGTCTTGGGTTTGTTTGAGTCTTTCTTGCTTTTCTTCTTCTATGAGTTGTTCTAGTTGGTCCATTCTTTGGTTGTCGCGTTCGTTTTGGGTTTCTCTGTCGCTTCTTTCTTTTTGAAAGCTTTCTTCTGTGAAGGTTTTTAAGTTGGTTAGTTGGTCTTTAAAGTAGTTTTGGAAGTCTTTAAGTGTGTTGTTGATTTGTTTGCCTTGTTCAGTGACGTAGTCCCTTGTTGACTGGATTCGGGAGTAAGCTTCTTTGAACCTGTCGTCAAGTTGCTTTTTGGCTTTTTCTCGGGCTTGACGCATCTTCTCAAAGTCGCCTGACACGTCTTCCATTTGGCCTTTTAGCAGAGTGAGTTTTTCTCTTTCTGCAACTGTTTTCCGCACAGTGCCAGTCATGTCCTTAGGGAACTCTTCCATGGATTTATAATGTATTTTGAAGAATTCGAAATGGCTGAAGGAATAAGTTTTGGAAGGGGCGAGGGAGTCCAACTCAGGTGTGTTTTGGTGGTGTTGTGTGTGGTCTTTTTGGGCTTAATCAAATACAAGAGACCAGAGAAAAACCTCCTTAAAGAGTACTTGTTACCTTAAATTACATTAAAAGTTTCTTTGACCAAGAGCATTTTTAAGTTCAGAAATCTTTTTCTGATAAGAAAGCGTTGACTGGTTAAGGTGTTCTTGTAAGTTTTTGAGTTGTTCTTCAGCCATGGTTGCCCTAACACTCAGTTCACTGCGTTCTTTTTCGACCTTTTTAAGAACTTCTTCTAAGTACCTAATTTTCTTTTGGAGGTACTGTGGATTAGAAGAGGTGCTTGATATGTCTGCAAAGCCTTGTTCGTACTCTTGGACTCTTCTTCTGAGTCTTTCGATTTCGTAGTGCAGTTCTTGATTAGTTTGGTTTCCACTACTTTCTCTAAGTTGCTTGTGGAGTTTGCGGTTTTCTTCGCGTAACTGGTTGCGTTCTTTGCGCAGAACGTCTACATTGTAGTTGCCTGAGCCTGGGCGTGACTGACTTACAGGTTGGCCTTTTAAGTAGTCTATTTCGTTGAGGATTCTTTCTTGTAGGTTTTGTTGGGAACCTTGGGTTTTGACAGTGTACAATTGTTGTTCAAGCTTAGTGTTTCTTTCCCGCAGTTTTTGGAGTTCTTGGTTTTGGGAATGACTAGACAAGTCTTGCTCTTCCAAAAGTACACTTGGAGGCATTACAAGTATTTGAGGCAAGGGTTCCCCTCTGGGTGCCCAGTCCTCAGCTAAGTTTTTGAGACTCCTTGCGTAGTTCCTCAGACCTCTGATCATTTTGGTGCTTTGTGCGTTTTGGTAGATTTCTCTGTTTAAGTCTTGGGTGAGTTGGGCTTCTCTTTGGTTGTAGTTGTTGATGAGTTCTTCACGGGCAGTCCTTAATGTTTGGTCGTTGGGTTTGGATTCGTTCAGAGCCTTCATGATTTTGCCTCTGAAGTTGCTTCTCATCTCTTCAAGTTGTCCTTGTAGTTTTTGGCACTCTTCTGTCATGTTGGAGTCGTGCTTTCTGGTCTCTTCTAAGTCGTCTTCTAGTTCTGTGATTCTTCTTTGAGCTATCTTAAGTTGTCTTTTAAGCCCAGAAGCATCTTCAGATTCGTACTGTTGTTGGTAGCCTTTGAAGCCTTGTCTTGAGCCCTGCTGGGCTTCTCTTTGCCTGAGGGTTTCTATGTAGTACCTTTCGATTTCTAGTTTCTTGTTGTCAAACTCAATTTGTTGTTTTTGGAAGTTAAGTTCGTACTTCATGAGTTCTGATTTGAGGTTGTCTATTTTAGAGTAGGCTTCGTTCAAAGCTTTTTGAGTTTCTTCTTTTTGTGTTAAAAGGTTGTGGTTCTCCTGAACTAGTTTTTGTTGTTCTTTGGTGATGTTGTCTTTGGTTTTGCTGAGGTTTTCAGTGTTGCCTGAAAGGGCTTTGTTGGAGTTAACTAAGTTGATTAGTTCAACGCTTAAGTTCTCGTTTTTGACCTTTTCTTCTTGTAGTTCTTTTGAAAGGTTCAAATAGTTCGTTTTCAAAGCTACAAACTCTACTTCGATTTCTCTTTTTTCGTCTAAAGCTTTTTTGAGTTTGTCTTGCACTTCGTTGATGGCTTCTAAAGCTTTTTCTTCTTTCATGTTTGCAGCTAGTATTTCGTTTTCAGCACTAAGCACTTTTGAGTTCACGTCGTAGTCTGAGTCTGCTTTGGTTTCTAGTAACTTTGCATTTTCTATTTGGAGTTCTACAAGTGCTCTGCTCACTTGGAGTCTTTCTTCTTCGGACCTAATCAGTTCTTCTTGTAACTCAGCTTTTTCTCTAACTAGGTTGTTGTAGCCTTCTTTGACTTCTCTGATTTTTTGCTGGACTTCTTCTTTTTCGTCTGCAAACTTGAGTTTTTCTAGGTTGTTTTGGACTATTTGCTTTTCTAACTCAGCTACTTGCTGGGTGTGACCTTCTGGTCCCCCAAGTGTTGTTGACACTACTTGGTTGGTTAAGTTAAGAACTTCAACTCTGTACTTGCGCAGCAGTCCTATTTGCCTTGAGTCGTTTATTACTGGAAAGTTGTTGACTCTTTGGAGGTTCCTCATGTAGTTAAGTACTAAAGAACTTCCTAGCATGTCTCCGTTCTGCAAGCACACCATTGCTACGGTCAAAGAGTTGCCCCCTATAATGTCTTTCATCAGGTTAGTTGCTATGGAGGCACTGTAATTCACGTAGTCTCCTCCCCCGTTTGCTATGTTCCTAATTAGTTCTCCTAAAGCTAAGATCCCTTTGTTCATGGTGTTGCCTTCTCTAATACGCAGGGTTTCAGGGTCTTCATTGAGTTTTTCCCACCCAGGCGTGTCTATGAAGTTCACTCTAGAAGCTAGCACACTAGTTTCTCCTCTGTCTTCACCTACTTGCAGAATTTCCAGAGTGCAGATGCTCGTAGCTTTTTCGTGAAGAGGTCCAAATTCAGACACTGACTTAACTCTGTTCCTATTAGCAGCAGTAAAAGTGTCAACTAAGTGAGTGCCACTCGAGCAAGGAACCCAACTAGCGTTGGCAACACTAGGTCCTTCCCACTCGTCAAAAACCACCTGAAGACTCCCTCTTCTTGAGTTGGAGTGCACTAGTAAGTCGTGGATTTCTTCATCAACTATTTCTAAGTACCGCATTTTCACAGAGTAAGTAAACGTTTCTCCAGTGCGGGATTGGGAAGTTCTGTGCTTTTTTTCTTCTAAAGCCTCAAAGACTCCTTGGACTATGTAGTTGATAATTCCAGCCTCAGACCCCTCCCCGTCTATGTTCAGGGTTTTCCCAG
>PR_CR_10_Liq_1_inCRDRAFT_1000185_pt1 | contig 37645 bp, 31 predicted proteins | sample PRCRCaboRojoPR_3_FD_10241 | JGI IMG/M metagenome (IMG submission 10241) | reverse complement strand
AGAATCGCTGAGTTAGAAGCAGCCTCCCCAGCAGACGCCCAAACACTAAACCAAGAAATTCAAAAACTAAAATCTGAAAACGAAAAACTCAAGTCAGCTGCAACACTACAAGATGGAAACAAGCAACTCGAAGAAGAAAACTTAAAACTCAAAGACCAGCTGAACTCGAGACCCGATCCCCAAGAGTTCCAAGAACTCCAAAATAAATTCAACTCTCTACAAGAACAACTCAACAACGCATCCTCCTCTTCTTCAAACAAAATCCAAGAACTAACAACTCAACTGAATGACATGCAAAGCCAATACGAGTCTAAGATCTCTGAAATGCAAACAAGAAATACGGAGTCGATCAACGGACTGAAACAAGCTCTTGTCCAAGCACAAACTGAAAAGCAAGAAGTCGACCAAAAAAAGTCAGACTTAGAAGACCAGCTAGAAAAGCTAGAACAAGAACACTCCCAAATGCAAATTGAACTAGAAAGCCAAAGAAAAGTAGCAGGCCAAGCTGAATCTCTATCTAGAGAAGTCAGTTCCTTACAAGCAAATTTGGCCTCCCTACAAGAAAGCAACTCTATGAAAGAACAAGAACTCAAAGATTCCATCAGACAAAGAAAGCTCCTTCACAACCAACTTGAAGACTTGAAAGGCAAAATCAGGGTCTTTTGCAGAGTCAGACCTATGAACAGAAACGAAACCCAAATGAACTGCACAAACATCACTTCTATTGTTGACGAGTTCACCCTTAACTGCGAAAGCAAAAACGGACAGGTCAAGCCGTTTGTGTACGACTCTGTTTTTGGACCCAACTCTACCCAAGATGATGTGTTCGAAGATACTCGGAGACTGGTGCAAAGTGCAGTGGACGGGTACAATGTATGCATTTTTGCTTATGGACAAACAGGTTCGGGAAAGACCTACACAATTCAAGGAGAACCCAGCAACCCTGGTGTGACTCCTAGAGCCATTGAAGACCTCTTCCAGATACTAGGGAGTTTTCCTAAGCACTACACCTGGCAAGTGTCGTGCTACATGATTGAGATTTATATGGACACCTTAATTGACTTGTTTTTGCCCAAAGAACAAAAGGGCAACTCACCTAGTCTCAGCATCAAAAAAGACGTTAAAGGAATGGTAGTGATTCCTGAAGCTACTCAGCACAGAGTTAATTCTCCTGAAGAACTTTACGCCTACTTCCAGCAAGGAAACACTTTCCGGCACACTAGTTCCACGAAAATGAACGACACAAGTTCTAGGTCCCACTTGGTATTTGGAGTTCTAATAGACGTAACCAATGAAGAAACCCAACAAAGAACCGTGGGCAAGTTAAGTTTAGTAGACTTGGCAGGTTCAGAAAGAGTTAGCAAGACGGATGCAAGTGCTGAACGACTCAAAGAAGGAAGAGCTATTAACAAGAGTCTTACTGCTTTGGGAGACGTGATTTCAGCTTTGTCTTCTGGAGAGACTCACGTGCCTTACCGCAACAACAAGTTGACAATGCTGATGAGTGACTCTTTAGGAGGCACTGCCAAAACACTTATGTTTGTGAACGTTTCTCCAGCTGACTACAACCGAGAAGAAACTCTTATGTCGCTTTACTACGCTGCAAGGGTCAAACTTATCAAAAACGAACCCACTAAGAACCTTGAAACCAAAGAAATGAGCAAGATGAAGCAAGAAATACTTTCACTTTCAGTAGAAAGAGACAAGTACAAGGCAGCTCTCGAAAGAAACAACATCCCTCTTTCAAGTGTGAACGAAGTAAGTCCTGAAGCTGAAGACTTTGACGATGAAAGGTACGACGAACTTTAAAGTTAATTTAAATGGGAGGCAATTGTTCGAGTTTAAAACCAAAACAAAAAAGCAGCCTTCAAATGACTTTAGACGTAACTTATATAACTAAAGACATACTCAGAACCTTTGAAGGAACTATAGTTACTGAGACTCAACTTAACCAAATAATCCTTGCTTACCAGTCTAAGTTGCGCAAAAACACTGAAGACGTACTAGCGAACTTAAACCTTGGAATATGTCTGTATAAGTCAGGTTTTTCTGAAGCTGCTGAAAGGCACCTAAAAGAGGGTCTTTCCTACATTGAAGAGTACAGGGGGTCTTATGTGCTTGGACTCATTTGTTTCTCTAAGTGCAACTTTAAGTCTGCAATGAACTGGCTGCTTAAAACAATCGAATTGAATAGTGAGTTCTTCCCTGCGTACACTAAAGTTTCAGAGGTTTTTTTGAGGCTGAATGACATAGCAGGTGCTAAGGAGTATGCTAAGTACGCCAAGAAGTTAAGTTGTAGGGACTCGGACACTGCTTACGTTTTAGCTTTGTGTTACTTTGCGAACGGCGAGTACCAAAGAGCTGTTACTTACTTTTTCGAAACTTTAGAAATTGACCCTTACTTAGGCAAGGCCCATCTTAACTTAGGGCACTGCTACACAAACCTAGGAAACAAAGAACAAGCAGTGCTTCACTACCAAGCAGCTTCAGAGTGCCTAGAGCCTAGTTGCAAAGGCTTTGCACTGCTTTACTTGTCCCTGGTTCACTTTGAAAGCGGAGACTTGGCTCTGAGTCTAAAGTGCTTAAAAGACGCTTTGGAAAAAGCAAACACCATTCAAAGAACGTTAGAAGCCAAAGGATACGACATGCTTTTAAACGAGCCTGAGTTAGTCAGAGCCATTTTCTTTTATGTAAACCAAGAAAACCAAGAAGCCCTGGATTTGCTACTAAGAATATACAAAAGGTCTAGAAGCAACCCAGTGGTTTGTTACTTCCTAGGAATGGCCTTTTTAAGAGAAAACCAACTAAACAGCGCTCTCAAGTACTTCAAAAAAGTACTATCGCAGCCAACTCACAAAGAGTTCCTTAAGCTACTTGCTCAAAAAGCCAAAGAAACCATTGAACAATTCAAAGACGAAAGTGAAGAAATCCTAAACTTAGAAGAATTTAGTTCAGAAGAAGCAACCATGCAGCCTAGAAAAGTACCCTGCACACTGAATGTTTCTAACTTTTCCCAACTCCAAGAAAGTCCCTTCAACAGTCCTAGAAACGTCAGGAAAAAACACTCCGTTAACAAAGTTTGTCCTAGACCAGCTAGACTGCCTTCCGGCTCAGAAATTGCCTCGCCTCCTTCAAGTATCCGGAGACTTGTTTCAACCACCGACCCAGAACCTAGCAACTGCCTTATTTTTTAGTAATTAAATTCAAAGTTCTTCCTCTGCTAATTGCTTGAAAAGTTCGCGTTGGCGGTCTGTAAGGGTTTTGGGAATCACAACTTTGAACTCTACAACGTGGTGGCCCCTGTTGCTTTGGTTGGGGGGCAGATGTGTAATTCCGTAGTTAGAGAGTCGTTTTTTGTCACCTGAGTTAGTGCCAGGCTCTACTTTCAACTGTACTTTTCCGTAAAGGGTGTTCACTTCCACTGAACCTCCTAAAGCAGCTTTTGCAATAGAAAGGGGAAGCTCTGAAATAATGTCGTACCCTTCCCTTTTGAATTCAGAGTGGTTCTGCACTCTTACTTTCAGCAAAAGGTCTCCGGGAGGGCCTCCTCCTTCAGAAGCGTGGCCTTTATTGGCCATTCTTAGTGTGTGGCCTGTGTTCACTCCTGGAGGGATGTTTACTTCGTCAGTGGTGCGTCCAGAAGCATACCCTGCTCCTCTGCAGGTGGGGCAGTAGTTTTTGATCACAGTTCCTGAGCCCTTGCACTTTTGACAAGTTGTCTGGATGGACATAGGCCCTCTTTGGAAAAACACCACTCCCCGGCCNCCACAGTTAAGGCACTTCGAAGGTTTGGTGCCAGGCTTGACTTTGGAGCCGTTGCAAGTGCCGCATACACTTTTCTTTTCAACAGAAACCTGACGCTTTCCACCGTGAACAGCATCCATAAAAGGGATCTCGATTGAAAGCACAATGTCCTCTCCTTTGTAAGACTTTTTCTGTTGCCTGCCCATTCCAAAGAAGTCCTCGAACTCACTGAATATGTCTTCGAAGTTGGAAAAGCCACCTCCGCTGAATCCACCTCCTCCTCCAAAGGGGTTAAACCCACCTCCAAAGTCGAAGGGACCAAAGCCTTGAGAGCGGGCCTGTTCTTGTTCGTCTCCTGTCATTCCTGTTGCGTCGTAGGCTTTTCTTTTGTCAGCGTCTCCTAGTGTTTCGTAAGCTGAGTTGATTTCTGCGAACTTTTCTTTAGCGTCTGGGGACTTGTTAACGTCTGGGTGGTATTTCTTAGCAAGGTTGAAGTAAGCCTTTTTAACTTCTGAGTCTGTGGCGTTAGAAGACAGTCCTAGAACTTTGTAGTAGTCTTTTTTAGCCAGTGTTCTGGCAGATGCCCGGAACCCTCTAAGTACTTTCGAAATCATCTAAATATGTCACTTACTATTTTATGGGTAAAGAATTAAAAAGCAAGATAACCTGGGGCATAGTTATTCCGCTGGCAACAGGAATGGTTTTTATAGGGTTAGTGGCTTCCTTGCCTCTTTTCCTGAAGTACCCTCAGTGGCTGGACTACTACCGGGAGGAGATGATTGAAAACCAAGGCTATGCTTTGCGGAACGTGAGTTGGTACTTAGCCGAAGCAGCTCACTTAAATGTTATGCAGTACTCGTCGAACTTAATGCTTATTGCAGGAACGCTGATTAAGAACTACTACCAAAAGAACTTGGATGTAAAGCCTAACTTCAACGGGTCAAGTAATTACATCAACGGAGTTTTGTTCGACAATTCCTCAGTGATTCCTTATGGCTACAACGAAACCACAAAAAAGAGTTACCAAACCTCAATGTGGTACTTCTCCCCTTCGATAGTAGACCCTGAGTACTTGCAAGGACTCACTCAAATGCATTTGAAAGACTCTGCAGTTTTCGACAGTTTCTTGCGGCCTATGGCAGCTCTTGCCAAAAACCCTAAGCCTTTTTTTTCTGAGGTTTACTTGGGTTTCAGCGAGGGGTTGTACTACGTTAACCCAACCTCTTACGGAGGGTTTTCTAGCTCCATTGCAAAGGACCCTACTTGCAAATACAACGAATTCAGAGAACCCCACTTCGACCCTCGGTGCAGACCATGGTACAAAACCACTGCTTCTGCACAGAGCCAAGACTCGGTTACACTCACTACTCCTTACCTTTTTATTAATAGCAAAAAGCTAGGCCAAACAGCCTGTTATGGTGTTTCAAATTTAGGAAGACTTCGCTGTGTTGTTTGTATCGACTACAACTTAGAAAGTCAAAGAACGCATGCTTTCAATTTGACTTTAGGCGACGAAGCTTACAGTTACGTTTTAACAGTAGAAGACCAGATTTTAATACACCCTAAACTCAACAGAAGTAAGTCAATAGTTCCTTCTATTACTGAGCTTGAGTTTGGAAGTGGAGGGGACTCATCAGAAAAGAGTTACTATAGAAGAAACATTCTTCCTTTGTTCAGAAAAGACACCACAACTATTTCTCACTACGAAAAAAACGGAAAGAAAATCCTTATAGCAGTGTCCCCAATATCCCTTAGACTAGATATAAACAAAGAGTACCTAAGACACTGGGCTTCCTTAGCAGTAGTTATTCCTGAGCACCAGCTTATTTACCGAATTGACGAACTTAAAGACGAAGGTAGGGTTCTGTTAGTGGTGGAAGTTTGCATCTTCACTGTAGTGATGACTGCTATAATACTGCTGTGTTACTACCTTAGCAAAAAAATAGCAGGAAACATAATAGCTCCTATAGACAAACTAGTAGCTATTCTCAAAAGAATGAGGAACCACGACTTAGACGTTGACATTATGGAACACTACACGCCAGGACCCCCTGAAATATCCTCACTCTACCAAGTATTTGACACCCTCAAAGTTGTTTTGCGTTTTGAAGAGCCAAAGTACTTCCAAGACTATACTGGTGCACTGCTGAACTACGCACAAGCACTTAAACTTTTCCAAGACTACGGAAACTCTAGAGCTGCAGAGTTGTGTTACTTTGAATTAGGTGCACTCCATTTCAAAGAAAGCAGGTTTGAAGAAGCTGCTACTTGTTACAGAAACTCCATGGAACTAGCTAGAGAGCAAAGTTTCAGTCTTTGGGAGATAACAAAACGAAAAGTCCTGGTGGCAAAGTGTATGATGCTGGCTAAGGATGACTACTACTACGCTTACTCTTTGTTTACACAAGCATTGGAGTTTTATGAGGAACAAAATGACTTAACTGAACAAATAAACTGCCTTTTAGACATGGCTGAGGGGATTTTGAAGTACGGAGAAAACTCTGAAAAAGTTTTAAACAAAACCTCTGAGATACTGAAAGCGCGCAAGTTTGGCTACATGCAAGAAATCTTTGAGCAAAGGTACTTGTTTTTCAAAGGACTTAACTTAGAAAGAAAGGGGCAAATTAAGTCAGCAGCTAGTTGCTACGTTGAAAGCATCGAGAACTTTTACAGGTTTGACTCCAAAATTAGGAAAGAAGCTCTGGAAAGACTTTTAGAGTTGTTTCAAAACTACAAACTTCCTACAAGCGAAATATCCAGCATGCTCGATTACACCCGGGACTGCCCCAAAGACATTGCTTTGATATTTGACAGCAGAGTCCTCACTAAAGAAATCTACAACCAGTTTTCTAAGTTCGCTAACATCGCAGTGGACTTCTGTGACAGAGTAGCTCTTATTTCGTTTTACTCTGAAGTCAAAACAGTCTTCAACCTAACACGCAGACCCAAGGAAAAAAGGAAGTACGAGCCTCAGGACTTTAAGTTTTCCCACGAGTCTAGGCTTTATGACGCAGTTCTTGAAGGAGTCAAGCAAGTGTCTGCATGTTCTTTCAAAAGAACTAGTGGTTCTGAGTTCCGAGAGCAGTGGATCATTGTGCTGAGTGACGGAGAAGACATTGGAAGCGAAACTCAGTTGTCAGAACTAAAAGCCCAGTTAGCTGANTCAGGAGCTAACTTAATCTTTTTGGCATATGGAGCTAAAAACTTTGTNTTGTCTCCTCTGGAAGACTTAGTTCGGTTAACTCCACGGGGCCTTTTAGAAAGGATCCACCANAAAGACTACTTGAAGGACTCNCTTAAGAACATTGCTTCCTACATGTACCCTTTTAAGGTTTTCTTATTCAACTGATTATAAATTATATACTAAAGTTACTTGAATTAATGCAAGTTCAGGGTGTTAGTGAAGGTTTAAAGTTCAGTGAATACAGAATAAATAAATGGACGGAAGCAATGTAGTTAGGAGGAGGTATATACCTAGAAGAGCTATTGACCCAGCTAACCCTTCTCCAGTTATTCAAGTGGAAAATAACTGGTCCAATTTCTTTGACAGCTTGAGTGAAGATTCGTCAAGTGTAAACAGTTCATCCTCGGAATCGAGTTCTTCTTCGTACTTTGAATTTGTTTCCATACCTCGGACTCAAAACATGGAATTCCCGTCTGGTGCTGAGTCCACTACTGACTCTGATTCCTCAGAAAGCTTTGGAGCTGAGCCTTCCTTCAATAGGAAGAGCGATAGAACTAGAAGCTCTCCCACCGAAAAAGTTTCGAAAGTAGCCGGAATCACCCTTGAAGTTTTCAGAAGTTACTCTATTCCTGATCTGGGTTCTTATAATTACAATTTACCAAAGTTCCATAGTTGCGACAGCATTAGCTCTGTAGAAAGCGACATAGGAACATGCCAGATAAAAAGAACACCAGCTATGATCTTTATTGATATCTAAGTTTTATTAACTAAAGAATTATAATAGTTAAGCAATGGCCATCATATTCTGCATAGTTTCAATTAGGCAATAAATATGAAAAAGCAAAGTATAACTTCCCGTTTAAAGGAAAAAACCCAAAACACCCATAACCGAACTAAAAGGCCTTCACTAATCAAAAGAAATAGCACAAGTCTACTAAGTTATAAAATCCAAGAGGCACTTACTATTCCTAAAGAAACATCTAAGGTTTCTATAAGCCAACAGGTAGGCTCAAGTTCTTTGAGCAACACACTAAACAACTCATCTTCATTTAAGCTTAACGGAAGTTTGAACAGAAGCAAAGCCAGCCTCAAAGACTTCCAGGTGAAAAAGCAGCACTCACTCAACTCTTTCTCAGAAGACATGGACGCAATTTTCAACTCATTACCTTTGCCTTTGAAACCACACCAGGCTTTAAAGCGTTTTCACGCTGCCATTTCTAGTTACGAACAAGGGGAAATTCTGGAATATCAGGAGATCTACTTCTTGGGCTTCAAAGCAAAAAAGAATAAAACTGAGCCCTCTAAAGTTAACTTTGGGTTTGATGACGAACGTTCTGACTATAAACTTGTAGCAGGGGACCACATTGCTTACAGGTACGAAGTCCAAAAGATGCTGGGAAAAGGGTCTTTTGGACAGGTCGTTAGGTGCTACGACCACAAAAACAAAGAATGCATTGCTATGAAGATCATAAGGAACCAAAAAAGGTTCCAAAGACAAGGCAAAGTTGAAATAAAAGTTCTAAGGCACATACTGAAGCACGACCCAGACGAGTCCTCTAACTGCGTTCACATTCAAAAGTGCTTTATGTTCAGAAACCACATTTGCCTTGTGTTTGACTTGCTGAGTGTGAATCTTTACGAACTACTTAAGTCCAGCAAATTCANAGGGTTTTCACTTTCGCTTGTAAGACGATTTGCCGTTCAGTTGCTGGAAACTCTTTCTTTTTTAGAAAGAAACCATATAATTCACTGTGACCTTAAGCCTGAGAATGTGCTACTGAGGTCTCCCAACAAATCCCGGATAACGGTGATAGACTTTGGTTCTTCCTGTTTTGAAACAGATAGGGTTTACACCTACATTCAAAGCAGGTTTTACAGAGCCCCAGAAATCATGCTTGGAATTCCCTACACCTGCAGTATAGACATTTGGTCACTGGGGTGTTGTGTGGCGGAGCTGCATTCAGGAAGACCTTTGTTTGCAGGAGAAAACGAAAAAGAACAACTAGCTTGTATAATCGAAATTAAAGGCTCACCGCCAGCAAGTTTACTTAAAGCTGCAACTCGCAAAAAACTGTTTTTCGACGAAGAAGATAACTACTTAGAAGTAGTAAACACCAAAGGAAGAAGAAGGATTCCGAACTCACGCAGTTTGGAAGAAAAGTTAGGATCCAGTGACCCTAAGTTGTTGGATTTTCTGAGGAGGTGCTTGGAATGGGATCCTTCAACTCGAATTAAACCCCAAGAAGCTTTAATGCACCCTTGGATTACTGAGTGTTGATTTAATAATTAAAGACTGAGTAAAGAGAATGAATCTTACAATTAGTTGATTAACTGGTGAACTTGGTGACTGCTTTGGTTCCTTCACTGACAGCGTGTTTGGCAAGTTCTCCGGGAAGAATTAGTCTGACGCTAGTTTGGACTTCTCTGCTGGAAAGAGTTCTCTTCTTGCCGTACCTGACGAGTTTGGAGCTTTCGAGGCAGACTCTTTCGAAGATGTCGTTGATGAAGGAGTTCATGATGCTCATGGACCTCTTGGAAATACCAATGTCGGGGTGGACTTGTTTCAAAACACGGTAGATGTAAAGGGAGAAGGTTTCAGACCTCTTCTTAGCCTTTTTCTTTTCAACGTTGGCTTGAGCTTTAGGTTGAGCTTTCATTTTATAATCCCGCTAATTTTGATTTCCTTTTATATTGCAGAGGTATCCATTTACTGTTTTCTGATTGGTTGTTTTTTTAGATTTGAGATAGTTCCTAACTACTTACTACTCCAAGACTCTTAATTCTCTGAAATTTTTAACTAGTTAAGAACTGCTTAAACAGGAATTTGGGAAGGAGATAAGTCGGTTTCGAGCTTGTACTCCTCAGGAGGAGAGTCGTGGAACAGAGAGTGGACTACTGAAGCCAGACCAGAAAGCAGCAGTACATAGGTAACCAGTCCCCCTGCCATAACAAGCGTCACTAGCACTGTCACAGCTATCATAGCCATGTTCTTTTGGAAAGGCGTAACTTCGTTGCCTGAGATCACAATGGACTTCACGGAGTACACATACAGCCAAATGGCACCTAAGATGATCAGACTGATTAAGAAGCTAGGCTGCGAAAGCACTGCTAAAGCCAAGAAGATAACTGCTAGCGAAATGTAGTTGGAAACAAAGTACACAAGGTTCTGCTGAGCACGCTTGGAGGCTTCTGACAACTTAGGCTTAGAAAAAGTTGCAGGGTTGGCAAATTCAGAGAACCAAGGTCGCAAATTCTTGATGAAAGAACTAAAGCTAATTTTATTCTGCAGAGCCAAACCTATTGTAGAGTTCTCAAAAGAAGAAAGTAACTTCCCAGGATTTAGCTTGTTGTCCATCTTTATATAGCGTTTTGGACAACATTTTTAGTATGCTGACAAAACTTACCAGGAGTCACCCAGTTAGTTGCTTAGTTCCTAGACGCTTGTTTTTTAATCCTTTCAAAAAAGAAACTGAAGCAGGTTTAGAACTCCAAGAGAAAATAAAAGCTGCAGAGGAACAAGCCCAGCTTTACAAAAACAAGGCTGCCCAAACTCTGACAGAAACTGAAAGTCTACGCAAAAGACTTAACAACGAAATTGAAAACCAAAAAGTCTACGCAATCACTAAGTTCGCCAAGGAACTCCTGGAAGTTCCTGATAACCTGCAAAGAGCCATAGACAACATTCCTTCAAAGGAAGTACTTCAGGAAAATCCCCAGAAAGTCATCAGAGAACTCCATTTCGGAACAAGGGCTACACGCGAAATCCTGCAAGGAACTCTGATGAAGTTTGAAGTTGAAGAGTTCAATCCTTCGGGCGAAAAGTTCGATTCCAACAAACATGAAGTTTTGAAGGTCTACCAAAGCTCTAGTCAAGCACCTGACACAGTGTGTGAAGTTTTCACCACTGGCTACATCCTCAGAGACAGAGTTCTGAGGTTTGCCAAAGTTGGTGTAGTAAAAAAGCAGTAGTGTTAATAGTTAAAAAGAAACACCAATAAACTATGGTGTGCATAAGGCGAGCAGAGCCAGAGGATTTACTGCAAATTCAAGAGTGTAACTTATGGTGCCTTCCAGAAAACTACAACTTAAAGTACTACTTCTACCACGTTCTAAGCTGGCCGCATTTGCTTTATGTAGCAGACGACTGCGGGAAAATAGTAGGGTATGTCTTAGCAAAAATGTAAAAATCACTTAGGGAAGACGAGATGATGGGTGACGAAACCTCTGAAATTCACGGACACATAACTTCCATCAGTGTTCTCCGCACCCACCGCAAACTAGGAATTGCTACTAAACTCATGGAAGCTGCCCACCGCGCCATGAAAGAAGTTTACGACGCTGAGTATGTTTCTCTCCACGTAAGAGTAGGCAACAGAGGAGCTTTTGCTTTGTACTCAGGCACACTTGGCTTTGAAATCTACGATGTAGAGGCAAAGTACTACGCTGACGGAGAAGACGCTTACGACATGCGCAAGTACTTCAAACCCAAGAAACAACAACCTTCCAAACCACAGCAAACTGCTTCTGAAGAAGAGCAAAAAAAGAAAAAGCGGTCTAAAAAGAAAAAAAGATAATGCACTAAACTTAGATAGTAAATTTGGGTAAATTATAACAATGTGTAATGATATGGCTTTTATTACTGGGAATTAGCACTGCTACAATCAAAATTCCACTGAGACCTAACAAGCCCTTGAAGGGAGCTATAAGTGCTATTCAGAGAAACTTTTCAGTAGAACTAGAAAACATATCAAATGTAATACTAAAGTAGATGCAGTACCAAGGCCCCGTTTACTTAGGAACTCCTCCACAGTTAATGCACGTGATCTATGACACAGGGTCTTCTTGGCTTTGGGTTCCTGAAGAAGGGTGTTCTTGCCATGACTCTTTGTTTAGGTTTGACCCAAACTCCTCAGTTACTTTTAAAAGGTTCCAAAAAAGTTACTCTTTGCAGTATGGACTTGGTTTTGCTACTGGGAACTTGTCTTCTGAAGTTATTAGCATTGACCCTAATCACACTTTTGCTGTTGAAAACCAGTACTTCATACTTGCGCAAAAAGACCAAAACTTTCCAAAACTCAAAGCTGATGGAATCTTGGTAAGATCTAGGCAGGGACTAGGGTTTCCTAGACTTTCGGACTCTTACGACACGTTTGTCATCAACTTAAAAAAGCAAGGACTAATTCCTAAAGCTTTGTTTGCAATATACCTGAGTGATAACGACTTTACTAGCCAAAACACAAAGCCTTTGTCCAACATAATGATAGGTAGCTATGACTTAGAAACTTATGCAAGTGACTCCAAAATTAAGTGGGTCAAAGTGTTTTCTGAGTCAGGTTACTGGACAGTGAGGCTGAACTCAGTGAGTGTAGGAAACAACGAAGTGAGGATGCGGGAATCTGTAGTAGGAATGATTGACACAGGAACTAGTTTGATGTTAGCACCTGGAAAAGAAGCTTTTGAAATAATGCACTTCATTGCTAGAGGAGGTTACTGCTGGGACTACAAAGACTTTTGGATGTGTGACTGTGGAAACAAGTTTAGAGTAACTGACTACCCTGAGTTGGTTCTTGGAATTGGCGAACACTACTTTTCAATTCCTCCACAAATGTACTTTTGGAAGTTTGGTGACTTCTGCCAGTTGCTTGTAGTAAGTTTGGGCAAAAAGAACTTTTGGGTGTTAGGGGATGTTTTTCTAAGGAAGTTTTATACAATTTTTGACATGGAAAACAGCAGGTTGGGGCTTGTTAAGTAATTGACATTTAGCTCAGTCAACGTAGAAGGAACTGATCAAGGACTTGACTCCAGCACTGTAGTTATAATAATTGTGTCCTGTGTTTTAGGAACGGTTCTTTTGTCAGCAGTAGTTTTGGTTGCAGTTAAGCGCTTTATAACAAGGTCAAGGAACTCTTTGCAAGACTTTATTGATAGACACCTAACTGACTAATACAAATTAAGTTATAAGCTGTCATCACTAAAGTCGTCATAAGTGTCAGAAGAAATCAAAGACAATGACTTAAGGAACAAGTCTTTGTTGAACCTAGGGTCACTGATGAACTCCATGAGGTCTGGCTTTTCGGTGCTGTTTTCGTTTTTGCACTTGTGGTTCTTTCTACCCAGCATGGGGGAACTAGGTGCGTCTCTTAACTGTGCAGTGTCGAAAAACTTAGGCACACAGTCATCATCTACATGGCCTTCTTTGATGTAGGTTTTGCACGAGTAAAAAGTAAAGAAAGAAGACGTTCTGTTAGAAATCTGCTTGCATTCGTTGTCGTTTTTGCAATAGTAGTCTATTGTAGTTAGGAGTTCCTTTTCACTCAGCACGTTTTCGTACTGTTCGTAAAGAACTGACTCTATTTCTTGTCTGAACTTAACTCTCAGGCCTTCTATGTCGAACTTGTCAATAGTTTTGCTGGTGGCCCTCAAGAGTTGCTTGGGGTCTTCTATAGTGTGAGTAGCTTCGTCCATAAAAGGCAGCATCTCGTTGATGTCTTTGACCTTCATTATCTTTTTCTTCAAAATACTCACAGTGCCCAAAGCAACCTGGAACAAAAAGTGGTCTCCCTTGACTAAAAAAAAGTCCCAAATCCTTAAAACTACGTTCCTAGGAAAGCTGTAAGCAAACACACAAACAAACCACTGGACTGAAAACAACGAAGACTCCATTTGGATCTTTGCAAAGTGCTTTGCAAGGCTAGGGTGGAATTTGTTCAGCATAAACTCAAAAACTCTTTGGTCTACCAAAACTCCTGTCATGACTGAAAAGTAGTCTATTGGAAGGTAGACTTCAATGATTTGCGAAAGCATCCAAAAACACTCTTCTTCTTCAAAGCCTATTGACAACAGCCGCCCGGCTATGAAGTTAAGTCCTTGGCAGTAGCCAACGTTAGGGTTTCTCAAAGAGTAAGCTACAAGCACATTGCGTAAACTCTTGATGTTTTCAGGGTCTTCAAAGTAACTCTCGTAAGGAAAAGTCCGGTGCAAGTCTCTGTCTATTTGTTTAGTGTAGTTGGTAGAAAGGTCTTCAGTTTGCAAAAGAATAGCGTTGTAGTAAATTGGGTTTTCCCTAATTTGCAAACTGGCTCCAGACACTTCTAACCAAATCCACTTTCTGTGCATTTCGCTTGGTCCCGATAGTAAGTTTGAAACTAGGGTGTCTTTGTTCTCTGGAGTGATTCCTTCTTGTTTTATCTTTTCCAATGTTTCTAGGTCCATCTTTTATTATCATATAGCTTTATCATTTATGAGTTGTTCTAAAGTGCTAGAAATAAGCTCATAGGAAGGGTTAGGTGGCAGTTTTGTTTCTAACTTAAGTTGCACTTTGTCACGCAAGGCTTGCTGGAGTTGAATTTGTAAGCAGTTTATCAGTTCGTTGTTGGACTCAACTGTAGGTGGAGTTTGGTTCTTTAAGTTGGAAATGAGAACTCTTGCACGGTTAATTGCATTAAGTATGCTCTGAGGAGCAGTTTTTTCAGGAGTTCTACGCAGCTGAACATGCTCCCAAGCAGGGAGTTTAGACAAGCTGCTTACTTGCTGAGTTAGCTTGGCAATAGAGTCCTTAGCCTTTTGAATTTCTTTGTGGAGTTCATGTATTTTCGAGCCCAAGGCCCCTTTACACTCTTCTGGTTTAAGTTCTGGTTTTGGCAAGTTTAGGTTTGGGACTTTAGCTTGTTTCCATTCAGAAAGACTGTGCAAGGTGCTTTCAATTTCAGTAGTGAGTTTGTGAATAACTTGAATGTAGCTAGACTCCCTTTTCTTGAGCTTAAGACACTCAGTGCAGTAGTTTCCAGAAGACTTTGAGTAGTCTGAAGTGGACTCTTGGCTTTGGGCAGGGGAACTACTGATAGGAGTTTTGCTTCTTGACTTTTGTCTGAGTATTGGAGACAGCGAAGTTCTTTGAGTTGCTGAAGAGTTTTGTTTAGCAACGCTTGAAGGGCTTTTTTTTAGTTTTATTTCTTTCATCATAGCCGATGTGCTGTTTTGGGACTTCCTTCTTTGCATAATTAAATGTTAAAGTATCTGCTAGAATTTATTGAATAATTCAAATAATTCTTATGCATTAGTGATACTGCGACGGCACAAGGGACAAGTATTATGAATTCTAAGCCAACTAGTAAGGCACCGGTCGTGGAAAGCGTGGGTGCATGGCATGAGCCTGACCACTTGGTTATCCAAAAACTCATCCCGGCAAATCGAGCAAGAAGAGTTCACAAGTTCCTGCGGCGAAGTAAAATCTAGAGAGTCTATGAGTAGTTGAGAAGCCGGAGGCACTCCGCTTTCTGAACTCATTTGAGCGTACCTAACTACCCACCTTGGAGCGAATACTGACAAAGAGGACTCGTTCGCAGTACTTCCTGCTTGGGTCTCAAGAAGAGACTTGCAGTTTTTGCAGGTGTAGCAAGTCATGTACAGACTCATCAAGAACTTTAGCCCGCAGTTGTGGCAAATGAAGCACTTCATACGGTATTGTGGGTTCATTAATTATTATAAACAATGATGGACAACTTGGTGTACTTTGTAAAGTAAGACGTAATTAGCTTCTTCGTAGCAGACTTTTACCCAGCTTACAGGTCACTTAAGGCTTATAGAAAAGCCATAAACTTAGAAACTATAAGGTTCTGGCAGAAGTACTGGATAATCCGGAGCTTTTTGGTGCTGCTGGAGTACTTGTTCTGGGAAAAGGTTTCGAAAATGCCTTTGATGAATTTAGTAAGGGTAGGTGTTTATGTGTTTCTGAGTATCTTTGGTGGAGGAGAGCTGGTGTATGACTTAGCTCTGGGGCCTTTTCTTTGCAGCAACGAAGACAGAATCGACAAAGGAATTGAAAAAGGGTGGGAGTACACTTCATTCTTTTTACGCAAAGTTTTTACTAACTTGAAAAACTGGGTTTTTAAAAAGTTCACTGAGTTCATAGCCCTAAGCTTACAAAACAACCCTAGAAGTTCAACTGGTTAATTAGATTAAGACTCTTCGACTTTATCAAAGGCTGTTGGCATGTAGAAGTTGTTTTCGTCCTGGTTCATAGGGAATATTGAGTTTACTTCTGACTCAAACTTCTTAGCTTTTTCGTCTTGAATAGCAACAACTGCTGAAACTCCAAAACAAAACCAAAGAAAAACAACCACAAAGCATACAGCAAAAGAAAGTTCCAGTGCTGAGTCCCAACACAACTTAGGTTGAGAGTTATCAGGAAAGTCTCCACAGTCATTTTGGATGTTAGCTAAAATAAGAACTGACAAAAAGGCAATGCAGTGCCCTAAACAACTTAAAGAAGACCAAACAAAATTAGCCCAAAGTAACTTTTTCTTCAAAAAAAAAATTAGCATAGTAACTAACCAAAAACAAGTGGTTACTATGGAAAGTGTTTCTAGACTTATATAGAGATACCCTGCTGTTTCTAGATTGGAAAACATCTTGCAGTGGCTTGAGTTATTAGTTTCACAGTAGTTGGTGACTAAATCTTTATAACTTTCTTGTTCAAAGTGCCCGTCAGTAACTTCGGTTAAGCTTCCTTTAAGCTCTAAGGCTTCAGAAAAATACCAACTTTCTGAAGTTAAAGTTATAATCATTAAGGCCAAACACGCTGAGTAAGCAAGTATAAGTACTCCCCAACATACTTTGCTCTCGAGGCAAAGAATTTTGGATTTAGTTTCCATTAAATTACGAACAGTTAGAACTGAAATGGGTTTATATTCAATAAAATTCAATAATGTAATTTACACTCAGGCTGGAACCCCTAGCTTCAAAAGCAAAAAAGCGAAGGATCATACGACCCTTTACTTCGGCTAAAAACCTCCACTCTAAAAGAGACCTTGGGGACCTTAAGTTTTCACCCACCCATGCAAGCAACAATAACCTGAGACAAATCATAGAATCCTCTGACTCCCACTACTTAGCTAGAATCTGCCCCCGTCAAATCTCAATCGACAAAGAAAAACTTTATGAAGAAAACATCAAACTCAAAAAAGCCCTTAACACTTCCAACAACGAAAACACCCAACTTAAAACTAGGATTTCTCAGTTGCAAAAAGAAATTGAAAAACGCCAAGAACTAGCTCCAAGACGCAACTTATCTGACAACCTTAAGTCTGCACTCAAAGAAGCCAGGGCTGACTTAAACTCTAAGGAAAAAGAACTAACTGACCTCAAAAAATCACTTAGGTACACCAAAATGAACGAACTCACTGAAGAACTCCACCAGTACAAAAACGAATGCATGCGACTTACAAACATGGTTAATGAGCTCATAAACCAGAAAAAGGGCTCAACTGAACAAAACAACATTGAAGAAGCCATTAAGTGGTACCGTCAAAAAAATGCTGAAAAAGACCGACAAGTGCAAGAAATTATCAACGAAGAAAAAGCAAAGACCCTAACTATGTCCAACGACTTAGAGTACTACAAGTCCAGGTCTGAAGAACAAGAAAAGCAGATTGAAGAACTTAAGTCCCAACTTGCAAAAGCAACTGAAACTCCTCAAAGAGACTTGTTTGACGATGAGTCGTTTGAATCAGAAAAGTCGCAAGTAGACCAAGAGTTACTAGATTCTTTTCTTAAAAAAATACAAGTGTTTCTGAAAGTCAAGTCTTACGAAGTGAGTAGCTGGCTTGAAAAAACAGGAATCAAAACTAAAAGCATCCTGTGTCTTGGAGACATCAAGTCAGCTTTTAAGCTGGAAGGCGTGCCTGTGAACGACCGAGAAATTCAAGTGCTCATTTCTAAGTTTGGCGAAAACAAAGAACAAATACTTGAAAGTGTTCTGGAAGAAGAACTCAAAAAAGCCTGTGAAAAATGGAACAAAAGACCAGCAAAACTAGACGAAAGCTCACACTCAGATGAGTTTCCTGAAGAGTCCCCTCAGTTACAGCCTCCAAAACCTCCAGAAGCACTCTTTGAAATAATCGAAGAACTTCAAACACGAATAGCTTACTTCAACCACACTTCTTTAGAAGAGGCTTTGAACTCTTGCTTGGTAGAGCAAAACTACAACTTAGACAGCTTAGTTTCTTTGCTTTCAAACGGGCTCTTGTACTTAGAAAACTCTTCACAAAGGTACTCATTAGCAGCTTACTTGCTAGGAAACTTTTTGTCCATTTCAAGGTTCACTTTACAGTCAACTTTAGTTTCTATGCTGAAAGACTGGAAGCCTTTGCCAAGTGAAAACTACCAAAGCTTAGTTAGGGAAAACCTAGGTGAGATTCTAGAACGACTCAAAGAACTCGACACTTTGAACTCCCAAGAGTTGGACTTAAGAACAGTAGCACAGGTGCTTGAGGAGTACGGAGTAGAAAAAACCTGGGCAAAGGTGTCTATTTACTCAATAGAAGAAAGCATGAAGAAAATTAACTACAAGTTAGCACTGAACAAAATTACAAGTGAAGCAGAAGACTCTGAAGAAGAGGCAGTAGTACATAAAGCTTTCAGTGAAGAAGAAGAACCAAGGGAGGAAATAAGTTCTGAGGCCAGTGAATCATTTAATGTAGACTGAGCCTCATTTATTAAATATGAATTTGAGGGAAAACAAAGTTGCTGACATAATTCCAAATCGTCTTTATTGGGTGTCTGATAAGTTCCCTCCTAGAAACAAAGCAAACTCCTACTACTTCTGTGTTGACAAGGAACTTGTTTACAGACCCTTTAATAATGACTTCGGACCTTTAAATCTAGCTATGACCCACAGATTCTGTTTAGAGTTAGAAAAACTACTGAACAACCCAGAATACAAACTATACAAAATCTACCACTTCACCACACTAAACCCTGCCAAAAGGGCAAACGCTGCCTTTTTAATGGGGGCCTTCCAAATGATTGTGCTCAAAAGGACCGCCAGAGAGGCCTGGGCTCCTTTCACACTATTGCCAAACTTTGCAACTTTCAGAGATGCTGGGTTCGGAAGTTGCACTTATGAGTGCAGCATTTTGCACTGTTTGCAAGGCTTAGAAAAAGCCATTAAGTTTGGGTGGTACGACTACAGAACCTTCAACGTAAAGGAATACGAAATGAGGGAGAAGGTGGAAAACGGGGACATGAACTGGATCATTCCCAATAAGTTTCTTGCCTTCAGCAGTCCTTATTCCAGCGAAGCAGATTCTAACGGACTGAAGTGCTTCACTCCAGATAATTACGGGCCTATATTTAGAGAACTCGGAATCACTACTGTAATTCGCTTGAATAAGAAAACTTACAACGAGCAGAGGTTCAAGGACTTGGGGTTCAAGCACCATGACCTGTACTTCTTAGACGGGAGTTGTCCAAGTGAAGAGATAATCAATGAGTTTTTAAGAATTGTTGAAAATGAGCCAGGGGCTATAGCAGTGCACTGCAAAGCTGGACTTGGAAGAACTGGAACACTCATAGGTTGCTACACATTAAAGCACTACGACATTTCACCCGAAGCTTTTATAGGTTGGATTAGAATAGCTAGACCTGGAAGTGTGCTAGGACCGCAACAGCATTTTTTAACTCGCTTTAGAGTGAATAAGTCGAAAATAAAAGTAAGGGCAATGACTCTTAGTCCACAAGAAGGAAAAATTGCAACTTCAGGAGACAAAGGACAAGCACAAAGACTAGTTTCTGCAAAAAGGAAGTACCAAAAGTCCGGAAGTCTGACTCCTGACAAGTTGAGACACGACTATTCTAGATCCCCAACTCCTAGTTCACTGAACGGCCGAAAATACAACAGAAGAGTTGTTGCTGTGCAAAACATTTTTATGGGGTCGCCTAAGCAAAACCCGGGTTCCAGAAGTTTTGTTAAAAGAGTTATAATTTAGTAACATCAGAAATGTCGGAATATCTATTTGGATTATAAATGTCCATTCGGCTGTTCAACTTCACTCCTAAACACTGGAGGAATGGAACTACCTTTTTGGGAAGAAGTGTGTGCTGGCTTATTGGAGAAAAAAGATACGACCAAATCAGGGTTTGGAAACGCACCATGTACGCAGAATGGTGGTACATGAAACAAGAGAACTTGCATTGGCTGTACACTCAGAAGCCCGACTGGGCTAACTTCTTTGCAATTCCTCCTAAGCCTGACTCTTCACACGGGTTTCCCTGGAAAAACACTCCTGCTAGGTACGCCCAAATCGCAGAGGACAACATTAATTCTGACGGGTATGTAGGTTGGTATACTTACATGTGGGTGGCAGCAGCCATACTGTGGAGTACGTACATTTATGTGTGGCCTAGAAGGTGGCTCAAGTCTTACGACTTTTTGCTTGAAGACAACAAAGAAAGGATTAGTTTTATAGACGCCTTTATGACTTCCAACTACGACCAGATCCTTACTTATTGGTGGAACTACTGGCAGTACATCTTAACTCCACACAAGTACCACTGGTTTAGACAAAGCAGATCTTGGCATTTTATGCCAGACTCAAAAATCCAATCCTTAACTCTCACTCTGAACAGAAGAAACACTTCTTACGACCACCACTGGAGAGGAGTTGGTTACGAAGACAACATGACTTAACTGAGTCAATGTAAATACTTTAAATAACTATTCTTTTCTAAGAAAAAAAACCAGAGTCCAACATTTGGGCGGTAAAAAGCTATAGTAAGATGGAAGAAGTAAGAGGGGAATAGTAGCACGAAAAATGTCAACAAGTGGCGGTGATTTACCTAAGCTGTCGCGTGTATTGCGCAGCTTCACAGACATGCCCTCTCTCGAAAAACCCAATGACTTGCAAAAGGTATCAGAGGAATGCAAGGGATTGCAAAGCACTCAGGAGCTAGAGCTCTCTAAACTCATTAAGCCAAGGGAGATTCCTGTCCACGGTGCCCCTTTGCCTCCTTCCAAGCGTGCTCGCTATGAGGCTGCAGTTTGCCTGCCTTCTGACACCTTCTCTGAACCTCTGGAATTCCCTTTGAAAACTCCTAAACTCTCTTCCAACGCCAGAAAAATCCAAAACCTTCTTTGCAGAGCTTGTGAACTTTCGGATTCCGACGAAGACGAACGAAAAGCCGACCACGAAACTTCTGAAAAAAACACCCATCAGCAAATAGCTACTGCCTCCGAAAGTTACTTTGGAGTCCGCAGATCAGATATCTTGGGAATCCGGAAATACGCCATAGTCCCAGAGAAGCTTCCCAAAATTTCAACTTCCTTCGAAAGTTTTAGAGCCGAACAGCTAAGTGCTTTGCTAGCGAGAGTGAGGCCATCTGTAGTCAACAAAGTAACTGCAACAGCTGCAAAAAAGATCACAGCTTCCAAAGAATACCCCAAGTTTCCCACACAGTCCAGACCTAGAACTGCCAACAAAAGCGTCACAGAGAAGATGGAAACTCTTATGATTAAAAAGGCATGGAGCTTCATCATCAAAAAAGATATTCCAAAAGCCTTTAGAGGGATGCAGAAACTCAGAAGTGACATCAGAAACAACGGAAAGCGCCTTGCCCAGCTCTGCAGCAAAGAAATCCTTAAAAAAGCCAACAAAATGAACAGAGAAGCAAAAGAAGCCAACACAAGAGCAAAGCGTCTGCAACGAGAAATGGTGAGTTACTGGAAACGCCGCGAAAGAGAAACTGCTGACATGAGAAGGAAGCGCGAAAGAGAAGAAACCGAAGCTAGGAAGAAAAGAGAAGAAGAAGAGGAAGCTGAAAGACAAAGAAAAAGACTCGAGTGGATCATGAGACAGAGCGACATTTACTCGCACTTTATGGCCCAAAAACTAGGCATAGCTCCCCCACAAACTCACACTTCAAGCATGGCTCCTCAAGAAGAAGAAAAGGTCCAAGAAAGCGTCAAAAGCATGATCAAGGATCACAGAGACCACCTCACCAAGTTCGGAGACACTATGGACAACGAAGACCTAAAAGACATTGGACTCACTGGGCTTGACAGGGTGGACGAAAACAAGATTTTTTCAAGAATTGAAACTCCTCCTCCGAACTTCAAAGGAGAACTCAAAGAGTACCAACTAAAAGGCCTAAGGTGGCTGGACAACTTGTACGATCAAGGAATCAACGGTATCCTTGCAGACGAAATGGGACTGGGAAAAACTATACAGACTATTGCTTTGATGGCTCACTTAGCTCACAGCAAAAACTTGTGGGGGCCTTTTTTGATAGTGTGTCCTTCGTCAACTCTGCACAACTGGCAGAATGAGTTGGAGAAGTTCTGTCCTACACTAAAGGTGCTGGCTTACTGGGGACAAATGAAGGAAAGAAAGACTCTCAGAAGGTACATGCAAAACAGAAAACTTGGCAGAGAAGACTCCCCTTTCCATGTGTGCATTACCTCGTACCAACTCATCATAAGTGACGAAAAGGCCTTCCAAAAGGTCATGTGGAGGTACATGATTCTTGACGAAGCACATGCTATCAAAAACACTTCTACCCAAAGGTGGAACGTTCTTTTGAAGTTCAACTCGAGAAACAAACTTCTACTTACAGGAACTCCTATCCAGAACTCCATGGCTGAACTCTGGGCTTTGCTGCACTTTATAATGCCTAACTTGTTTGACTCCCACGAACACTTCCAAGAGTGGTTNTCTAAAGACATTGAAGCGCACTCCCAAGACTCGGGGGCTTTGAACCAGCACCAACTGCAGAGACTCCACGCAATCCTTAAGCCTTTTATGCTGCGGAGAATCAAAAAGGACGTGGAAAGCGAAATTGGCAGGAAAACTGAAATTGAGATCTTTTCTGAACTCACAGTTAGACAAAAGGTGCTTTACGAAAGAATCAAAAGCAAAGTTAACATTGGGGACCTCTTTCTTATGGCTGAAAGCAAAGCAAACGTTGAAAACCTTATGAACTTAATCATGCAGCTGAGGAAAGTCTGTAACCACCCTGACTTGTTCGAACGAAGACCTGAAAAAACTCCAGTGACCTTCTTAGACCCTTTGCTGCAGGACGTGCAGCCTAAGTCTGGGTTCAACCAAATGCCTATAGTTAGAATCGGCAACAGAAACCCTATAAGGTACAACATTCCAAGGTTAGTGTACCAATTATACCTAGAAACCAAAAAACTGCCTTCTGTGTACGGACCTGAGTACTTTTGGTTGTTTAGGTCGCTTGGCTTGTCTTATAACGAAGGACTCAAGTTGCTCCAAGGAGACGACATCACTAAAGGACTTTTAGTTCTGCATTACCAACTTCGTTACAAACGACTTTTAAGTTACCAAGAGTGGAACCCTCCTTTGTTTTTGAGACAATCAAAAAAACTACACCTGCATATTGCCAAAACTGTACCAATACTAGAAAACCAAATAAGTCAACGTGCAGTAGCAGCTCCAATAGACCTAGAGTGTTCTTCAATACACTTCCACAACAACGTTCTGGGGGCATTCGTTTCTCCTGTCCTTAAAAAACTAGTACTGGGCAACAAGTTTAAACCAAGCAAAAGTTATCAAGCAGAAGGCCAAAGAGCATTGCAGTACTGCTTAGAAGAACCTGCGTTCATTATGGCCTCCAACGTGGACCTTCCAACCGTAGAAAAACTACTTCACGACTCAGCTAAACTCAAGGCCCTAGACAACTTACTTGTAGACTTGTACTCAGCAGGCCACCGCATACTTATATTTTGCCAGATGACACGGATGCTCGACATCCTTGAAGACTACTTGTACTTCCGGAACTTTTCTTTCCTAAGGATGGACGGGTCCACCAACATTTCCGACCGAAGGGACATGATTGAAGAGTTCCAGAAAAACGAAGAAATATTTGCATTTATCTTGTCAACCCGTGCAGGGGGTTTGGGAGTCAACTTAACCGCTGCAGACACAGTGATCTTCTACGACATCGACTGGAACCCTACTATGGACGCCCAGGCTACCGACAGAGTCCACAGAATCGGCCAAAGCAAGCCTGTGGAAGTTTACAGGTTGATATCTTCAAATACAGTTGAAGAAAGGATTCTTAAAAGAGCCAAACAAAAACAAACAGTGCAAAGCACAGTTTACGCTGGAGGAGCCTTTAAAGGAGACATTTTCAAACCTTCTGAAGTTATGGAATTGTTGCTGGACGAAAAGGAGTACGACAGTGTGCAACAGACCCAAAAGTTTATGGGAACAGCTAAAAGAGGCAAAAAGAAGAAAGAAAAAGAAGGCATTGACGTTTCCGAAATTGTCAATCAAGAGTTAAGCTAATGGTCTTGATAAATGGAAGTAGTATCTAAAGCAACCCAGTTCACCCACAGAGTAGCTGCACACTGCAAAGGCAGAAACTTCACTTACGGCGACTTGCTAAAGCACTCCTCTTGGGTGTCACAGAAACTTTTAGGGTCTAGAAGTGACCTAAATAACGAAAGAGTAGTGTTTATCACCCCTCAAAGTTATGAATACTTGCCTTGCCAGTGGGGAATTTGGAGGGCAGGTGGAGTAGCGGTGCCTTTGTGCACTCAGCACCCTCCTCCTGAGTGGGAATACATTATTCAGAACTCCGAAGCATCGGCAGTAGTTTGTCACTCCAGTTATTACTCCTCACTCCAGCCTCTTTGCAAAGGCGTAAAACTTATTCCACTGGAGGACTTTGTGCCTGGAGAAGGAAGTGCTCAAGAGGTCTTTGTAACCTCTGACTTAGAAAGACCTGCTTTAATGATCTACACCTCAGGAACTACTGGGAAGCCCAAGGGAGTTGTAAGCACTCACAGAAACTTGTCTTCCCAAGTAAAGGCTTTGGTGGAGGTTTGGAAGTGGCAAGAAGACGACCATATTCTAGAAGTGCTTCCTTTGCACCACGTGCATGGAATTATGTGTGTGCTTGCATGTGCTAACTTTGCAGGCGCTAGGGTTACTTTTAACAGTAAGTTTGACCAAGCAAGAGTTTGGGAAGAGTTCATGGAAAAAGACCTGAATATGTTTATGGCGGTGCCAACTATATACAACAGACTGATAGACGAGTGGAACAACTTTGGAGAGGACATGCAGAAAAAAGCTTACCAAGCCTGTGAACGCTTTAGGTTGATGGTTTCAGGGTCAATGGCTTTACCTGAACCCATGCTGGACAAGTGGCACAGAGTAAGTGGTCACACTTTACTTGAAAGGTACGGTATGACTGAATGCGGAATGATACTTTCAAACCCATACAAAGGCAAAAGGAAACCTGGGTGTGTAGGGTTTCCCTTGCCTGAAGTAGAAGTGAAGTTGGACCAGGGAGAGTTGTGTGTGAAAGGGCCGAATGTTTTCAAGAGGTACTTTAACAACCCAAAAGCTACCGAAGAGGCATTTGACCAAGAAGGTTGGTTTAAAACAGGAGACATTGCAGAAGTGGACTCAGAAGGGTATTTCAAGTTGCTTGGAAGAGCAAGTGTAGATATCATTAAAACTGGAGGTTACAAAGTTTCAGCTCTGGACATTGAGCAAACTTTGCTGAGTCACCCTAGCATTAGTGAAGTCAACGTTGTAGGAGTCCCTGACGAAGACTGGGGACAGGTTATAGGTGTTGTTTTGAAAAGTAACCAAACAATTAAGTTGGAAGACTTGCAAGAGTGGAGTAAACAGAGACTAGCTGTTTACAAAGTCCCTAGGAAACTAATTCAGTTACAAGAAATNCCAAGGAACCAAATGGGCAAGGTCAATAAAAAAGAATTAGTTAAGTTATTCTAAAATGAAGCACTGGAAAGTAAAAACTTCAAGGAATTCTAAGTTTAAGTCTCGCGAATTCACAGCAAGTGACTTTAAAACTAGTGTTTTTCCCATTAACTTAGACAAGTTCAAAATTAACACAAAAAACTCCAAAGAACCGGAAAAGTTAAAAAAACTAGAGTTGGTTTTTCCCAAACCAAAAATCAGGGACAAAGCACCTAAGCACTTAGTTCTGGCCTGGGGAAACGGAACTGAAGGAGCTTTAGGTGTCGGGAAGCTTCAATACACTGAAGACCCCATTCCAGTACCTGCTTTAACCAACGTCCAAGTAAAGTCTGTTGCATGTGGTGCAGGAAACACACTAGTTCTTACTGCTGACTCCAGAGTGTACGCTTGGGGGTACAACTCAGTTGGCCAGTTAGGTTTAGGCGATTTCATTGATAGGTGGAAGCCAGTTGAAGTAACTACTCTTAGAAACATGCTCATTGACAAGTTGGCTGCAGGAGCAGGCCACTGCATGGTTATTTGCAGTCAGAAAGTTTACTCTTGGGGTTCAGGAGGCTTTTATCAGACAGGCCACTTTACAAGGGAACACATAACCACTCCTAAACTTGTAGAAGTTTTTGAGAAGGTAAAGGACGTGAGTTGCGGAGTTGCCCACAGCATTGTGCTTTGTGAAGAAGTGTACTGTGTAGGGGACAACCAGCACGGGCAATGTACAGGCAAAAAGAGTTACTATAAGTTCCCTAAGAAACTAAGCCTGCAAAACTGTTTCAAAGTAGAAGCTGGAGGAGCCCATTCTCTGTTTTTGTGCAAAGAAGGGTTGTATGCTTGTGGACTTAATTCATGTGGGCAACTAGGCACAGGTAAAGTAAGCAAGGCTTCAAGTCCTAAAAAAGTCACTTGCAAGTGTAACGAAGAAATAATTCACATAGAGGCAGGAGAAGAGTCTTCGGGGGTGATCACTAGTAAAGGCAGGGTGTACGTTTGGGGCTGGAATGGCTGTGGACAACTTGGACAAGGCCACTTTAGTAACCTGTACTACCCAACTTTGTTAAACTTTCCACCTGTGAAGTCTATATCCCTAGGAGTCTCAGCTTCTTTAATAGTGACTTGCAGTTCGGAGCTCTACATGGCAGGTTGGGTTGGCGAGTACAAACAACTTAAAAAAAAGTTTTGCAGCGAACAAGCATCACTCGAAAACTCCTACTTAACACCTAAGAACATTATTTGCATGGACTCGAATTTGGCTTGCCCCAGAAAAGTTTTAGAAGAAAACTGTTTTGCAGTAGTGGCTAACTGTGGAAGAACTCATGCTGTAGTTCAAGTGAATCAGGAGTTTGTTGTTTTGGGATCAGAAGAAAAAACAGAAACAATTGACCACACTTCTCCAGTGTTTATTTCTGGAACTTCTAAAGCACCACTTGAACTAGACCAAGAACCTTCAAAGCCTTTTTTTCCAAGCCCTTCCAATGCTCAACTGCCTAACATTAGAGGCACTTTTATGCCACATAAAAGATCACCTAGTTCCCAGGAGCCCAAAGGAAAAACCCACAACAACAAGGCCATACTTTCCCAGATTTCTAAAGAAAAAGAACAAAAGTTAATTTTAGAAATCAACAAAAGAAAAGAAGAAGCCAAAAAACTAGTTCAAGAGACAAAACTCTACCCAGAACTTACTCAAGTTAGTTTCAGTCAGACCACTGAAAAAGATAAAAAGTCAGCTACCTACACTGAAAAGTTCAACGTAAGAGACAAAGTAAAACGCACTTTAAGCCCTGGACTGCCTAACCAAAAACTCTCCTTCCTCAGTCCTAAGCACCAAGAAATATGCAGCAACCTTAAAAACTACATTTCAAAATACGATAAAAAGCTTCTCTCAGCACAACAAACTAAAGAAACTCCACATAAACCCATTAGTTTGAAAAAAAGAATCGGGGGAGGCTTTGTAAGGAACAAAAATTAACTAAGAACTTAGATTAGAAATCTTTTTCTTCTGGAGCTCAGTTAAAGTTCCCCAGACTTGACTTAAAGCTTCGGGGTTTTTTTCTTGGATCTTAGAAAACACCACCTTAACCTTAAACTCACTTTCTTTGTACAAAAGTCTAGTTTCTAGTATCTCTGCTAAGAACGCAACAATATGAGTGAGTCTTTCTTGGTTTGGGCCTAATACTAAGTGTAAGTTCTCAACTGCTATGTCCAAAAATAAGTCGTGCATTAATTTGGCTTCAGTTTTGTCAAACCTAAGTGGAAGTAAGTTCACCCAGACCCCAGTTAGTGTTTGGAAGTCAATATAGGGACTTTTGTGCTGAAGAACTCTTCCTAAAGCAGCAATGGCATTGTCTTTAGCATGCCCGTGTGTTTTCTGGGACTTGTTAACAGGGAAGCTCACGGCTTTCTGAAGGGCTTCTATTATTTGCTGAGCCCAGAGGCAAAAGGCTTCCCCAGAGACTGATGCTGCAAATACACCTAAACCGTAAACTGCAGCTTGTCTGATGGAGTCACTGGAATCCACTGAAAACTTTAGAAGCAGTCCAACTAGTTCATTTAACTTGTCACTGGGCAAAGCCTCTCCTAGGTGCTCTATAAGGTCATCTACTACAAACAGCCCAAACTTCTTGTCTTCTTGAGAGGCTTCAGGGAGCAAAAACTTAGGCAGCACGTTCTTGTAAAGGAACTCTATTGTGGGCACTGACTGGGACTTGTGAGTTTTAAAAAGAGCTCCGAACACGTCTGAAATGGCAATGTAAAGGTGGTCTTCTTCGATTTTGTTGTACTCTTGGACTACCGAGTCGCTTTCTTCTAAGTCATCTGCTAAAACTTGCTGGTTCCGGTTCCTTTTGATGAGTGAAGCTTCTAGGATTTTAATTAGCTTTTCAGCAAGAACGTTGACTTCCTCAACTGTCAGAAACTCTAAACCCTGGACTTCTACTAGGGTTTTTATCGAGTCAAGTTGCTTCACTAGTGTTTCGTTGTCAAACTCCTCACACACAACTTCCCAAAGCTTCTCTAAAAACTTGTGAGACATAGCAAAGCAGGCTTCTCTAGAACTAGGGTGCCCACTATAAGCAATACTCACTACTAAAGAAGCGCAAATTCTAGCAGCAGTTCCTCTGACGTTTTCGTTGATTTTGTAGGCTAAAAGTGGATAGACTATTTGGGTGGTTTGTTCCACATAGGGGTAGTAGGCTCCTTTAAGTAAGTCAATAAGGGTCAGTAAAGTGTTCATAGCAAGTTCTTTGTCCTCTGTGTCAGCTGTTGAGATAGTAACCTTTTTGGAGCTTCCTGAAAGCAAACTTTGAATGTCTATGTTGCTTTCTGGCTCACTTGCAATTGAAGCGTTTACTTGCAAAGCAGTAGTGTTTAAGAGACCAGGAATCACATTGGGCAAGTAAGGCACAAAGTCTCCTTCCAAGGTACTTGCAATTCTTTGCCAAGCACTTAAAACGTATGCTCTTAAAGGGTCGTTTTGGGTGAGTTCAGTGTTTTGGATAAGGTTTATGAGAGAAATCACTTCAGAAGCATGTTTGGAAAAAGTTTGTTTGCCTGCAGCTTGGCACAACAAACTCAGACACTCAATAGCTTGTCCTTTTAGTTTTTTGTGAGTTTCATTACTCAGGCTTTTTATAAGCTGCAAAGTGCTTTCTAAAGCTATAGCAAAATACTCCCCAAACTGAGCTTTACAGGCATTTGCTAAGGAACTAAGAGCTCCCAGAGCCTTTTGAATGACAAGTGAAATGTTGTGCGGCTGAGTTTTACTAAGAATGGAGGGCAGAAGTGCACTGGAGTACTGTGTAGCAATAGTAGTTCCTGAGTTTTCAAGGAAAAGCTTTAGAGAGTAGCAAGCTTGGGCCGATACCCTAGGCACAGAGTCGTTGATTCCAGCAAGTAGAATTGGAATTACTTGGTGGTGGTGGTCAGCTTGGAACTCGTTTTCAAAGTCCTCTGATAGCTTGCCTATCACTGTGTAAGCAGCGTACCTAATCTTAGGATTAGAGCTGTTTGAGTTTGCGCAAGCAACCATAACTATCTCAGAGATCTTTTCGATTTCAGCTATGAACTGGGCTAGTTCGGAAATAGTCATGAGCCCTGCGTACTTCATTCTCCAGTCATCTGTTTGGTTCAAAGCGGCTTGGACTAAGCAAAGTAAGTCATCCAAAAGAAAGTAGTCTCCTACAGACTCTACCATTCTAGTCAGTAGTTTCCTTCCCAGCTTAGCATAGTCAATTTCAACGTCGTTGTCTTCGTTGTCCTTTTCTTCAAAGCCTTCGGAAGGACAACACCAAGTTCCGTCCGCCTCAGTTCCTAAGTTCACCATCATTTCAATTACCTTTTTGCAGATAGCGTCACCTAAAGCTTTGTTTTCTTGGATCTTGGTGTAGAGTCCTTCAGCTATTGTAACTTGGAAGTCCAAAGCTAAGTACTTAAGACCAGTGCTTTCGGTGTTGAGTTTCATAACTTGGTCTGTAAAGTCGTAAACTACCAACATTTTGCTTTTGAAAAAGCCAGGCTCTGTTTCTGCTAAGTCTCTTAAAGACTTTAGGGCTTCTTCGCCCTTAGTCTCTTCATTGCCTATTAACCACAAAACTCCTCTGAACAAGTCATCTGTAAGGGTTAAAAAGTACTGGGCGTCTGGACTGTCTAGGACTTCCACTAGGCTGCAAAGAGTTTCTATAACCGCAAACTTTACTTCTGCGTCGTTGTTTCGAAGGTTTCTGTTGAAAACTTGGTACAGAGTTTCTCTGTGTTCAGTCATTTGCTCATGGTAAAATGTGCACAGTCCGCCTAAGACGTGCAGCCCTACTACTATATAGTGGTTTTCGGAGCTGATTACAAGCTCAAACAGAAAAGGAACTAACTGTTCCCAGTCTTCTTCACTCAAAACGGTAACTGCTAGTTCCACCAAAGCCTCGCCTAGTCTTTTGCTAACTACTAGGCTTCTTTCTTTCCTAATTGTGCTCAGAATGCCTTGTTTAATAGAGTCTTTAACTTCTTGAGAGTACTCGTTCCATAACTCTGAGTTTCTGAACTCTAGGTTAGAAAAGATCTGCCTTAGAAGAACAGCAGCAAGTTGTTTTGACTGGTTGTTTTCTGAAGTCTGGATGATTTCAAGCAGTATTAAAGGAAATGACTGGGTTTCTTTCTTCTCAACCAATTGCTGCTCATGGTACTTCCTAACGTTATTGTCTGCAGACAGTATGCAGTCAAGGTGCTCAGTTACTTCTTTAACTTGGCTTTGAGAAAAGTGTTCCATTTAATAGTTAGGGGTACTTAAATTCATCCCTGATATTAGGAGAGTTCCTTTCTTGGGTGGTAAACACTCCTTTGCTGGTAGGAGTGTCTTCTCCAACTTTTAACTCAAAGTCCTCACCTTGGCTAGAAGGACTTTTAGAGCCTGCTTCTTGGTGCTTTCTGTAAAGAGAGTCTTTGGAATGCCTAGAATCAGATCCTCCTTGGGACATGTTGGTGAACTTTGAGTCGTGGTGTCGTGAGCCTTGTTTAGGAAGTGGTTTGAGTTGGTTGTGCCTAACAGCTCTTCTGAGTTCTTTGATCTTAAGCATGCTGAGTCGGCATTCTTGATCTTTTTCTTTGAGTTTGATATTGAGTTGTTCGATGTTATGCTTGCTGTCCCTGATTTGGGTTTCAAGGTCCCTGACGCGTTTTTTGAGTCTTGCTTCTTCTTCTTTCTTCTTTTGTTCAGTTTCTTTTATTTTGTTTTCAAGTTCAAGGATGTCCTGTTCAGTAACTTCAGGGGGTTTAGGTTCGTCTTCTTCTTGTTTTTTTTGTTTAACTAAAGACTTGAGTTTTCTGCACTTTTCTTCTAAGTCTACACACTTTTCGTGTTTTTCTTTAAGGACTTTTTCGTCTTCTTTCTGTTTAGTAACTAATTCTTTGTAAGTGTCTTTTAGACTCCGAATTTCTTCTTTCAGAGAACTTAACTTCTCAGGGTGGCCTGCTGATTCAAAGTTCATAAGGGCTTTGTTTTGTTCTTTTTCGATTTTCTGGAGTGCTTTGTTTTCGGACTCAAGTTCTTGGATTCGTTTGTTGAGGTAAGTAGACTGGTTTTCAAGGTCAGTAATTTTGGATTCGTTTAAGTTGCCGTCAAGTTGTTTCTTCATAGAAGCAATTTCGCGTTTGTACTTGTTGATTTTGTTAAAAGTAACTTCAAGTTCGCGTTCAGTTTCGTTTGAAGGTTTTTCTAAGGTGTGGGCACGTGCACGTTGTCTTTCTTGTTTCTTCTGTTTGTCGAGGGCTTCGTCCAATGCTTTGCTTAGCACTCTAAGTTCGTTTCTGAGTTTTTCGTTTTGCTTCCTGAGTCTGTCAATAGCTGTTACAGGGTCAAGCATTAAGTTCCCATCCCGGATTTCTTCCAAACCGCTCATAGTTAAATTATTACTTATCTTTTCCTGCATCGTAAATGTTTCGTTCGAAGTAGTAGTGCGGGTACCCAAAAATATCTGGCTCTTTGTCGTTGAACAAGGTAATCCTTTCCCATTCGTTTACTTCTTCTCCGTAAGCTAGGTTTATGTACCTGGAGTTCCTGAGGTAACCTTCTTTTCTCAAAGCTTTTGCTGTGCAGTTAAGTGACTTTATGTAAGCGTTGTAGCACTCTTCCAAGCAACTTTCGTTTCCACTGAAGCACCTTAAAGAGCACTCCTGGGTCATCCCTTTCTGAACCTCTTCTGTGAACTCCTGTCTTACTTCAGCATTCATTATTAAGAACTAGTTAACTATCAATGAAGGCCTTGCCAGTAGAAACAAGTTGCTGGCTCCTCTGGGCACTTGAAGGAGGACTTGGCCCATAGGACTTCTTCTGGTCTGCTTCGCTTGCCCTGATTGAGTTCGCTCCTGGGCTTTTCAAGTCGTTTCTGCTCAACCCAAACTGGTAGTCTGTGTTGCCGTTCTCTTGATACTTAGTAGCAGCTTTGCTGAACTGCGAGGTGTTGGGAGTTGCTTTTCCACTGGAGTCGTAAAACTGGTTCAGACTCTTCTGGTAAGGAAGTGACTCAGGGTCTACAGTTGCCACGTTGGGCTTGGGTCTATGAATTGAGTAAGGGTTGCTTACGTTCATGAACTTTGAGTCTAGGCTTCTGCCCCCGCTTGCGTAGAACTTAGAAGCTGCGTTTTCGAAGTCAACTTTTTTGGCGTCAGGAGTAGAGTAGCCAGAAGCTCCGTAAAACTTCGCAAGGTTCGATTTGAGTTCAGGATTCACAGAAGGCCTTGAAGGGGCAACTGGAGGCTTAGCAGGAGGAGCTGACCCAGGTGGAGTGACTCCCCAAAACTTAGCAGCGTTTTTGGTGTAAACAGCGTCAGTAGGAACTTTGGGTTGTTGCTTCTTTACTTCTTGAGTAGTTTCTTCAGTAACCCACTTGTAACTAGGGTCTAAGGGGTTGGTGCTTCTCATGGTTTTGATGCCTTTGGGCAAGGTGCTAGCGTGGGCTCCGTCTATGTCAGCGTTGTTAGTTGGGCTTCTGTCATAGTTCCTTTGCTTTGTTTGGAAAGGTCCCAACCCCACTGTTCCGGAACCTGAGCCTTCTATGTCTGAGTTGTTTAAGTGCCTAGTGTGTGGAGAAGAAGCAGCCTTAACTAATTCTCTGGGTTTGCTGCCTTCTACTTGGCCTATAGTTAGGAGTTTTCCATCTTCGTCGCGCCACTTGTACTCGGGAGCTAAGGGATTCGTTCCAGTTTTTTGTTCTCTTTCTTCCCCCTTCAAAATGTCAGTTGGGTCGTAGAAGTTGGGTTTTTTTAGTTGCTTTTCGGGAACTGGTTTTGCTCCTTCTATGTCTGCCACTCCCATAGTATCCCGCAGTTTGCTTTTGTAGTAGGTTTCAGGCTTTGTTCCTTGAATGTCATCAATATTTATATTATCCCTGATAAACTTCGGAGGAGTGTAAGGCCTTACAGAGTACTTTGGAAGGTTGTAAGAGGGTTCAAGGGGGTTAGTGCCTGTTCTAGTGGTTCTAAACTCGTTTTGGCAGGGCTTAGCTTTATCAATGTCGTCAGTAACTAAACTGTAGTAAGGTCTGTTGAGCGGCTGGTGCAGCCTAGAAGGAGCTGACTTTTCAATGTCAGAAGTAGAGTAGGAATAGTTGGGCTTTTTAGTGTACCTGTACCCGGTTAACTCAGGTTTGGCTCCTTGAATGTCGTCAGTTTTGAGGGAAGAAACTTCAGGCCTGCTAAACCTCTTGACTTTTGGAGGGAAGTCGTTGAAGGAAATGGTAGATAAAGACATAAGGTCCTCTAATTAGCAATTACTTCTTGATGGAAAGGGTTCGTTACTTCTCCCAAACATTCTTCAAATATTACAAGAAAATGGAATTCTTATACACTTTACAGGTTAAGTAGCAAACTTAAAGACCCCAAACTAACTAAAGGTTCTGAGTTTGAAAAAGTAGTCGAAGGCACTCCTTTGGCAAACTCTGAGTAGTCCTTCCAAACAGCGCCTAGGCACTCAGGAGTGCTTCCTTGCAGGTACACCCAGTTCACACTTACGAACTTCCAGTACATAGTAGCTTCGTAGTCTCCACTTGTTTCAGCTTCCCGCCAGTTTACCATGGGCTCATCTCCAAAGTGGAGTTCGCAAAAGGACTTGGCTTCAGTTGTCAAACCGCACTTGCACGGCGTGTACTCAGAACCGTCACTTGATAAGCAGTCTTGGTCTGTTTGGCACTCTTTTGGAAGACTCCCAGCACTCACTGGAGGAGTTCTGCAAGTAAAGTAGTCTTTTTGTCTAACTAAAGGCCCTCCTCCCTCACAAGCTCTTTCGTCAGTAGCCCTTTCTCCTGGCTTCACCGAATACTTTTTGGTGCAAATTTTATTGGAGCACAAATAACCAGAAATGCAGGGAGTAGGGTCTTCAAAGCAATTTTCTCCATACTCGAGTCCCTCAATGCACTTGCAATCCTGTCCTTCACAAGCACAAACCAGGTCTTTTTGTGTGTTGCAAACGTTAATTATTCCAAAAGGATCGCAGTTGTCTCCCTTTTCTGAAACCGAGTACAAGTAGTACTCTTCCCAGGAGCCTGAGCTCCAGATGTTTCTGTCAGACCAGTACTCACACACCAAAGGGTAGTCCTTAGAAGCGTAAGAAGGGTGGGGGCATGTGTAGTTTTCTGGCTGGCAGCCTTGCAACTCGAACTTATCAGTTTTGGAGTCGTACTTAACGCACTCATTAGTGTTGAAGTTAATATCTGCACAGTGGAAGCTGTAGCACCTTAAGCCCGACACAATTCTTAGTAGTCCAAGTACACTTAAGTAAATCATCCTTGCAGATTAAATATGGGAATACTGAATTTAGAGCTCCATTGGTCAATAAGATTCTTCATTAACATGACTGTATTGAACGGTCCAGTCATTTACTACTGGAGCACCATTCCTAGGCAAAAACTACCTGAGCGCGAAAGAAGGGTGAAGTCTTACCACCAAGTGCGCATGAAAAACAAAGAAGACGTGCAAGTCATGACACCTGAAGCAGAGGCTGTTTACGAACAAATTGAAACAGGCCACAGCCCAATTCCTCTCTACTCAACTATTCCGTCTGACGAAGAAATCAAAAAGCACGGTCTTTACGTCATAGGCAAAGACTCTTAATAACTTAACTGGTCCCTGGGCGCTCATCTATAATTAATTACGTTAATGCAGGAGTTTGAATTTCAAAGTTCAAAAGAAAACACTAGATTGACGCCTCAGGTAATACTAGGCCCAACTGTATATGTTCCTCCCCTCAAAAGTTCATCAAGTGCAATTACTGTAAGGAAAGCTGCGCCAAAACCAGCCATGGAACTCAGCCAGGACCCCATTACTTCACTTATGAACAAAAAGCGACCTACTGTTAAGCAAAAGGGCTTCAGTCCCAAACCCCCAATGACTCACCATGAGTTCTGGAAAAAGAACGCGCCTAGCAACTGCAGAACTCCCAACAAGTCAAGAGACCAAACGCGCGCAAGCACTCCTTACTTAGCTACATCAGTTTCTTTTTACTCAAGCAGAAACTGCACTCCTCTTAAAAAATCCTTTAAATATTCTACTGATTAACTAATTTATCAAAGTTCTGAGTCGAAAAAGACTTCAGACGAAAAAGAAACCACTGACCTCCCAAGTTGGAGGTCAACTTGCTTTTCATTAACTTGAATTTCTTCTGCACTCACTAGTGTGCCGAATTTGCTTTCATTGTCAGACAAAACAAAGTTTCCATCGACCAACTTAATTTTGGCGTGGGACCTGCTGACAGAAATGTCAGAAATCCTAATGTCGCTTTCGTGACCCCGCCCTATAACAGCTTCGCACTTGTTGAACAAAGAAACTACGTAGAGTCCTTTGGTATTAGTGTTTTCTCTGTTAACTACTTCCAAGACTACATAAGGTTTGCTTACTTCATTCAGAGAAAACAAGTCTTGGGAAGTGTCGTACATCTTCACTGGATAAGCTGTTTTGCAGATTTCGCAGTCTGCACTTTTCCATTGGTAAGTAGAACAGTTTTCCCCGCATCTTTTAGTTGCTCTGTACATAAGCCACTTTTGCAAACACTGAAGGTGAATGTACTTGACGCTCCCTGAGCACTTGCAAGGAGCAATTAAGGGGTTGCTTTCGGTGTTGTCGTCGGAGCAACAAAGCCGACAGGAACCCTCTTCCCTTTCGTTGGGGACTTCCATTTCCCAATCCTCTTCGGAGCTTTCCTGTGTGTTTAGTTCCTCAGAGCTTTCAGTTTTCAAGTCCCTAACTTTCACTACCATTCGACCGATTTTAAGCACATCTCCTTGCTTCATTAGGTGGCCGGGATTTTCTAGAGACTTAACAATAATCCATAAAGAATTAGGCAACTCAGGCTTGACTATGTAGGAGTTTTTTGAGCTGACTAGATGGGCGAGGACTTCGTAGTTTTGGGGAAGACGGAAAACGTTTGTTTTGGAAGCCACTACCTGTATGTCGCTTTTGGACCTTATGATGCAACACGAGGATGAAGCAAAAAGTTCTCGTTTGTGTATACTGCTTGACTCGTAGTCAAAGAGTCCGTGGGAGTCTCTTAGCCAGGTTTTAGCTTTTACTTTGACTCTGAGTAAAACTTACATCCTAGATTGTTGCTGCATTATGTTTATAAAAATGTAATTATAACGTTTTATTTTTCTTGTTAGTTAACTTTAGAAATAACTTACTTAGGTTAGTTTTAGCTCAAAAAGTGCCTCAGGTTTAGTATTTTTAATGCAGTTTCCGTTTTTTAAGAAATATGGGCTGTTCCTCAAGCAAAACTACACCTTCAGAAGAAAGAGCTGCTATTATAGCTGAGTCTGGACTGCTTTTCCAGTCAAAAGATGCAAGTTGGGTAGACTCAACTATCCGCAAGTTTGCAACTGACCAAAAACTCAGCCACTCCCAACTAGAAAAGGCAGCTAAGGTCCTTGAAGTAAAAGTTTCAAACTACGACAAACACACTAAAGTCCTAGAAATGTTCCAAAAACTAAAAGAAGCAGAAAACTACCACACCAAAGACATTCTAGTTCTAGGAATCCTGTTAGGCAAAGGAAGTCCTTCTTTAAAAGCAGAGCTCATATACCAAGCCTTTAACTCAGAAAACTCTATTCACATTGGCAAACTCAAAAGTGAAGTTTTGCAAACACTATGCAAAGTCTCAGTGAACCTGTGCAGTTTAGTTTCAAGCAACCAGTCAGTCATTTCTAATGAAATGAAAAACTTAAAGTACATTGAAAACTTAAAAGCAGTCATGACTATGGGAATCAACAGATTAGCAGAAAAAATGACCCACTCTGGGTTAATGATTACCCAGAAGAACTTCGTGGAAACTATGAGTTCTTATAAAGGCGGAGCTTTAACTAGCTCTTCAGGTTTACGCAGTTTTCTGTACGAAATCTACACCAGCAACCCCAGAAGAAAAGCCTGGAGCAACCCTTATAAACTAAAGTCTTGAAATAAATAAGGCGAATTAATGTTTAAGCCCAAAAGAAAGCAAATAATGCAAGCTAAGTCAGAAATAGGCGTGAGTGAAAAGATCCTAGACGGAACTATCTACAAAGAAAAAGACTTTATGAGGTGGGTGAGTTTTGGATGCACCGGATATGTTCTCCAAGCCATCCGGGAAAACCCAAGTTATCTCCACAAGAAGTGGGGGTCCCAGAAACTAACTTGTATGCATCTTGCTGCTTTCAACGGCAAAGTTGACCTTTGTTCGGCACTCATC
>PR_CR_10_Liq_1_inCRDRAFT_1000184_pt1 | contig 37711 bp, 27 predicted proteins | sample PRCRCaboRojoPR_3_FD_10241 | JGI IMG/M metagenome (IMG submission 10241) | reverse complement strand
ATCCCTCCCAACAGCCCCACTCCTAAGTACTTAACTGCGTCCTTAGGACTCCACTCTACTTCTGAAATCCCCCTTCCTACCCAACTAGCTCCTCCACAAAAACTCAAGAAGGCCAAGAGTAGTCCCCAGTAGGCCACGGAGCACTGTTCAAGTCCTACGATACTTTCAACTCCTTCTCCTCCTTTTGCTAAGGCCACCAGCACCATGGCTAAGTAAGTAGTTCCAAGAAGCACTACAGCTTCTTTTCTAGGCCACATGTTGGTTCTCTTAACAACTACTTCATCGGAGCTGTCGATGGTGTTTTCAGGAATCAAGTTAGACCGCTGCACCATTTCTACTTCTTCTGTTGAGAGTTGTCTGTCTTCCCCGACCCTGACACTGACTTCCTCCAACCTAGGAGGTCTGTAGTTGAGTTCTGTTTCTTTTTTGTAGAGGTTAATTCCCTTCAAAAGAGTTTTTCTGGTTATAAAAGCTAAAAGCAAAATAAGCATAGCTAGTATGAGCACTTCTGGGAAGCTTTTGTTGAGCAAAACTCCTATGAAAGTACCTGCTAAAAGCACAGGCTGCAGTATCACGATTACATCAAAGTCGATTAGGGGTTTGTTGTGATCTGGATGTTTCTTTTTTATGTTTAAAAGCACTGCTACAATGGCTCCTCCTAAAATAAGTGCTTTGGACAAAGGAATGGCTGAGTGCGCAGTGAACCTCATGACTAGAATCAGTATGGGGACATGAATGCCTCCACCACCGATCCCTGTTGCATTGGCTAGGTTCGCTGCTAAAAAAGCTAAGATGTACCCAAAAATTTCAGTTGACTCAGGAGGCCAAAGCGATTTGTGGACGCACTCGCCCTCTACTTGGTAGTTCAAGTTGCCACAGTCCCCAAGCACTCCCTGCAGAAGTAAAAAAAGCAACACCATTTTAAGTTTATTGCTAAAGTACAACTTATTCTATTATAGGCATTTTGCAGGAGTGGAGGCAGTCACTGCGGGCGTGGGGGCCTTTTAAAATGCACGCAGAGCAAATGCACCAGCATTCAATACTTTGGAGTTTCTTGTGTTTCGAGTTTTCACAGTAAGAAGTGCAGTTGTAAACAGGGTGGGGTGACTGAACACACTTTTCGCACTGACAGGGACAAAGTCTGTGTTCGTAAGTAGGAGTCTTTTCAATTACTTGCATTTTGTCTTGTGTTGACGAGGCAGGGGTTCCGTACTGCCTGAAGCCTCTCTGCAAAGCAATGTGAGACTCACTGTGTTTGAAAGCGCTCATGAACCTAGGAGAAGCGTAAGTAACTCTTTGGCCTTGCTTAGCAACATTTATGTTGTGTAACAGTATGGCCCTGAATCCGTTCACTTCTTCAAAAACAGCTTCTTCTGCAGTGAAGTTAGTGAAGAAAAGACACTGGTGGTCTTCTTGGAGTTTTAGGTGGCAGTCTGCTGAGCAAGTTGCTGAACCACAAGCTACACAAATGGTAGGTTCGTGGCCATCTGTCCATGGTTTTCCACAACTGCAAAGAAGGTCTTTCCAGCTAAGGAGAGTCAGAGCGCCCCAGTTGAACCCCTTCAGACTAGGGTTGATTTCTGGACCTTTGTGTGGAGTGTGGCTCACATGGCATCCATGATCGAAGTGCGGATGAGCGCACATGTAGCACATTTTCATGTCGCAGGAGCGGCAGTAGTCAGTTTCCACAAGGTCAGGGAACTGGCGTTGGTCGTGGTACTTGCAAGGGTTGAGTTCAAAGGGCTTGTGAGGTAAGACTCTTCTTTTGCCTATTAGCTTATCGATCCATTTCATTATGGAACCTGTAAAGAAAGCTAAACTAGACTCCAACTTTCCAGAAATAAGCAAAGAAGACGCCCATGAAACTTTTTACGAGGAAAAGAGAACTGTTGCTCAGGGCATAAGCAGAATCTCGGGACTGAGGAAATTCAACAACTGGGTCAAGAGTGTACTTTTGAACGAGTACACCCAGCAAGGATTTACGGTCTTAGACATGTGCTGTGGAAAAGGAGGAGACTTAATGAAGTTCAAAGCAAACAAAATAGCTTTTTACGTGGGAATTGACATGAGCAAAAACAGCATCCAAGAAGCCGAAGAAAGGTTCAAAACAATCAAGCCTGGGTTTGAAGGAATCCTGATTGCTGGCGACGTGGCAGACCCAGAGTACACAATTTACCACCGACTGGGGGACTACGAACTTGAGTTTGACCTTGTGAGTTGCCAGTTTGCACTTAATTACTTGTGGGAGAGCGAAGACCAAGTTTTAAGGGTCTTTGAAAACATGAGTAGGTGGCTTAAACCCGGAGGAGTCATTGTGTCTACAATTACGGACGCAAACGTGCTAGTTAAGAAACTCAGAGTTCTGGCAAAGAACTACACGTTTGGAAACGAGTACTACTCCGTCAAGTTCGACAGAGAAGAGTTTCCAAGAAACCAAGAACCTTTTGGGTTCAAGTACGGGTTCTACCTAGAAGACTCGGTAGGAGAAGCAATCTCAAGAGCTGAAGGACTTGAAATAAAGTACGTTCCTGAGTTTTTGATCATTAAAGAAACTTTAGAAGCAATTGCTAGTCGGTTTGACCTAGAGTTGGTGTACAGCCGGAACTTCCACAGTTTCTACGAAGAGTACCAAAAAAAGTACTCTAAACTCTTCAACAAAGTCATGAAGGGAAACACTCTGGATGAAAGTCTCTGGGACGTTGCTTACCTCTACATGGTTGTTGTTTTGAGGAAAAAGGGCACTTTCGAACCTCCTCCGAAGCACTCTCACGCAGACTCCAGAGTGGAAATTCGTTACCTCAGACACATTGGCATAGACTAATCTAACTTACTTCAAACTTAAATTCACAGTTCCTGACTTCAGTTCCGTCTTTGTTGTTTGCTGTGGCGTAGATGTGNGTGTGGCCGAACCTAAGAGTTACCTTGACAGTTTTGTCTTCCACACTCTGGAAAGTCCTCCCAATGTCGATGGTGAGTTCGCCTAGTTTTTCTACAGTTTCTTCGTCAACAAAGTCAACGTCTCTGGACTCAGTGCAGTAAAATATTATCCTCATAACAGTTTGGCGTGACCTAACGGGACAGTAGGTTTTGGTGTGGACTTCTTCAGCCCCCACCGAGTCCCCTGACCTAACAAAGGCATCAAACACATCCTCACAAAAGTCTTCGCCTTCTATTGTCACGCGTTTAGTTTCTGGGTGCTTTTCGGGGTCGAAGGTAGTTAGGGTGTTGATTCCGTAAGTCTTTTTAGCAATGCGCGAAGTAATTGAATGGGGGTCTAGGCCAAACAAACAAGCACCTCTAACTACACTTACTTGGGGTCTTCGAGGCACAAGAACTGCTAAACCGTCCTTTTCAAAGCGTTTCTTGATTTCTGACTTGAGGAAAGGACTTTCAGAGAACCCTCCTACCATGAAGATGTACTTGAGTTGTTCTGCTTTAGCTTCTACTTGGGAAACCAACTGTTCTACTTTCGACTTGATGTTTTCAAACAGTGGTTGGAAGAAGCTACTCATCAAAGCAGGTGGCAAGTCCAAACTAGAGGTTCCTCTTTGCTTGACGGCAAATTCTTGTGGATGGGTGGAGTTGTAAGTCTTGACCAGTTCCCCTAACTTCTTAGCAGTTAAGTACTCCCCCATGTAACTCAGTTGCAGTCTGCTTCTCTCTTCCACTCCAGGACAGAACTTCCTCTTGAGCATTTCGAAGTGCTTGAGGATGTCCAGTCTTCCAACAGCGTTTTTGTTGTAGGCTTCGTAGAGTTCCTCCCCAAAAAACTCCTTAAGAAACTCCTCAAAATACACGTCCACGAACTTAGACCCCCACTCGCACCCTCCACTCGAAGGCAAGAGTTCTTCACAAATGAACTTCTCGTCAGGTTCACAAAGTAGCTTGTGAATAGTAATGTCTACAGTCCCTCCTCCACAATCCAGGACCATAACTACACTTTCTTTAGAAATTTCTTGACGCACAGCTTCTTCAGCATCTTCTCGGACTGAAATCGAAGCACCTTCAGGTTCCAAACACAACAAAAGGTTAGAACTGTTTAAGTTTTCGATGATTCCGCCTTCCACACAAGCACGTCTCATGAACTGTTTGTGTTCTTCACTCCACAGTGCGGGAACTGTCAGAACCCACTTGATCTTGGTTTTAACTACTTTGCCTACTTGTTCTGAGAGTTTCTGCAAGGCTTTGTCAGCAATGTACTTGAGAGTTTCTGAAATCACAGTCATGAGTGGCATTTCCCTGCCGTCTACTGCTACTGCATTTGAATGCAAGTGCAGTAAGTGCATTTTGTAGGTCTGGAAAAGCAGCCCAGATTCTCCGTCGTCAATCATTTCAGCGTATTCTTGCAGGGCCTGACTTCCGAAAGCTAAGAACTTGAAGTTGTCGTCGAAAAGAATGGCTGTTACTGTTTTTTGGTCGTCAGTATCATCACAGGGGTTGAACACTTCTATGCGGGGTTTTCCTGATTCCATGAGTTTGGGAGTAATGGCGTAGCCTGAAGCTCCTGTGCCAAAGTCTATTGCTATGATGTGGGTGTATGAATTGTCTTCTTGTAATATCGCCATTTAAATTTCAAATAACCTCTAACGAAGAACTAACTCAGTAAAGATGGGAAACTGCAGTTGCTACAAAGTTTCCAAAAACGAAGAAGAAATTAACTTGAAACCTCCTGAGTCCAAACACTCCTTATCCGACACCTTCAACGGTGTCCGCAACCAAGTGACACCTGAACTTGGGTCTATAGTCCTGGAGATACTAGAGGGCAACAACTCTGAAGTTGAGACACTAAGGGTTCTTTGGCGGGAATTAAACGAAAGCAGTTGTTTGGTTTTAGGACTAGCTTTGCAGGAACTGCCTTGTTTGAAAGAAATTACCCTGAAAGACAACTTAATAGGCCACCACTTTTCTAAACTAAAGTCTGGGTTGGCTTGCTGTGCTTCGCTAACTAAACTTTCAATCACAAAAAACAACTTGGGAAACGAAGGTGCAGGTGTTTTGGAGGGAGTGCTTCCAAACTTAGTTGAACTCGAAGAACTGATTTTAGAAGACAATGGGATTTTTGATGAAGGAGCGCAGTCCTTAGCTCTCGGACTTTCAAGATTGAGCAAATTCAGACTCCTCTGGGTGCAAAGGAACCAAATCAAAGGTCCTGGGCTCATTAAACTTGCACAAACTTTACACAAAATCCAAAGTTTTGAAGAACTCCACTTTGACTCTGAGTTTTTGAGTGCTGAAGAAATTCACAAAGTCCAGGAACTTGTTCCTAGGATAATAGTAAACCAAGTTTAATTAGAATCTTTATAGCTGCTGTCTACTAAGTCCTCTACAGAGTCACTGAACTCCTGCACGATTTTTTCTAGCTGTGAAAGTAAGTCTTCTTGAGAAGAGGACTCTAAGTCCTGGGTTAGCAGTCCTTGCAACAAAGTGTGCATTTGAGTCCCTCTTTTCAAAACTTGTTCTCCCAACCACCCAACTCCTTCTACAAAACCTGCTTTGTTTTTGCTTGCAGTTCTGAGTTTTTGGTTTTCTTTTTTCAAGTTTGTGTTTTCTCTTTGGAGTTGGTCTAGTTTCTTCAGGGTTTGTTGGAATCCTTCTAACCCAGGTGGAGTTTTGGAAGGTTTGTTGGCGTTTCTGAGTTGTTCTTGGGTTTTTTTGAGTTCGTTTTGTAGCCTGTTGACTTTTTTCTTTCCGTTAACAGTGTCGTAGGGTTGCCGCATAAACATTTGTCTTTTCAAGTTAAGAACCTGGGTTTCATACTGGTTCTTGATCCTTTGGATTTGGTTCTTTTCGCGTTCTCTAAATACTTTGTTGAGGTCCGCAACTAGAGTTTCTAGAGCTTCTTCATTGAGACTTTTGGTGTTTTCAATTAACTTGAAGGCTTTCCTAGGCACCCAGTTGTCGCTTTCTTCACTAGGCTTTTTGCAAGCTAAGTAGTGAGTGCCGTCTGAGTCCTGGAAAAACTCAGTTAGGTGCTTGAACTCCTGGGTTTTTGCCAGTAAGTCTAAGAGTCGTTTGTTGTCGTTGTGCAGGTGCTGCAACTCAAGCATAACTTCGTTTTTGGTTTTTTCGCCCAAAAACAACTGGTCAATTGACTCTTCAGTTTGGGCTAGTCGGGTTTGGAGGGACTGGATTTCGTCAGTTTTGGCCTCTATTTCAGATTTGAGTTCTTCAAGTTTTTCATAGGTTATAGTTTGGTTTTGGGACAAGGTGTCTATAGTTCTTTGTTTGCTTTGGATTGTTTCAAGTAGTTCTTGGATGTAGTAGTCCTTGTTGTCTGCACTCTGCAGCTTAGAAAGTTTTTCTTCTAAAAACTGGACTTGTTCTTTGTAGTACTTTATTTGTTGCGTTTGGAAGTCAATTTGGTCGTGACTTTTTTCAAGTTGGTCTTGGGCGCTTTCTAGTTTCGAAATGAGTAAGGAGTTCCTTTCCTGGGACCTCTGCAAACTGCCTTCTTTCTCACTCATGCTGCTTTTTAGGTTCTTGATTTCTTCTAAGTACTCTTTGAGTTCCCTTGGCGCGAAAATTTCGGAGGTTCTTTTTTCATATTGGCTACTCATGTATTATTGCTTCAGCCATACCAATTCGAACTCGAATCTGTAAAAAATGGACTTTGTTACTAAGTGCTCTATTTGCTTCAATAGGTACACCCACAAGGAAAACGTGCCCCAAATAATAAGTTGCGGGCACACTTTTTGTAGTATTTGTGTTTCAAGGTTAAGTAGGTGTCCTCACTGCAGGTCAGCTATCAAAAGCAAAGCAACTAACTTACTAGTATTTCAACTGTCGAGTTCGGGCAAAGCTGTAGGTTGCGAACACCACCAAAAGCCTTTGTTTTGTCCTGTCTGCATGACGGGTGTGTGCTTGGAATGTGTGGCTCTTCATAACATGCACGGTTTGCTTCCAGAAGCTGACTCCCAAGTGGAGTGCTTGATTAGTGAAAAACTTCAAGAAGCTATTGTTAAACTAAGCCACACAAATGCTTCCCTCAAAAAAGACCTGGAAAGAGCAGGGGTGCTGCACGAAGAGCTGATGACCCAGCAAAAAGAGTTAGCTCAGAGAGTTTCAAAGAGCTTCCAAGAAATCAAGGACTGCCTAGACTCTAGACTGTCAGAACTACTTGAAGAAATCTCTACTTTGTACGACCCACTGACTTCCAAACTTGAAACTTTGAGTTCTGAGTTCCACAGTGCAATTAGTCATAATGAAAAGGAGTTACTGGAAGTAGAAAGCATCAAAGCCTGCTCTCGGCAAGAGCAAATTAGACAAATAAGGCCCTTTAAGTTGCGGTGCTTGCGAGGAAACATGATTCAAAAAGTAAGGGAAAGAGCCAAACAACTGCCCCAAATAGTTTTGAAAACTGAGAAACTTAAAGAAAAAGTGTTTTCTTTAGGGAACTTCGACCTTCCTTTTTACAGAAAACTATTAATATTCTAAGACTGGCTTGTAGTAAAGGTTATAAATATGAGACAGCCTGTAAAAAAGAAGTTTAAAATCAAAGTTGAACCTTCGGCAAAAACACACTCTAGAACCTGGATGCCCTGTGTGTTTGGAGCAGTTTTAGTTCTGCTTATATGCTACTTCCACTGGCTAGTTCTACTGTTTTCAAGTGCCTTAGCTTTGTATGAAATTTATGTGTACATTTCAGTCAACCTTTACTTGAAGCTTCTCCACAAAGAAATCAGAACCTTGACTAACAGCTACACTAGTTGCTCTAAACTCATTTCTGAACTGAGTTACTACAAACAAAAGGTATCTCGAGTGCACTTAGTAGACTTAGAAGAGTCAGAGTTGCTGATGAAGGAAATTCTCCAGCAACTGCACGAGAAAGCTGCCCAAGTAGTTGAAGTTCCCAACTTTAACCTAACTGGTTCTGACAAACACATCTTTAGAAGACTGTACTTGATTCTTCTGAAAGCCAAAACTCAAGACTTAAGGAACTCACAACCAAAGGTTTCAAAAAGCCTCAACGTGCACTTAAAGGAAGCTTCAAGTGAGATGCTGAAACTGAGCCAAAACCTTTCACTGCTGACTTCTGACTTCAAAGACAAAACACTAGTTCTTCCAAAGGAACCAAACCAACACCTCCACAACTTCAAACAGCAGTTAGTAGTAGTAGCCCACAAAACCAACCTTGTAATGGAGAACTCCAGCCAAGAAGCAGTGAAAGACTTACTGAAAGAAATAGACATTTTTATCAGGCTAAGAAACACAGCCTTTTCCCAGTTCAAAGAAAAAGAAAAAGAACTCCAAAGCGAGACTGAACTAACAGAAGAACCAGAGAACTCCCAAAATCTCAACTTTGAAGAAAGAGAAGAGGAAAACTTTTGGTGCGTACTTGAAGGCCAAGGGGGCGTTCAAACCCAACCCAAGTCCCTTCCAGAAGACTTCCAACTTCAGCAAAGACTCGGACTCCACGCTATTGATGAACTGAAATCTAAAATCAAACCTCCGGACGTCCAACCTGTGTACAAAACAATTGACCCACTTACAGGAGAAGTCAAGAAGTCAAGTGAGTCCTTGAAAGTAGAACTCCCTGTCTCGAACAAACCTTCCTTTGACAAACAACCCTTTTTGCTGGAACTGCAAAGCGTCCTAAAATCCCGTAAATGATTATTCTTCTAACTGTGGTACTCCTGAACTTGGTTTGCCTCCTCCTTTTTTGGTAGAAAGTCCTGAAACTACATCGTCGATTCTTAAAAGCATACAAGCAGACTCTATGGCGGTTTTGAAGGTTTGGCGTTTGACAGCGAGAGGCTCCCAAACCTTGCATTCCTTCATGTTCTTGATTTCACCAGAGTTGCCTTCTATTCCGAAGTAAGCAGACTCCTCGCTTTCTTGGGCGTGCCTGGCTCTCAGGTCTGTTACGATTCTTACTACACTGCACCCGCAGTTCTGAGCGAGAGTGCGAGGAATCACTTCCATCGCTTCTGCTACTGCTTGGAAGGGCTGGCTTTGAATGCCTTCAATAGTTTGGCCTATTTTCCTAAGTTCTTTGGAAACGTGCATTTCTGTAGCTCCTCCTCCAGGCACGAGTTTGGGGTCTATTATGATGTTGCGAGCCACTGCCATGGCGTCATGCATGTTTCTTTCGATTTCATTAAGGACATCCTTTGAGGCTCCGCGGAGCAGAATAGAGCAGGCTTTGGGTTCTTCACAGTCTTCCATGAAAGTGAAGTATTCGTCTCCGATTTTCTTGATCTCGAACTTGTGGCACTTGGTTCCCACGTCAGACTCCTGGATTTCTTCAGGTCTGTTGACAATGGTAGCTCCACTGACTCGGGCTACTCTGTTGTTGTCAGTTTTGCGGATTCTTCTGATTACAGAGATGTTTTGCTTCATCAAGTAGTGTTGGGCTAGGTCAGAAACTCCTTTTTCAGTTATGACGACATCAGGGTTGAACTTCATGATGTTGGAGCAGAGTCTTTCGACTTCTTCTTCTTCGAGTTTGAGCATAGTGGTGAAGTCTTCTTCCTTCATCATTTCTACGTTGGTTTGGCTTTCCCCCTTTTTGTACTCAAGAGGACAGTCCAGCAGCAAAACCCTGGGGTTCTCGATGTAGCGTCTCATTTTGGGGTGAGTAACGTCTTTGTTGAACATCACTCCGTTGAGAACTGTACAGTCTTCCAAGTCGCCTCCTGGAATCTTTTCGATCTTTGCGTACCGCTTTGTGTCTACTTCAATTTTGCCTCCGTTGTTGATGTAGACTGTTTTCACGGCGTTCACAGCAAGGTCAACTACTAAGTCTCCCCAGCGACTGGAAAACTTAGTTCCAATGCAGGAGTGGATGATTTCTGCAATTGCTTCTTTGTCTTCAATGTTGACGTCTTTGGCAATAGCTTCAGCAGACTTGAGGGCGTGTTCTAAAGCACGGTAATAAGCTCCTACTATTTGGATAGGGTGTATCTTCTGGGAGATGAAGGGCTCAGCTACGGCCATGAGTTCCCCAGCCAGAATTATGACAGAGGTAGTTCCATCACCAACTTCTTCGTCTTGGGTCCTGCTGAGTTCTATCATGCTTTTGGCAGCAGGGTGCTTCACGTCAATTTCACGCAAAATAGCGTTGCCATCATTTGTGAGGACGATGCCGCCCATGGGGTCTAGGAGCATTTTGAGCATTGACTTGGGGCCTAGTGTTGTTCGAATGATGTCAGCCACCGCCTTGGCAGCGCGGATGTTGGCAAGTTGGGCTTTGCTGCCTTGTTCGCGTTGCGAGTTTTGGTTCAGAACAATGACCTGAGACTGGCTGCCTTGTTGCATAATAAATATGGTGTCAATTGATAATCCAGAGTCTCTGGAGCCCGACACACTTCTTTACTTAGCGCGTGTTTCGGAACAGTCTGAGCGCTACGACGATATGATTACTTACGTTAAGCAATTCGTCAACAAAGCTAATAAAGAACTCTCTGTTGAAGAACGCAACATTCTTTCTGTGGCCTACAAGAACGTAGTAGGGTCCCGAAGGGCCTCCTGGAGGGTGTTATCTGCTTTGGAGCACAAAGAAGAAAGAAGAGGCAACGCAAGCCACCAAGAAAAAGCCCGGGAGTACAAAAGCGAAGTAGAACAGGAACTCCTGGACCTTTGCCAGGATGTTCTTGACATGCTTGAGAAGCAACTGCTTCCTTCTGCCTCTTCCACAGAAGCCCAGGTCTTTTACCAGAAAATGAAGGGCGACTACTTCAGGTACATGTGCGAGTTCCTCAAAGACGAGAAACGCAACCAGAGTGCGCAAAACGCTTTGGAGTCTTACCAAGCCGCCATGAAAATGGCTGAAGCAGAACTCAGCCCCACAGACCCCATAAGACTAGGACTAGCTTTGAATTTTTCAGTGTTCCATTACGAAATAATGACTGATAAGCAGGCTGCTTGCCAAATGGCGCAAAAGGCCTTTGACGAGGCTATACAGGAACTCGACAACGTAACTGAAGAAACTTACAAGGACAGCACACTCATAATGCAGCTCCTCAGAGACAACCTCACTCTTTGGAACTCAGAAAACGAAGAGTAACTAATTATTCTAAAAAAGATAACACGAGCAGCACCTGCTTTCTTGCTTCCGGGAAGATTTTACTACAAGAATGGGAAGCACTTCAGTTGGGTCAGGTCTGAAGAGGTTTTTGAGGTACTTGGAGTTGTCTAGTTCCTTTCCCATGCTGAAGAACCTCAAAGCGTAAGGGTCTTCGACTGGTTGTTCTTCTTGGGGCCAGTTTTCTTTTAGGAGCCACTTTAGTTCCTTTACTTTAATAGTGTCTTCACATTCTATTTCAACTCTTTTGGAGCCAAAAACACAGCATACTTTAACCATGTTGTGATCTAGTTAAGTAACTGATAAACATGTCTGAGTTAGAAGACGGAATCAACAGAATCAAAGGAATAGTCCAGGCTTACGCCATTACTGGTTCGGACGGCAAAGCTACAAGAGGCAACCTCAGCAAGGAAGAAGAAAGGAAGTTTACCCCTTATGTAAATGAACTAGTTGACAAAGCCCGCAATGTTGTGAGGGACGTAGACCCTGCAAACGACATGAGCTTTCTAAGGTTCACTATGAAAAACCACGAAATTCTAGTAGCCCCTGGGGACAACTTTAGAATCATTGCTTTGCAAGAACTCAACAAAGATCGTGAAGAGGCAAGGAGTTAGTTAATTCTTTCTAAAATTATATCGTAAAGTTCCACATCTAGGGGAATGGGGTCTTGGGCTGAACGTTTAGCAAGTTCCTCATAAATCTCCTTGACAATCCCTACTTTTTCGTCTTGGGAACGAGTTTGGGCCAGGTTCATCATGATGGCAGGAGCAGTCCATTCCTTAAGCCAGTCGCTATAAGTCCAGGCTAACTTCTGGGCGTCCTTGTCTTTTTGGAACTCTGCGTAGGCGGGGAACCTTGAACAAACTACTTGTTTTTCAACAACTCTGAAGGTTTGGGAGTGCTTTTCAAGAACAGAGTCCACCAAGTCCTTTGTTCTTTGGTAGTTGCGGACTGCCATTTTGCTGCGTTCTTCTTTCTGGATCCTTCCCTGGGCTACGAACTCCTCCACTATGTCTGACAGCAAACGCCAGGGACTCTTGAGGGGAACTTCGTGGTCCAAAAGAATGTCAAAGCAAAAACGTCCTCCTTTTTTGAGTTCTTGACTGCGCAGTGTAAGTAGGTTGTCCAAGTCGCGAGTTGCAGTTTCCAAGAGTTCTTGCTTGACTTGGGGGTCTTGGCTCAAGGTAGGCCAGACTGTGTCCTCTGCTACAGGCATTTTGCTAATGGGCATAAAGGAATGGTTTGCGTAAATGAAGTGCAGAAACTCGTTGGGGAAAATCCTCTTCCACAGGTATGCTGGGCGTGCCATCACAAAAGTGTTTGAAAGTCCTCCGTAGTACTCAGGGCTCAAAGCTAGTTTAAAGTAGTCATTCCAGTTAGCCATAGGCAACAAAGTAGGACTTACAACTACTTCGCGGTCACTAGTGGTTCTTAACTCAGTAACCAACTTAGTGATGACATGCATTGTGTTTTTGCACGAAACACTGCAGAAGTCCCCTATGTGGAGCCTGTCCTGGGGGAACTTCATCTGGACTTCTTCAAAAGACTCCAAGACTTCCGAGTAGGTCTTTTCTGCCCCGTAAATGTTCCAAGCGGGGACGTGCACCCAGTGGCCTACGTAAATGTTTCCGTGGTACTCTGCGTAGTGCACCTTTCGTAGGATTTGTTTCGCAAACATTTTTATGCAAGCACCAAATTAACGCATATCTTCTACAGTCTCTATTGGTCTAGTTGCGAACTTTGTGGACAACTAAAAGTTATTTAATTTAGAAATGGAAGAAAGAATGAGCTTGCAGGGACACTCGGTAGTAAATAACCAATTAGGACTTACTACTCAAAGTCCACAGTCTACAAAGTCCTGCAAGTACCAGGTACAGCACCCTCGACTGGTGAAAGTCCTTAAAGACCTTAAAACTCCCAGTCCTGTTAGAGTGGTGAGTGATTCTCAACAACCCAAAGAAGGCCAATTGCGCAAAAGGGCTCCTAGTGCTATTTCTACTGACGCAGAAGAAGAACCCTTCCAAAGGCCTAGACTCAAAAAGTCTTTAACTCTAAATCTCGAATCCAGTTCTCTACTATCTAGAAGGAAAAAAAGATCTCCTTCTGCCAAATCTTACTTAACTACTTAAACAAACTCACCACTCGTCTATGCCTTCAGTTTTGTCACGAGGCAACTCAATGCTAAGTTCAGGGTAAGGAAAGGAATTAAAAGCCCCGAACTTGAGGTTGCAGGGAGGGGCTTTTAAAGTTACTCCCAGCCAGGCAGTGTAGCTTTCGAAAATGTGCTTGTATTCATCAATAGCTAACTTGAAGTAAGGTTCTCTTCGGTTACAACGCATGTTGTGGAGTTTCTCGTTGGCTAAGTTGTGGATTTCTTGGTCTAGAGCAGAGAACCCTTCAGTTTCAAAGTTAAATTCCTTCAAAGAGTCAATTCTGAAAAGCAAAATGAAGATGTAAACTTTCCTAACCATTTGCCCCCAGTGGAACATAAACCTTCCAAAGTTGTCTCTCAGCAAAAACTCCTTAACTAACTTTTGCCTGAGTTTGCCTTTCAACAAGTGGTAGTGCTTGTATATGAACCATAACGCTTTTGCGTTGTTCAAAGCCATTTCGTCAAGCAAAGCTGTTTTTAGGCCTTTCAGGAAAAAGTCTTCGTCGAAGTTGTAAGGAAGTCCTTTGTTGTTGCTCCAGATGCTTTCAAACCACTGGTTCATCACATTTAAGCATTCCTGCACTGACTGGAACCTAAAGATGTTTGCCTTTTTGAATATTATTGCTATAAAAGTGTTGATTAAACTGCTGTTGAGTAATAGTGTGCAACTAGCTTTAATCATAGCGTCTGGGTAAGACCTTATATTTCGATTCTTAAGTTCAAGCAAAAAACTCTTTATTATAGTAGTGTAACCAGGAACCTTTTTCCAAGGAACTACTTCACGTCTAACGAACTGACGGTTCACGTGCAAAGCCCACTCCTCCACAAACCTGAAGTAAGCAATGTTCCTTTTGGCCAGAGTTTCTTGCCAGCCTGGACTGTTCACTAACTTCAGCAACTCAGAGTCTTCTTGGCTTTCAGAAAGGTGCTTCCAAAACAGACTTTGCCAGTCCAGCATAGGCACTAACTCATGGGACTCGTTTTCGGACTCTAAACTTATGTCCAACACGTTCCACTCTTCAATGTCCATCCACATTTTGCGCCGCAAGCACCTAAGAAGCCTTTCCCTGAACCCTGGAATTCTAAAGTAAGCCAAAGCCAAAAACAGTTCAATGAAGGTGTAAACACGACTGTCACAACCCCTAGAGTCCATGTTGGGCAAAACAAACCCCATCATTGAATAAAGGAAACTCCGATACCTTTCAGCTACTTTCAGCTTTTCATTGCGCAAACCCTTGTCTTGGCTTTGCAGAGTAAGGTGGCCTAGGTCCAACTCTCCCCTTCTCAAAAGGTTTGTGAGGCACTCGAAGGAAAGTGGCAGTAAGTTGTAAGAAAGCGAGTTGTGGTAAGTCTGCAGAATTTCAGCTAAGTCAAGCATGATTTGCTGGGCCCTCACTAAGTCCCACTGACTCATGTAAGTGAAAGACAAGGAGTAGTCCATTCTAGAAATAACCAACAGTCTTGAGAGTTCTTTAAGGATCCACTGACTCTTGTTTTCGTATTCGTTGTTTTCGAAGGGCTGGAAACCTGCCTGGTTGATAATAATGTACTCAAGTACTTCTTTGAGTTTCTGCACGAGTTCGTTTACTTCGATCATTTCAATTGGAAGGTTCACGCGCTTTGAAAAAGGCTTTTTGTTAATCACGTTTAAACTTTGAACTTCCAACCCAGACTCAGTGTATACTCCTGATATCATTTGGTGGATAAAAGGAAGGTTGGAAACCACTAGTCTGCCCCTTAAGTTGCCTATTTTCCTTCCCTTTTTCCAAAGTTCTTCACTCACTACCTTGAGCAAGCACCCTGGGTTCACAAGTTTGTCGTTTAAAGCTGACCTTTCTTTGAAGATTTCAGTTTCGTTTTGGAAAATCCTGTCTTCTTTAAGCAGTTTAGTAAGGGCTACCCAGCAGTCCCCAGCTACCTTCCACTGGTCGTTTCTGAGAATCCAGAGCTTCAAGTTCAGCACTGAGTTCCTAATATCTGCAATGCTGGCAGGGAACTCTACTACAGGAACTTCTGAGTCCTTTGTGAAGTCCCAATAGGGAGTTTCTTTAGTGGACGAGTGTTTGTCCTCCAACTGCTGGTTAGATATGAGTTTAAGAGTTACTGCAAAATGCGAGTCAGGCAGATGCTCAATGAAAGTTTTGATTTTCAAAGGTTTTACTTTGACCATCGCAATTTGGTCCATTTCGATGTCAGCAATGAGGCGTCCTTTGTGCTTTCGACTGCTTAGACAAACATCGTAGTGGACAGGACCGACTGCAATTTCTAACAAGTTAAGTTTCAGACTAGAGTATAACTTTATTTTGGCCTTATGGTACACCTCCACTTCTAAGTAGTTTACAGGGAGCTCCGAAAGAGTTAATTGCAGGTTTACTTCCCAGCTAAAGTTCCACTCTATTCTCCATTGTTCACTGTTGTAAGTTCCCAAGTTAGTTTCTTTTTGGTGGGACTTAAGTCTTAGTTTAAGGAAGCAGTTGTCCAGGTTGGTTCCTCGGATTTTCAAGTTTGAGATTTTCAGTCTGAAGTTGTGTTGTTCAGAGTTGCAAAGTGATGACTTTATGAAGGAAGTGTAAAGCAGGTTGTGTGCTACCTTTTTGTTCTTGGACTTGCCTGCGCACGAACCCATAATATATTTACAAGTTAAGAATTACTCATTATTGTTCCACAAGTTTCTTGATTTTCTCAAGATTGGAAGTTTGTCTTTTGCTGATTTCCCTCACAAAGAACTTAGGTATTTTGCCTTTGGGGTCCATAGCAGCAACATAGGTTACTTGGGTGGTGTTTTCTCCAGTGCACTCCAGAATGAAAGCACACACTTTCAGTTCTCCGCGGACTGCTCCTCTTCTTTCAGGTTCTACATCTGAAACTATACTTTTGGCAATCATGGTGATTTTCTGAGAGTCTTCCCAGTACTTAGCAGCCACCAAAAAGTCCCTGGACTTAACTGGCCAGATTCCTCTGTACTTGTTATAGCCAACACGTAAGTTTTCGTTTTCAGCAATAGAGTAGCTTTCTTCTATGAGCATTTGCCACTTCACACTGTTTTCTATGTTCCAAAGGAAACTAAGTACTTCCTTGAAGTTAGCTCTAACTTCAGCTCTGCCTTTAATGGTGTGGTCTCTTGACCCTTCCAGCAAGTATCCTTCTACTCCTTGCTTTGACTTACTCGTCAGTTTCCAGTTTCCGGAGTCCAGAAGGTGATCTACGCTGTTTTTGGCTTCCTCTAGAATGCCGTCAGATTCTAGAAGCAAACTTTGGAATTCAGAATTCATTTTTAAACGAAGTTACTGAAAATAACAATTATCCACAAACAAAAATAGACTTGGCTTGAGTTCTTCCGGAGAGCAAAGCAGTTCTGAACTCTTCAACAAAGCACGAAAGTGGAATTTTGTTACTGAACATTTGGAAGTCAATAAACTGTATTTCTACGAGTTTTCTTTTGAAAATACTCATAGTGAATTCCCTTACAAGCTTAGAACACTCTTGTTCTGCAAGTGAGCCCTTGGGTAGGTTGGAGTGCATGTTGTTTACTTCTTCAGAAGTCAGCACTCCGTCCATGTTTCTGTCATACAAGTCAAAAGCAAACTTGTTGGAATGTTTTTGGGATTGCTAAGTAAAACTTACTTTTAGTAATGGAAACAACTTAGCAAGAAACGCAGCTTTGTTAACGTTTGTATGTTTGGGTCCTGCTAGTAAGTAGTAAAAGTTCTCAGCTACATAGTCACACTTAACTCCAAATACTTTGTGGAAGTTACTCACTACTGAGTTCAGAGACAGCAGTTTAGCTTTTTTGAACTTAGGGCACCTCATCATTGAGAACTTTTCCAGCAGTAACTCAACTTCCCACTTTTCGTAGTTTAAAAGGATGTTTTGGAGTTCTAAGAAGTAGGAGTGGTCTTTGGTCTGCAGCACTTCTTCTTTGAGCTCAGGGAAAATATTCATGTCTATAACTAAGTCTTCACTTATCCTTGAAGTGCTAGGTGACTCCTCTCTTGGCTCTTCAACTCCAGTAAGGTACCAGTACAGGTCCTGCAAGAGTTGAGGCGTTTTTTCTTTGAAGCCGTACTGAACAAACTCCTCCAAATTGATGGCTTCAGGCTTTTGAAAGTTACTACTGGGTACTTTGAACTTGTTGAATTCCTCGGAATGGGGTTTCTTGATTACTCCTTTGGAAACCTTTGTTGGTACGGTTTTTAAGGTTACACTTGACTTAATATTGCCAAGTTCCTTAGACCCAAGTAAACTGTGGATGTTTTTTACGTCTTGGTCGTAGATGTTAGTTGTTCTTTCAATTAAAGCTTTAAAGCAGTCTTCATAACACAAGTACTTGTCCCGGTTGAAGTCAAACAACTCAAACACAAACTTCAGTTGTCTTTCCCGTGTACCAAAAAACATCTTATCCATTTCGTTAATGAACTGTTCTAGTCCCAGTTCTTGTCTAGAGGGAATTATTTTGGAAATCACTTCTACCATTTCTTTGGGGTACCTCTTGTTCAGGTACTCAACAAATAGTTTTTGTGAGAGTTTCAAACTGTCCTTGGTCATGGCACTAAAGGTACTAGCTACTCTGGGATCATTTTTGTCTATGTTGGTCTTGTTTATGAAGCCTTTCCTCCGCGAAGAAATTTCCTGAGCAGGTCTTTCGGACTCTAGGTTTAAAGCGTGTTTGAGAGTAAATGACACTCCTTTACCTATTTTTGGTTTCTTTAATCTGGGAGTCAAAGGTTTTGTTATGGTTTCAGCTTTTTGTTGGGGTTTGTTTCTTTTAAGTTGTCTTTTCAAAGTTAGGTTTGAATGGTTAGTTACTGCTCTTTTTTTAGGAGTAATTTCTCGGGCGTTAGGAGTTCTAGACTTATTAGCTAGTAAAGGGTTAGTGGGCTTTTTCTGGTAGAGTTTATGACGCATGAAGTTTTCGTATATTTCTGGAAAGATGTTTGCCCTATGGATGAAACTGGGTGTAAAGTCAAACTGTCTTATGACAAGACCAGACTCCTTAAAAAGGTGGGCTTTTTTCCTAGGCGACTCAGACTTAGTTTGGTTTTTGCTGGGTTTTGAGTTTGTTTTGTTGTCTCCTTTGGTCTTAGTTTTTTGGAAAGAAATCATGATTATTTATATAACTCTACATTTAAAGTTATAAATTAATAGAATTAGCAGCAGTTATGGCATTATATATTTCAGTGATTTCGCTCATGCAGTCTTTGACGTCTTCTTCTGAAAAAAGCATGTAAGCTAGGGGCTTTTCACTTCCAACAAACCAAAAGATCAAGATGTTAGGGAACTTCTTGAGTGAAGTGATTCTTAGCAAGTTCCTGATAGCAGCACTTTCAATCACCTGGAGCTGGTCTTCTTGGGAGTTGTTCACAAGTGCCAAGTGCTCTTTGGTTATGATCAAAGTTAGTTCCTCAGAGTTGCACTCTAGCCTGTCTCGGTCGAACCTTTGACAAGCAAAAAGACCTATGCAGTCGTCCAAGTTAGGCTGGGACTCTAGCATCATGGGCTCGCTTAAGGTGGTGAGTTCTGGCTTTTCGAAAGTAAAAGCCTTTCTGAAGCGCCCAACTAAGTTTTTAGTGAACTTGTTGAACCTCCTTTTAACTATGTTGGTAATTTTGGAAGCATCAGGGTTGCACACTAGACAAATTTCACTGTTGTGGTTTGCAATTTCTAATGAATAGTGCATTGCAAACTCGTGGCAAGTCTCAAACCCTCCCTCTACGATGCTTATTTGAGGGAACCCCTTCATAATGAACAACTGAAGTAAGTTGCCAACCATATTCTGCACAGCGTCTTCTTCAGACTCGTAGTTAGCCATTTTGAAGTTCTTGCTGCCCATCAAGCAAATGTGGAAAGTCCCTTTCATGTTTAAGTAGTCATCGGGAATCGACATAAGTAACTCTTGGTTGTCATAAGTGCCTTTGGGAAGTAGTGCTGAGTTAGGGATGAACCCAGACTTCTGCTCTTCAGGAGTGCGACAATCTATCAAAATAAAAGGCATGGAGTTGTTGGCTGCCAAACACCAAGGGCAACGCCCTGTACACTTGCAGAACTTTTTTTCAGGAAACATTCTTTGGAGGATTTCGCGGGGCAGTACTGTTAAACAAAACTCTTTGTTGAGTAAGTCTGTTATGCAGTCTATGCTCTCTAAGTTGAACACATTGTACTTTTTGAGTTTGAGCATGGAGGAAAAGGGAATGTTTTGCTTAAATTTCCGTGCCTTTTCAACTATGGAGTTGAGTGTCGGAGTGTCGGAAATAGTCAGCTCGTTGAGGAGTTTAGGCAGTAAGTAAGACTCCTCTTGGAGTATTTTTTCGCGGTGCTGGGAAAGCATAGCTACTCCTAAGTAACAAGGAAACAAGTGGTCGTTCTCAGACATAATTTCGTCCCACAAAGGGTAGACCACTTCAAGTTCTGACTTCCAAGCAAAGATCGTTAAAAACCAAGAAGTAGCAAAGTACTCCGGAGAAATTTCATTTGAGTCCAAACAAGTTTTGATCTCAGGTTCGTGATATCTAAGCAGCAACTTGAAAATAGCAAACAGGCCTTGAAGGGGTCTGAAACTCTAAGTAGAACTTACGTCGTCCACAAACATTGTAGGCAGGTAACTCTTTACGAAGCCACTGAAGCAAGAATACGCAACCTCAAACTGCATTCCAGCCCTACAAAGCATCAAGAAAGGGCACATGACTTCGTTCATGCCTTGCTTGTAGGTGACTTGGTTGGCTTTGCAGTAGAGCGAAAGTAGTTGTTCTAGGTTGTTTCTTTCTTCTTGGGTGAGAATGGAAGATCTGGTCCGCATCACGTCTTTGTGGATGAGTTCCGAAACCTCCAGGGTAGTTTCTATGCTTAGAACGGGTTCTTCATTTTTAGTTAAGAGTTTCTAAGTAAGCTTCACCTCCCAAGTAGTAATTCTTGTGCTAAGTGTACTCTCCATTTTAGTGTATTATTACGTTATTGCTAGTTACTTTGTCGAGGATGTGCTGGTTCATTTCCTGAGCTAGGTTTTCAAAGGGCTTGAGTTTAGGAAAGTAGTTCAAGTCAATCACTACATAGTCCCCTGACCTCTCAGAAACCACTATGTCGTACCCAAAAATACTCAGTCCTGTAGCTTCGGTTATGGCAGCAGAGATGTTTTCAAGTATTTGTAAGTCAATAACTCCTTCTTGGGGTTCAAGTAGCAACTCTTCAGCCCAAGGCACTGAACTTTCGAACAGCACAAAGTCTTTTTGGACTCTGTCTAAACAACAAGAAGGCCGCACGCAGTATTTGCTTTTCCGTCCTACACAGTACACTTTGTAAACCCCTGACTTGTGAGGAACGTACTCTTGAATAATTACTTGATTGGAAAAGTACTTCTGGGCTTGTTGGAGTCCTTCAGGAGTCAGTACTATTCCCATCGAGTGAGCTCCTTTGATTTCTGAGGCTTCCACAGCTTTGATGAAGCAAGGAAACTCTGTGTTTTCTGGAGTGTAAACTTTGGGAGTCCTTACTTTTATGTTAAACTCTTTGAGTTTGAACTTTTTGAAACTCTGTATAAAGGCTTCGCGGTTTTTTGTCAGGTAAAGGGACTCAAAAGGGTCTATCATGAGAGTCTGGGGATGGGACTCTAGGTACTGTTTGAGGTTTTCAAAAGCCCTTTCGTCTTGTTTGTCTTTAGGAAACATTAAGTCAGTTGCTTTGTGAACTATTAAGTCAAATTGTCCCTGGAGTTCTACAGGAGCCCACAGGTCAATGTTTTTGTAGTGAATTTCGGCATTACTAATAAACATCTTCTTAGAGGCTATTTCGAACTTCTTTTTGGGTTTGTGGATGTAGTAACCTACCTTAATTTGGTTAGGAGAAGGTGTGAACTGCATGTAGTCTAGAGTTTCAGGCAGCTGTGAAAGCCCAACGATGGTTTCAGTGGGTAAGCATCTGGACTTAATAGCTTTGATGTTTTGGGCTCTGCTTTTAGAGTCAATGTTTAGCCAGACCGAACGGATTCGAGCAAGGTTCCCGCACATAATGTCCCTGTCAAGCATGTCGCCTACAATAACCATTTGGTCTTTGGAGATTCCTAGTTGCTTAGCAATGTCTTCTACTATAGTGGGGTCAGGTTTTCTTTTGCCAATGCGTCCTGAAATAGCAACACAACTAATAAACTCTCCTAACCCCAGTTCTTCGATGAGCCTTTCGTGCTTTTCAGGCTGTATAGAATTAGAAGCTATTGCAATTAAGTAGCCCTTTGACTTGAGTTCTTGGAGTACTGGAAGCACGTCTGGCCAGAGTTCATAACTACTGAGTTGGTAATCAAGGGTTTTTTGAGACTTGCGTCCCATTTTGTCGGCTATTGTTTGTTGCAACTCGGGAATTGAAGTTTCTTCTAGGTTAGTTATGTTTTGCATGATTACTGACTCAGCTTCTTTGCTCATGTCGAACTCTGAAAAAACGTTAGAGTTGGAGTTTTTTCTGTTGTGGAAGTCATTGAATTGCCCCAGCATGCTGTTTACAAAGTTGTCTCTGGCACTTTCAGTGAACCGGATGTTTAGACCGAGTTTGGACTTAATGAAGTCAAAAACTGAGCCGAAGTACTTGGCATAGTTACTTTCTCTGTCGGTTCTTTTAGTGTGGTTTTTAAGCGTTTGTCCGAAACCAAATATGATTCCTTTGATTTCCATTTACATTAGTTAGGGTTTCTTTTATGAAGTTGGTTGTGGTAGTCTTGGGCTTCGTCAAGGGCGTGCAGGACGTTTTTTTCTTGTTCAGTGTTTTTCTTTTGGAAGGACTTTTGGCTGAGGCGAAGTGACTCAAGTTGGAGGTGGAGGTCGCTTTCTAAGTCTTTCCTGAGGTTAAGGGCGTGTTCTCTTTGGTCGGCTTGGTTCATTTTGAACTTGAGAGTTTCTTCTTCGGAACACAAGAACTCTTCTCTAGACTCTAAGTTCTTTAAGTAGGTGTTAAGTTCTTTGGAGGTTTTTTCTTGCTGTTTGTGTTGGTCTTTTAGTTTGTGAGTTTCTTTTTCGAGGTCAGCTTCTCTGTCTCTGGCTTGGTGTAGTTTGGTGTTGAGTTCTTTAATTGTTTGTTGGAGACTTTGGTAGTCACTCTGGGCTTTTTCCCTAGCTGAAATAAGGTCTTCTTCTTCTTGAAGTAGGGACTCGTGTAGGGCTTTTGCTTGGTTCCACTCTTGTTCAAGTCTTTTTTCTTTGGCTTCGATGGTTTCAGCAATTTCTTCGTGGGCAGTTTGTTCAGCTTCTAAGGCAATGTTGGCTTCTTGGATTTGGGAGTGGAGTTCAGTGATTTCGTTTTGGAGTTTTTGGGAAGACTTTTTCTGGGCTTCAATTTCTTTTTCTTTAATTATGAGGTTGGCTCTCATCTTGGCAATGGAGTCAGTTTTGGTTTGGGGTTCGAAGTAAGCCAAGCACTCCTCTCGGACTTTTTCGAGTTCTTTGGCTTCGTAGTTCAAGTTTTGTTTTTTTTCCAAAAGGTCTCTTTTGCGTTTTTCGAGTTCTTGGGTTTTGGAGTTTTTGGTGCTAGTAGGCAGTGACTTGCACTTGTGGATTTCTTTGAAAGCATTTTGCACTGTGCTTTCTTGGGACTCTAGTTCGTTTTCTTTAGCTGTAAGTGCATTTTCGGCTTGTTGAATAAGCTTGATTTCCCTTTCGAGTTCTTGACTGATTGCTTCGAGTTGGAGTTCGCGTTCTTCAAGTGAGTTGTTTTGTCTTTTGTACTCAAGAATCTTTTCAGCAAGCGACTTGTGGAAGGAGTTCACTTCTTCTATTTGTTGAGAAAGGTCCCTGTGCAAGTTAATTACTTTCTGGCGTTTGTTACTTTTGAGTCTTGACATATTCAAATGACTTACGTTATTAGTTATTCCTGGTAGAAAGGAATGCGGTCTTCTGCTATGTCTTTCATGCGCTTCATAACAACTAAGTTGGTTGCTAGAGGTGCAGGGAGGGCCTTAGTTAATTGCGACCCGTAAAGGCCCAGGAAACTCAAAGACTCAGGAAGTTCGAACTTCTTGGGTGGAGTCTGAAGTTCTTTTTGCAAGTAAGCAGGCAATGTTGGAATGTCTTGCTCAACTTCTTTCATCCGGAACAAGTTCTGAGTCAACTCTTTGTGGTCAGCGTAGTACTTGTGAGTGCGGTACATAGAGTACTCTTCAGCAGTTTGCACGTAGTCTTTCATAAGTTTGCTGTTGTACTTAATGTTGTGTCTGTTCATGTTGCGGAGTCGCTGGACTTCTTTCAAAAGGGAACTTGCTTTGCCTCGAGTGAACCAAGGGTGCAGAGGAGACTCCCCTGTTTTAGTCATAGCAAACCTGTCTTTGTCCTTATCCCTTCTCCTCCTCATCTTCACTCGCATGCTTTTCCTTTTGCGTCCTACTAAGTCCTTAATGACTTGGCTTCTCAGCATTTATATTAAGGATGTTTATTATGGAGGAATCTGAGCTCCGGTGCAACGAGTTGGACTCCCGAGTAGATTCAGACACTAGCACTTCCACCGAAAGCCTGGAGTGCTTCTGTTCTGAACCGTTTTTGACTGGGAGCAGTGATGACTTTTATAGAAAGCAAGTTGAAAAATATGCGGCGTTAAATGTAAAACTTCAACAAGTTTTAGAGATCCTGAACTCAGAAATCCAAACAGTCAGCATTAGAGAAGAGTGTCTTCTCAAGCCAGAAATAGCACCACTTAAGTCGCCTCACTCGTCCTTCATACAAAGAAGACGTCACAACTGTCACTAATTAAATAGTTATTAACTCGCATTACTTATGTTGACCCATGCAAAAGCAATTAAAAACACAAACACCGCCGAAATCACTAAAAAGTTTTTGTCGGACTTAGAAGGCTCTTCAAAGGTTTCGGGAGTTTTTGGTAAGATCTTGTCAAAGTAGCACTCAAACATCTCCATGAACTTTTCGTTTCCACAGTTGAACTCCACACTTCGAGCAGCGTACTTGCGCTTTTCCTGATGGCTAGACTTAGTAGTTCCAGCTGAACGTTCTTCACTAAGCATGAAACTAACAAATCCTGTAAGTATTGTACTGACTTTCCAGATAGGACTCCAAGACTCAGGGTGGTAGTCGGACATAGAAGTGCAGATGCGCTTGCCGGTCTCGAACCTTCCACTGGGTGTGTGCATGAGAATAGAAGGAGGAGCCATGGGGTACTCTACCGGAAACCTTAGTTCTCCGTGGTAGACTCCGTTTATGTAGGGGTCTTCCAGCCCAAATATCACGAAATGCCAGATAAGCATGTTTCCAGGCTCAGGCAAAGCAATTGCATTGGGAGGAGGGTCCCTTTGTATCATTTCGTATTCTTTTCGAAGTCTGTTTAAGCTATGTCTGCTCATTTTACTATTATTCTAACTTTTAAAGTTAACTGCAGTGATTCAGTTGGCAAGTTCATATTTGAAATTTAAATGAGCTGGCATATTGTAGGCATAACGGGATCATTATGTTGCTTTTTATGCGCCATACTCACTTACAGACTAATTCTCAGGACTGCCAAAATCTTAAAAGGCGTGTTCAGTCAAGAAAGGTCACAAAAGCAGCAAGTTTTGAAGTACAACCTCAACTTTCCAGAAGTTTGTGCCCGGATGATTCCTCTGTACGGTTCGTGCCGTTACTCACGAGTCCAGTACGACTTGCCAGGAGTAGTCCATGTGTTTTTGATTTGTCTCCAGGTACAAGTGACCTGGGGTTTGAACCTGGCCCTTGCTAAGTACCTAGGGTTCTCTTTGTGGGTGGGCTTAGGAACAGGAGTTCTGTGTTCAAGTTTAGTGATGAGCCTAAGTGTAGTTATGCATAGTGCTTTCCTGGCAAGTTTCCATCCAAGTGTAAAGCAAACCAGAGAGGACCCCACGTTCATACAAGACTGCTCGATGGTGCAGGAAGAAGAAGTTCCTAAAGGCAAACTCCTCGAAGGAGTTTTGATAGTTAGCATTAGTTTGTTGACAGTGCCTTGTGCACTAGCACTGTACATAAGTTTCCAGGAGCCTAGTCAAGTCATGGTTTGGGGGCTGATTCAGTGTGGAGTAGGTTTGGTCCAGGACATTCCTTACAGGTTGGTTGTATGTTTGGGCCTCAAAGCTACAAAGCTGCTGCCTGTGTACGAGAAAAGGTACTTTCCTTTTGACAGGGAAATCTCTCCAGAGGACTTGCCTAAGTACGAGTCCCAAAATGCACCTTGCAATTCCCCCATAGTTTACAGGTCACCGAGCAAAAACTCCAGACCTCTGGAAGAAGCCCAGGAGTCAATAGTAGTTCCTTATGACAAGTTTATGGGCAGGATTAGGGGGTTTTCGCCCTCCTTCCAAAAGAACCTAGACCCACTTTCTGAGTTCGAAGTGATGCCTGACGAAACTGTGGTTAGTCACAATGAAGAGTCTGAAGAAGAGATAATAGTTGAGCACCAAGAATTCCCAGAGACTCCTTGCCCAAGCAGACCCATATTTTGGGACTCGCCTTCGCCACAAAAGAACTCGAGTCCTCACAAGTTCCAGAGTCCTAGAAAGTCAAGCATCTACTCTTCGCCTAAGTACTACTCGCCTCAAAAAAGGAGTCCACAAAAGAATTCCTGCTTGAAACTTATGAAGTGCGAGTCGCCTGACCAAGAAAACTCCTACGTGGAAAAAGAAGAGTCACTTAACCCCACCCTGAACGAAGAAACCATGCCCAAACTAGGCTTTTTTGACGACCGCAAAGAAACAGCTCTAGAAAGTCTGGACAAGAACAAGCTTGGAGGTAGGTTCCGTGCTGGCCGCAGAGAAAGTGAAGAACTTAGGTGGGTGAAAAGCATTAACTCAGGCAAAGAAGTAGACCACAAAGTGTTTCAGAAAAAAAGAAAGTCCAAACTCCTGAAGGATGTAGATAAACTCGTACCTATCAAAGAAGACCCAGACGTCCAAAAACTCAAAGAAATCCTTGAAAAAAGACAAAAGTTCAAAGAAAAACACACCCCTGTTAAAGGCGAACAATAGTGTAAAATCTTTAAATATTTGAATTTAACTAAAATGAGCGGAGCTCTGCATTACGGTGCTTTGGTAACCTTGGTGACTGAAGATTGTGCTTTTGCTTACACAAAGGGCTTTGTAGAGAACTTAGTCAAACTAGAAGACCTAGAAGACTTAGAAGAACTAGACTTCATGGGGGGAGTTTTCAGAGTACTGCCTCAGTGCAGCTACTCTATTCAAAACAACTTACTCCAGTCACTTAAAAGTCCGGAGTTCAAGGGCAAAGTTTTGAAACAAGAAGAAAGTTTAGAAGGAGAAATCAAAACCAACATCCAAACTTACTCTAACCTCAAAGGACAGCCTCTTCGTTTTGGATCTGTAGTGCAATTCCAGCACTTGTGGTCCCAAAAGTTCTTAACTTTGTTTAGCTCTGAAAACGCTGAGTTTGAAAAAGACAACTTAAAGGTTAGTTTAAGTGACTTCCCTAGCGAGTACTCCAACTTCCGAATTGAACCTGCTTTTAAGTTCCAGAAAAGAACTAACACTTACGTTCAGTTCGAAGACAAAGTTATCTTAGAAGTTTCTGTTGGTGAACTTGGCAAGCCTGCTTACCTCCACGCAAGTGCAACTAACTTTCAGAAAACCTTCAACTGGTCTATGTTGCTTTCTAAAGAAAACTCCAGCACTAGAGAAGTCAATGCTTCTCTTGACAATAAGTCAGTCTGGAAAGTGTGTTACTTTTCTGAGTTCCACACAAAGAACTGTTTGAGTTGTAAAGACTATGTTTGGTTAACTCATTCAGAAAAAGAAGTTTGCTTAGCTGCCAACTCCAAGTCGCTGCAGAACCAAAACTTAAAAGTGTACTTCAGCAGTAACCTCCAGGACACCAATGCTTTGTGGCGAATAGAGCGAGAAAATGAAACACTGGGAGGAGTAATTAGTTCTAAACAAGTTTACAGAATCAAGCATGGCACAACAGGACTTTACTTAAGTGTGGAAGGGTCTAAAACTCGCTTGAGTAGTAAAAAAGACACTTACGCAAGGTGGAAAGTAACTTCTGCAACTGCTAAAAACTCAGTTGTAAGCAAAGACGACATTTGCGAAGTGGTGAACGTAGAAACTGGATTGGTGCTGCAGGGTTTAGAAGTTGAAAAGCTCAGAGGCAAACCCTCTGTAAAGCCAGTGCTTTCAGAACACACTAACGAGTACTCTTACTTCAAAGTGCACAAAGCTGAAGAGGAACTAGTTTGGGAAACACTTTTCATTTTAAGTTGCATGCCTATTTTGCGTTACTTTCCAGTGTTCATAGAGTCCCAAGCACACGAAAGCACTCAGAGGTACTCTAAGTACAGACAGTTCCAAAAGTACACTGGGCTGCTCCAGAAAAGCTTGGTGGAACTAAAGCAGTTCTGCAAAAACAAACTTGAAACTATGATTAAACTAGGCACCCACTACGGAGAACTTCAGTTTTCGCGACAGAAACTTTTAAAGGAACAGGGCTTCATTGACGCTTTAGCGCAGATTTTAAACTCTTGTTTTGTGGGGCCTTTTAGTTTGAAAAGGATTTTGAAGAAGCCTCAGAACTCCAAAGACCTCAGTCAACTGCAACTTAACAAAATGATCCAAGTAGTCAAAAGCATCTACAAACTACTGACAACTATTTGCAAGTCCAACCAAGAAAACCAAATCTACGCATTTAGTTTCTTCAGGGTTTTCCAAAAACACGCAGCCTACAACTTAGGAGCTTCTGAGTGTATGACTTCTATCCTCGAAAACAACGAAACTCTGCTTATGAAACTCCACAAACCCTTAGTAACTTCATTTTTGGACATTGAAAGAACTGACGAATCCATCATTTCCCATTACATTTGGCTTTTGAAAAAGTTCTCCCGCCAAAGAAAACCTGAACTCTTAAAGTTCTTGAGAAGCATCTGCAAGTACAAAGGCAAAGGCCTCAGCATCAACCAAGAAAAACTGCACGAGTTCCTTTTTTACAACGCCGAAAACCACTCCAAAGCTGTAATTCCTACTATAACTTCTGAGGACCAAAAGCACTTTTTACTTACTCTGTTGCACAGCAGTGGTTTTGGAGAAATCAACGTAGTCTTGGACGAGTGCTTCAGTTCAGGCAAAGCAGTGTGCAACAACCTAGAAATAGAGTACTTCACACGAATGTTGGAACTCTTTGCAGACATGTGCAAGGACAGAAACTACATTTGCAAAGCTTCAATCAAAGACTGGTTCCCAGTCCCAACGCTTCTTCAGAACATATGGAACCCCAAGTTGTCTCCTTCAATACGGGCTGCTTTCTGCAATCTCATGCTCAACATGCACATTGACTCTTACCCCAGACAAGAAGCAAGCAGGCCAGAACTCATCAGGGTACTAAGACTAGTTTCCAAAGAGGACGAAGGAATGCTTCTTAGGAGAAGACACTCCCTTGTATCCGAAAACCTGGACTTAGTGCACGAAGTAGGGAGAAGGTTCACCACTGCTAAAAGGTCTAAGGTTACCCCTACTCCAAACACCAGTTACAAAGACCTTTTGAAGTTCGAGTCTGAAGAGATCCCTTTGCACAGTCTCAAGGAAAAAGTTTTGAGTTACTTCCAAGAACAAAACCACTGTCCTGAGTTTGACTGTTTGACTTTGTCTATGCTGAAACTGGCTTACAAAATGACTAAGTTCGAACTTTACGGTGCTTTTGTAAGTGACCCCGCCAGAGAAGTCTTTATCATGAACCCAGAGAACCCTTTGTTTAGCTATGAAAACATGGACTTAGTAAGACTTCTGAAGTCACTAGCGGCCTTTCTGTTCCACAGCAACGAGTACACTGAGTTCAAAAGGTCCAGAAAGTCGCTTTTAGAAGTGCCAAGTGAAGAAAAAGAAGCTTCAGTTCTTCAAGTGCTTTCAGAAGTTCCTTACGAAGGAACATCAGACCCCATAGTGAGGCTTTCAGTCAACTTGAAAAACTTCCTTTCTTCCTACTTAGAAAAGCTAAAAACTACCAACAAACAAAAAAACTTCGAAATCCTTTCCAAGGTTAAAATATGCGAACTGCTGCTTTTTGTGGTTAGTTGGCGACAAGACTACTTGATATCCAACGTGACAGCTTGGTTCAACTACAAAGGAGTAGACTCCTGGAACTTCAAAGACCTCCAAAAGTTACTTCCACCCATCACTAAAGTTCCTTACTCAAAAAAGTCTAACTTTGCAAAGCACTTTGAAAGGATTCCCCAAGTAGAGTTTTGTGTGTACCAAGAACCCCAAATACCTGAATTGAGTTGTATGGACGAAAGCACCGTTCCCAAACTGATAGAACTCTTCACTAGGTCAAGCAGTTACAAACTCCAAACTCTCTGTCTCAACTTAGTATTTAAATGCTTCAGCCAAAGAGAAGACCTTTTAAGGAACGTCCACAAAATGCACGTGATGACTCTTATCCAGGACACAGACTTGTTTTCCTGGACCAAAAGTAACTTAAGTACTTTCAAACAACACGCAGAGCAGTCTAAACTTTGGCTTAAGTACTGGCAGCAGTCTCCTTACGTACTTGAAAAGAACTTAAATAAACTAGACACTGTAACTAGCATTTTGGAGCATTTCGAAGACATCCTGTACCAGGACACTATGATGCACAACGGAAGGATCTTCCGAGGAGAAAGGGAAGTCATTACTAAAGACAGACAAGCTATGTTGTTTTACTTAAACATCCACGAGTACCTAGTTAAGCTCATCTACGAAACACTGTACGTGTTAGAGGAAGTTTTTTTCGTTCAAAAAGACATTAAAGAAAAAGAAGCCAAAATCAGACTTAGCAACTTGTGTTCTATTTGCATAAGGATATGTTGCAAGTTCGTTCAAAACAACTCTAAGTACCAGAAGTGTCTGTTCAAATACCTGCCTTACCTGTCTACTCACTTGCACCTTCCTGCTGGCCAAATTGACTTGATATCCAAAGTATTCAAAGACAACTACGAACTGTGTTCAGAAGTTTCAGGGTCTTTTTTGCAGCAGTTTGTAGACTTAATTTGGAGTGAAGGCAGACAAACTAGGTTTTTGCAGCTCTTTGAAACTGTGCAGCTCGCCAACGGAGAACCAATTCCTGATACTCAAAGACTAGTGTTGCTGACTTTGTTGAATTCTGAAACTAGAGATCACGTGTTGTACATGACTCCAGACTCAGGGTTTGACTTTCAGGAGTCAAGTAGCTCAGAGAACCCCTTTTACAAAGACCAGCCTTTCCACTACCACGCCAAACTCATTAAAGTGCTTACTAATTGTGGAGTAGGGGTGTCTAGGGTTTACCTAAACGAAGCTAAGTGCCAAAAAATCATACCGATAGACCAGGTGTTTTTCTTACTAGAGCAGTCAGAGGAAGAGGGATCTGAGTTTTCAGTGTTGAAGTTACCTTTGCTGGACTTTTTCTTCCAAAACTTTTTAGACTGCGAAAAAAAGTGTGAAGAGGTCAGAAACCACAGAGCTTTTGTGAACTACATAAGTTTCCAGTCAGACGTTCTTTTAAGTAAGTCGAGTTTCAGTAAACTAGACTACGAGTTTCTGAGAATTTGGGTGAAAGTGCTGCACCAGTACAACGACTGCTTTATTTGCAGTGACGAAGTGTTTTCTGAACAAGAAGACCTGAACGCTATTTACAGGTACTTTAAAATTCTTTGTGACAAGTGGAAAGACATACCTAAGAGCGAGTTAGGAGAAGTCCTTGACTTGGTTTACGAACTGGAGTCCCAGTTTGGTTTGGAGTTCGGAAAAGACATTGTGCAGTTTAGTTTTGAAAAGTCGTTTGCCTTAGAAGAAGAAATTCCTTGTGAAATCAAAGAAAAGTGGGAAGCTTTTAAAAGTGACTTTATTTACTCTGCAAGCATCAAAGAAAAACTCACTGACGAAAAAAGGGCTTTGCAGTTGATAGTCTTCAACATAGAAGAGTTTACTCAAGTTACTTTTGAAAGTTTAGTTGCTAAGTTGATCCTTTACATAAGGATGTCGGCAACCCAAAGCCCCCCTATTTCAGTGGTGCTGTCGGTAATTAACTGTCTGTGCTCTTTGCTCAAAAAACCTTTTTCAAGCAGAGACTTTGTTAAGATCCAGAACGAACTCAACTCCCTCGGGGCCTCTAAAGTAGCTTTGAGTTTAATGTGCGACAAAGACACCCAGCCAGAAGTATTTAATGCTTTGCTGAAGTTTTGTGTGAAGCTTTTGGAAGGAGGCAACCCTAACGTGCAAAAAGAGTTTTACAGGTACTTCGTAAACGTGCTTAACTCTGAAGTGTTTTTTGAAAGACTAACTAAACTACTCAACAGCCACATGGACCAGCTAGCTTTCAAAAACCCTCCTGAAATACAAAAGCTGCCTTCTTACAAAAAACACGACCGCACTATTAAAACCATACTTAGACTGCTCCAGCTGCTGTGTGAAAACCACAACGAGCACCTGCAGAACTACTTGCGGTTCCAAGAAAAGTCCAGAAACAACTACGACATGGTTGCAGCTACTTTGCTTTTGCTAGAAGAACTTATGAAGAAAAAGTACTTCAGATCCTTTTTAGTCATGAGTCAGTGCTTTGACACCCTTACAGAGTTCATTCAAGGTCCTTGCTTTGCTAACCAAACAGCCATTATTGACTCCAAGTTTTTGGAAATGGCTTCAGGCATCTTGTGTCTTGATGAAAGAGAGGACTGTCTTCAAAAGTATGGAGACTTAGTTTCTGAGTTAACTTACCGAAGCACTTTTACTAGGTTAAACACTCTAGACAAGCTAGATTGCATAACAGGGTGGATGGCTTCCCACTTGAAGTACAAGTGCATGATCACTATTTTGAGTCTTTTGGAAGGCAGAACTGACAACTATGTAATTACTCGTATGGCAAGAGCCATCAACCCAGAAATCCTAAAAGAGAACTTACTTAGTGTGTACTCACTGCACTGTGAAGTCCACGGAGCAGACTACTACGAAGAGGAAATTTTTAACCACCATGAAGATAACGAAGCTTACAACATTACTAGCTCAGAGAATCCTCAAGACTTAAACCCTGAGTACTACAAAGCCATTATAGAAATAGGCTTTATGGTTTACTTTTTGGTTAAGTACTTCCAGAGCAACGAACACCCTGAAAGCAAAGAGTTCCTTAAAAGTTATTCTTTTGGGTCTGGAGTCTCTGAAAAAGAAGTCCAGTTGCAAAAAGCATTTAACTTCTTCCAAAAAAACTCAGGAAGCGTAGAAGTAGTGTTCAACCAAGGAACTCTTTGCAAAGTTTACTTTTGGCTGCCTCCAGAAGCCCACTGCTTAACTAAAGAAATGAAAGAAAGCTTTAACTTGGCTGTGGACCGGTCTTCAAACAAGTCCAAACTTCAGTACCTGCAAGAGAACTCTGAGGAACTCATTGAAGAAATGCAGCACGAAGCTAAACTTTCAAAGTTCCTGCGCAACTACAAGTTGTTGTCTCTAATAGCTCTGAGGATAGAGTTATGGAAGAACTTAAGTTTTGCTTTAACTCTAGTGCTCAACTTTTTAATAGTCTCTTCATACTCAACTTACAGTACCCACAGACTGACTGAACCTTCTTTGTTTTACTACGAGTCTCAAAGCAACCAACCCGGACTTAGTGTTTCCGAAACCAAAAACTTATTCAGAGGTCTAGGCATACTTCAGTGTGTGTGTGCAGGACTGATACTTTCTTTTTACGTTATGAAAAAAGGACCTGTGCTAGCGAAAAGAGGCTGGAAGTCTAAAGGAGTTCAAATTAAGTTTAGTTTCAGTCTTTTAGACAGAGTTGTCAGTGCTTTTTGGACTGTGTTCTTTATAATGAAAAACAAACATGTGCAGTACCACACTCTTTATGTGGTTTTTTCTTTGCTGGGGATAATAGTTCACCCTTTTTACTTTTCAGTGCACCTTCTGGGCATAGTGTACCAGTACCCTTCGCTGCAGAACGTGATAAAGTCAGTTACTCTACAAAGAAAAGCTTTGTTTCTAACTTACATACTTACACTGGTGCTTATATACCTGTTTGGAGTGTGGGGTTACAGTGATTTTTGGGAGTTTTTTTACGAAGACTGTGAGTCGTTATTGATGTGTGTGATGACGGTTTTGGAAAAAGGGTACAAACACGACGGAGGAATAGGAGGGTACATGAAGGACGCAGAAGTCTACAACATACCTAGAGTGTTTTTTGACAACATGTACAACATCATTCTAGCTATAGTAATGACTAACATTTTCCAGGGGATTATAATTGACACCTTTGCGATGCTCAGAGAGCAACAAGAAAAGGACAAAAACGACATGCAGAACAACTGCTTCATTTGTGGAATGAACAAAGAAACCATTGAGCGCTCAACTAACCGGTCCTTGAAGTTCCACACTCTTTTTGAGCACAATGAGTGGAACTACTTGTTCTTCATATGCTACCTCAGGAACAAAGAAACAACTGAGTACACTGGAATAGAGTCCCACGTTTACGAAAAAATAACTAAAAAAGAAATCAACTGGTTCCCCCAAAGAAGAGCCCTTTCAGTCACTAACAACGAAGAAGACGAAGAAAAGCACCTTTTGGAAACAGTCACCCAAATCCAGACCCAAGTAAGTAGTCTCAAAAAAGAAGTTTCCGAGATCAAAAGGTCACTTACTAATAGTTAACTACGTTTGGCTGGAAAGTGCACTCAGCTAGTTCCTTTGCTAAGCCTTGCTTCCTGAGCTCCGAAAGTTTAAGGTCTCTTTGGGACTTGTACTGCATTTGTCTTTCGTAAACCGAAGTACTGGGTCGGAGTGAGTTTACCTGCTGCACCAAAATAGCTTTTTCGTGGAGTGGAAGGGACCTGAGTAGTTTTTTAAGACTACTTGAGAACTCCTGGAAAGAAACAGAAGTGGTTTGGTTAATTTTGTCTATTAAGGGACTGAGTAGGGTCCTCAAAGGTTCCTCTATATCTTTTTTAGTAGTTATTGTTTTTTGGTTGTCACTGAACAGTTCAAAAAGGAGCTTGTGGATTCTTCGGAATTTACCCGGCTTTAAAGTAGGTTTAAATGGATGGTGGGTGTGTCTGTTAGTTCCGGGTTTGTGAACTCTGTTCTTTGTAAGACTGCGGCTCCTGTATTTAGGTTACTTTCTGTTAATTGCAGGCTTGAAAGTGAAGACTTCAGGTTCTGGAAGGCAACATCTATGCTTTTTATGAGAATAAATGTGCTGTTTGGAAATAACTGGGGTTTTCGAAGTGGGTTCTTTAGTAGCTTTTAACTCTTCAGAAATTAACAAGTCAATTTGGTACTCGATATTGCAAATTAAGGTTTTTAAGGTGCAATTATCCAGCTTGTACTTACTGCAGAAACTAGTAGCTAGGTGTTCTGGTTCGTCTTCTTCGTGGACAATTATTTTCTCACACAGTCCGTTTTGGAATTCTACCTTGATTTCCAAAACTGGTTTTCCTCTGTATTTAGCCATTATTAAGTAGTTTTAGGCTTGTTTCTTTTCTTGCAAAGCCTCAAAAAGCTTTTCCCGAATAAGCTCCAGAAGGACTCTGGTCTAGGTTCTTCACTAGTCAGGGCCTTTTGGTACATTTTTTTGAGTTTTTGTGAATGAGCAGCTTTAGCCTTTTTAAGGCTTTTTTGTGCTTTAAGTACAGAAGAGTTGCCTGGGTCGAGTTCTATAGCCTTTTTGAGGTCTGACTCAGCTTGTTCGTACTCGCCCAGCTCAGTTTCGGCCTGGGCCCGTTTGTACAGAGCCTTGACGTTGTGAGGTTGTATACTGAGGACATCTGTGCAGTGGATTTTGGCGTTTTGGAAGTTGGTTCCTAGAGCTACGTAGCACACTGAGAGGTTTAAAAGACAAGGGACTTGTATTTCCTGCACATACTTCTCCACTGTTTCTTGGGAGTCCAAAAGGTTGTCTTTCAGAAGGAAGTTAAAGGCCAGCAAAGCTTTGGCAAAGCACTTACTTGCTTCTTCTATTTGGCCTTTTCTGAAGCACACTGTGCCTTTTTGTTTTTCTTCGTAAGGTATGCTTAACTTGTTTTCTTCCATATGCAAGCTGCCTAGGAATCCTTAATAATTGGCGAATATATGGAGAGCGAAAACTCTAGCACAGTGGTTCTGCTTAATTTGGTATCCAAAGCCAGCGCAATCATTACGGAACTCCAAAGACTAAGTGAGTACATCCCTGGTGCTTTCTGGGACAACGTGCCCGAAGAAGCCAAGCACTTCAGAAAAGTAATACTGGACTACTCCTACTTCCAACGCCCTGAAGAGTACGACTCAAACATTTACTCAGACAACGAACTTCAGGAACTCGACGAAAACTTCCGAGAAAGCAACATCCAGATCCTCGAGCGTCTCTATAAGCTTTTCGAAGCCATTTACAAGTACCACCGCGACCTGCAGTACTTTTTGAAGAAACTTTCTGAAGGAGGCTACATGCAGCAGTCCCCAGAAACCATGATGCAGCAACCCGAAGGCAAGAAGCTTCTTTGCGAGTCCATTTACTTGATGGGAACTATGCTCTTGTTGATGGACTTCAAGATCCCTGGGACTGTGCGGGAACGCATACTAGTGAGTTACTACAGGTACAAAGGCAACGCTATAATCGAGCATATCAACGATGTGTGCACTTTGTGCAGAAGAACTGGGTTCAGTTGGGACAACTTACAGGGCAAACCAGCTAACTACCCTGAGGACTACTTTATGAGGTGCCCAATTCCTGTTGACATAGTGAGCATGATTCTGGGGTTCCTGAAGGACGATGACCTGTACAACCAAATAGGAGTGTACCCTTCGCCTGACCACAGGCCGACAGCACTTTCCAGTCAAGCTGCAGTTATGATGATTTTGTTGTTTTACTTGCCCGACTACTTAAAAACTGAGTCTAACAAAATGCGTGAACTCATAGACAAGTTCTTCCCAGACAACTGGGTAGTTCCTTTTTACCTAGGCTACGCTCTAGACTTAAGTTTATGGTGGGTTCCTTACGAAGCAGCCCACTCAGCTTTGGAAGGTTTCACTTTGAACAACGAGAACCTTTCCAAAAACATCAAAAAACACTTAGAATCCATCAAGATGCTTAACAAAGGACTCAACCACTACCTGAAAGAAGGGATACTGACAGAACCTTACATACTGGCCCACTCGTCGAAACTCATGCACCACATGCGGGAGTGCAACGTTTCATTAAGGTGGATAATGCTGCACCGTACCACAGTCCACCCCAAAGTCAACGAGTTCCTTCAAAAGAAAATAGAGATGCAAAGTTTACTCCGTCTCCTGATGAACACTGCCCAGTTCGAAAGGAACTTTAAACAAAAAGTAGAAGGAATGCTTGACAAGAAAGAAGAAATCTGGGAAGAGGACAGAAAACAGGCCTGCTCGCTAATGAGGGAACTTTCAGACTATTTCTCCGGAGAAAGACCTTTAGCCCGCGGCATTGAAAAAGACGAAAGACTCAGGGACTGGTTTTCTCAGATAGAAAGAACCATCACTTCACTGGATATAAACGACCAAGTGAGTTCTACTAAAAGGATTTCTCAGCTAACTCAAGCCCTTGAAGAAGTCGAAAACTACCACCAAATCGAAGGCAACTTGCAAATCAAGCAGTTCCTCATTGAAACCAGAGACTACCTCAAGCACATGATGAACATTGTTAACTTGCAAAACGACATACTCACTAGGATTGCGCGTATATCTGACTTTTCGTACGCTTGGCTGTGCATGGGGGACTTTTTGGAACTTATGCAAGAAGCCATCCGGAACAACCCCACTCATGTTAGACTTTTGGAGTCAGCTATTTTAAAGCTCTCCTCAATTCTCCACGTGCCTCTCATTAGGATCCTAGAGTCCAACTCTCCAGACTTAGAGTCAGTTTCCCAGTACTACTCAAACGAACTTGTAAAGTACGTCAGAAAGGCCCTGCAAGTCATTCCTCAAAGCGTGTTCAAGCTTCTAGACGAGATCTCCAACATGCGGTCTTGTTTCCAAGAAATTCCACGCAAGATCAAAAGAGAAGAAGTCAAAGAACTCTCTAACCTTGAAGAAAGACATGCTTTAGCTGCTTACACCCACCAAATCTCAGTGTTCACTCAAGGAATCCTTATCATGGAAAGAACCTTTGTAGGACTCATAGAAGTCGACCCCAAAAAGTTACTTGAAGACGGCATAAGGAGAGAACTCGTTAACAAGATTTCTGACATACTCCACACAAACCTGAGTTTCAAAGACTGTTCTCTGCAGGAGTTTTACAATCGCCTGGACAGCTTAGCTAGCAAGTTGAACTCTTTCAAGCAGGCTTTCGAGTACATACAGGACTTCATAGGACTATACGGACTCAAGATTTGGCAGGAAGAAATGACTCGAGTAGTAGGCTACAACATAGACCTGGAAGCCTCCACCTTTTTGCCTCTCCAAAAGTCTTTGGACCTCTACCAGTCAGCAGACATTCCTATTCCCAAGCCCCTTCCGCAGGACTCTTTGAGTCTGACTTTCATGGGCAGACTTCTGATTGAAGTCCTTAAGCAGTGCGACATCACTAAAAACTCTTACATCGAGTGGATGCACGGTTGGTACGACAGCACAGGGAGAGAAGTCATTGGATTAGAAGTCATGAATAAACTAGACAACTCCA
>PR_CR_10_Liq_1_inCRDRAFT_1000183_pt1 | contig 37791 bp, 17 predicted proteins | sample PRCRCaboRojoPR_3_FD_10241 | JGI IMG/M metagenome (IMG submission 10241) | reverse complement strand
ATGGTGAACTATGCAGCCTTTGCCCTGATAAAAATGAACGAAGCAAAAGAAGAAGCATGAAGTTAATTACACAAATTTCTCGAATTCTAGTGGGGGGTCTATTTATTTTCTCAGGCCTCATAAAGCTGAATGACCCAATGGGCTTTGCCTTTAAGCTCAGTGACTATTTTGCCGAAGATGTTTTGAAACTACCTGCTTTTCAGTCCTTTACGTTGGAGCTTGCCCTATTTATTGTCATCTTAGAAGTGCTGTTGGGTGTGGCCCTCTTAATTGGCATGATGCGCAAAATTACCGTTTGGCTGCTCCTGCTCATGATTGTGTTTTTCACCTTTCTCACCTTTTACAGCGCTTATTTCAACAAAGTGACCGACTGTGGATGCTTTGGAGATGCCATACCGCTCACGCCCTGGCAGTCTTTTGGCAAAGACGTTATTTTGTTGGTGCTCATCTTGATAATTTTCACCCACCAGCAATACTTAAAACCCCTATTCTCAAAATTATCACAGTGGTTTGTACTGGGCTTTTCTTTTGCAGGATGCGTGGTGCTGGCCTATCATGTATTGAATCATCTTCCTATCAAAGATTTCCGGCCTTATGCCGAAGGGAAGAGTATCATTGAAGGGCGAAAATCAGCCGAAGAGCTGGGCAAAGAACCCACCCAATACGGCACCATCTATTACCTGCTCAATAAACAAACTGGTGAAGAAATGAAAGTGAGTTCAGAGGCTTACGTAGCCGAAGAATGGTGGAAAAAGAAAGAGTGGGAAATTCAATCAGATAAAACGGAAACCGTGAAGTTAAGGGAAGGCTATGAGCCGCCCATCCATGATTTTATTCTTACCCTCAATGATGAAGAAATAACCGAGAAAGTTTTGGCCGAACCGGTGGTGTTTTTGGTAGTGATGTACAAAATGGAGAAGACTCAGGCAGAGGCTTTTGAGCGCCTGAATACCTTTACCCAGGCTGTGCAGCGCCAGGATTTACCCGTAGTGGGGGCCAGTGCTTCACTCTCGCAGGTGGTGCAAGAAAAAAAGGAGGCCTGGAACTTTAACTTCCCCGTGGCCGTGGCCGATGAAACGGCCCTTAAGACTATCATTAGGGCTAATCCGGGTATTGTACTATTGCAGCATGGCGTAGTGGTTAAAAAATGGCATTACAATGACTTGCCCAGTTTTGAGCAGGTAAAGGCCAATTACCTCTAATTGCTGCGCTATTTTTTTCATAAAATTCAATACAGTCTGCTGGTAATGCTAGGCGTAGCCAGTGCAGTATTTTTGCTTTTTAACCTGCTGCCCGGAGACCCTTCGCGTATGATGTTAGATCAGCGCGAAGACAGTGAGCAGCTGGCTTTAGTGCAAAAAAAATACGGTTTTGACAAGCCTCTTGGGCAGCAGTATTTGCTGTACCTCAATGATTTAAGTCCAATTTCATGGCACAGCAATGATCCAAATGCTTTTACCGCTTTAAAGAAGTACAGTCATTACCAAAAATTAGCCTCTTTGGGCGATGGCCAAATCGTACTTAAACGACCCTACTTGCGGCAATCCTTTAAAAGTGAAGGCAAACCCGTGACCCAAATTATTGCCGAAACTTTGCCCAACACCATCGTATTGGCTATCAGTTCTATACTCATTGCTATGGTTTTGGGCGTGGTTTTGGGCGTGGTTACTGCTTTAAATCGGGGTAGTTTCCTAGACCGCCTAATTACCGTTGGAGGAACTTTGGGCATGTCTGTACCCTCTTTTTTCTCAGCCATTTTAATTGCCTGGCTATTTGGCTTTTTATGGGCAGAATACACAGGTTTAAATATGACCGGCAGTTTATACGAAGTAGATGACTACGGGGAGGGGGTTTACATCAATTGGAAAAATTTAATCTTACCCGCAGTAACTTTAGGCATAAGGCCACTGGGCGTAATTATCCAACTTACGCGCAGCAGTTTACTGGAAGAAATGGGACAAGATTATGTGCGTACAGCTCGGGCAAAAGGCTTATCCTTTAAAAAAGTGGTGTACCAACATGCTCTACGCAATGCTCTAAATCCGGTGGTAACCGCAGCCAGCGGTTGGTTTGCCAGCATGCTGGCCGGAGCCGTATTTGTAGAATATATTTTTGGCTGGAATGGCCTGGGAAAGCAAATTGTTGAATCTTTGAACCAGTTGGATTTGCCGGTGGTCATGGGGGCCGTGCTGGTGATAGGCTTTACCTTTGTACTTATCAATTTTTTGGTTGATTTGTTATACGCCTGGCTAGATCCACGGGTAAGAGTTTAAAAGTAAAAACAATAAAAATGGCAAGAAAAATAGTAGCGGGTAACTGGAAAATGAATCACAACCTTAAGGAAGGGTTGGAAGTAGTGCAGGCCCTAGAGGCCTATCTTCTAAAGATTGCGCCAAAAAATGTAGAAACAGTAATTGCCCCGCCTTTTATTCATATTGCTCAGGCGGCAGAAATCAGCAAAAACACCCATCTCTCCATAGCCGGGCAAGATTGTAGTGCCCAGGAAAGCGGAGCCTTTACGGGTGAAGTAAGCGCGGCCATGTTAAAATCGGCTGGAGCCGAGCTGGTAATAATTGGGCACTCAGAGCGCAGACAGTACTTTAAGGAAACCCACGCCCAGTTGAGTGCAAAAGTAGAACAGGCTTGGGCTAACAATTTATTACCTATTTTTTGCGTAGGTGAAAGCCTGGAAGACCGCAAAGCCGGCCATCATTTTAAGACGGTAGAAGACCAAATTTCAGGCGCTTTAGGCAAATATGATGCTGCTCAATTGGAGAATCTGGTCATTGCCTATGAGCCGGTTTGGGCTATTGGAACGGGTGAAACGGCCAGCGGAGCGCAGGCGCAGGAAATGCACGCCCATATTCGCAGCTTTATTGCGCAACAACACAATGCTACTTTGGCCGATGAAATTAGTGTGCTTTACGGTGGCTCTGTAAAGCCGGCTAATGCCGAAGAGCTTTTTGGCCAACCCGATGTGGATGGCGGCTTAATTGGGGGTGCTTCCCTGCAAGCCGATACCTTTATTGAGCTCATAAAAATTGGCGAAGCAGTACTCTAATGGAAGACTTTCTGGTAGTGCATATCAAACTGAACCCGGTGGAGCCGAATCGCGAAATTTTGATTGCCCTTTTAGATAATCTGGGTTATGACTCTTTTGAAGAAACTGAAGAAGGCCTGAAAGCCTACATTCTTAAGCATAGCTTTAATGCCCGGCAATTGGAAGAACTACCTTTCTTGCAGCAGACGGGCATCACCTGGTCGTATCACACCGAAGCGCTCAGCACCATTAACTGGAATGAAGAGTGGGAGCGCCATTACCAACCCGTAGTGGTTGAAGACCTCTTGCACATCAGGGCGCCTTTTCACCCGCAAAAAGAGGGCTTTAAAATGGAGATTGAAATTGAGCCCAAAATGTCTTTTGGTACGGGCCATCATCAGACTACCCGCCTAATGACCACCCTCATGTTTCAGGAAAACTGGCAAGACTTAAAGGTTTTAGACATGGGTACCGGTACAGGAGTACTGGCCATTTTAGCCGAAAAGCTGGGAGCAAGGGAGGTTTTGGCCATTGATAATTTTGAGTGGGCAGCTGAAAACACGGCTGAAAATGCACAGCGCAATAATTGTCAAAAAGTAAAGGCTCAATTAGGGGATGCCGCTAACCTAAAGGATTTGCTTTTTGATGCCGTTCTGGCCAATATTAACCGCAACGTATTGCTTGAAGACATGCCAGCTTACGCAGAAACGCTTTGTACAGGTGGGGTTTTGGTAATGAGTGGTTTTCTAACCAAAGACTTTGATAAAATTAATATCAGGGCAGAGCGTTTAGGATTTAGCTTGCAGAAAAAGCTTGAGTTAGAAAATTGGCTTTGCTGCCTGTACCTAAAAAAGTAGGGCAACGGCAAAAAAACTATTCCACATGAAAATTAAGGCACTCATAATTCTTTTGGGGCTGGCAATTGGTCAGTGCTTTGGGCAGGGCCTGCGAAAGTTTACCCCCAATAAAGAGGCGTATTTGAAAGAGCTGAAAGAATACCTTGACGATGAAAACAAGCTGGATGAAGAAGAGGAGCTAATGCCCATGATCAACAGCTTTGCCCAAGTTTGGAACGTTCCTACTTTTACCGATGAGGAGGCGAAGTGGGTATATAATATCAGCAATAACTACAGCAGAAAACGCATCACCGATTTTGCCACCTGGAAGCGGTTTTTTGAAATCATTCAGCATTTTGAGTTAAATCAAAAGGAAGAGGCCACACTGCCTTTCTTAAAAGACCTGCATGATCTTAGCAGAAGGCCATCGCGCGAAAGCGAACAATACTTAGCAACTGTGCACCAGTTGTTGTATAAAAATATTTTGTTTGATGATGGCCGCCAAAGCTGGGAAGTTATTGGGCTGGAGCCAGAGTATAGCTTTAACGGCACACCTACTTTCACATTTAAGGAAGTGGATTTGTGGGGGCACTTTAAAAATGATAGCACCCTAATTGAGCTTACTAACCTTAGCTATGTTCCGCGGAAGTATCAGGTTAAAGGGCAGGGTGGCAACACTTATTTTACGCGGGCAGGCCTTTCAGTAGACAGCGCAAGGGTTGAGCTGCAAGCCTACCAAATTGATGTAACCAAAGCCGATTTTTCAGCCGACTCTGCCACCATGTTTGCACCTGAGTACTTTGATGAGCCTGTTGTAGGCGAGTACTCTGAAAAGCTTACCAGCCAAAGTGGTGAAGCCGATGATGCTGTATTTCCTCGTTTTCGCTCTTATCGGAATGATTTAAGGGTGAACATCTTTTTGCCAGACGCCAGCTTTTTAGGCGGCTTTTCAGTGGTAGGCTCTCGCTTTTACGGCACAGGCGGGCAAGATGGCAAGGCCACTTTAGAGTTCAAATACAAAGACACACTGTTCATTAAAGCCCGCAGTGACCGTTTTTTGCTGAGCACAGATAAAGTGTTCTCCGAGGAAGTGGAAACGGTGCTCTACCTTAAAAATGATAGCATTTACCATCCCAAGCTCACCTTACGCTATCTGCCAGAGCGTTCGCAGTTCAGTCTTATTCGTAAAGAAGAAGGCATGGGCTCAGCCCCTTTTACCAATTCATACCACAACATTGATATGATTTTTGATGTGCTCAATTGGAAAATAGGCAGCCCGCTTTTAGACATGGGCAACCTGAATATTGGCGGAGGGCAAAAGCCGGTGGTCTTTGAAAGTAAAAATTATTTTAGGGAGGCCCGTTTTGATCAAATACAGGGCATGAACACCCGTAACCCCATTTTGCATTTAAAAGACCTCTCAGAGGCCTATGGCAACAGCCGTGAGTTCACAACCCAGGAAGTGGCGCGCCACATGCGCATGGATGAGAGCAACGCCCATATTTTTTTAATGAATATGGCTATTGCCGGATTTGTAGATTACAGCGTAGACAAACGTCAGGCCGTGTTGAAAGACAAAATCTTCAACTACTTTCTCAACATTAAAAAAGTGCGTGATTTTGATGTGATTCAGTTTGTTTCCAGGGTTGAGGAAGGGAACAACGCTCAAATGAGTTTAGAGGATTTTGCCATGGATGTTGAGGGCATTGAGGCCATCGCCTTGAGTGACTCCCAGAAAGTGGGGCTCTTTCCTTACGGCAAAACCATTACCATGCACCAAGGCCTGGATTTTGACTTTAACGGCCGCATAGCTGCAGGGCGTTTCAATTATTGGGGGCATGAGTTTAAATTCAGCTATGATGAGTTTATGATTGCCATGACCGACATTGACTCCATGCGTTTTAAGGTTCTGAGCTTTGAGCCTAACAGCCTGGGCCAGAAATATTTGGTGTCGTGTAAAACGGTATTGCAAGACCTTACGGGAGAGCTGCTCATTGACAAACCCAATAACAAATCGGGTAAAGTGGTGTACTCTGAGTACCCCATTTTTAGAAGTGCTAAAGACAGCTATATTTATTACGACAAACCCTCCATATTCTCGGGCGTGTACAACCGCGAAGAATTCTTTGTACGCCTGGAACCTTTTGAAATAGACAGTTTGGATAATACCAGTACCAGCGGCTTAACTTTTGACGGGACCTTTACCAGTGCCAACATTTTCCCAGATCTGAACCAAACCATTTCAGTGCAGCCAGATTACTCCCTGGGCTTTACCACCGAAACCCCACCCAGCGGCCTCAGCGCTTACGGGGGCAAGGGTAAGTTTACCAGTACGCTGCAGTTGAGCAACCAAGGTTTGCGGGGCAATGGCCGTATAGATTATCTCAACTCTTACGCCACCTCAGATGAGTTTTTCTTCTTTCCGGATAGTACCAACGGTATTGCCGCCAATTATGAGATTGATGAGAAAACCGGAGGGGCCAGTAATCCGCACGTTACCAACTATGGCGTAAAACTGCATTGGGAGCCCTACAACGATGTGCTGTACACCACCAGCCAGCAAACGCCCTTTGCCATGTATGATGCTATTGGCATGCGCGGCACCGGCACGCTGGCCCATTCACCCAGCGGTTTAAAAGGTCGGGGCCTGATGGAATTTTTAAATGCCGAAACCCGCTCTAAAGATTACACCTTCAACCACCAAAAATTTAATGCGCCTGAATTGGCTTTTAGGGTAAGAGCCAATGAAAATGCCGGATGGGGCTTTGGCATTGATCGCGCCCAGGGTGAGGTAGACTTTGATCGGGAGAAAGGATTCTTTGAGCTTTTAGACCCTGCCGATTACTTCAGCTTTTTGGCGAATCAGTACATCTGCTACATGGACTATGCCCAATGGAACATTCCCCAGAAATCATTTAACGTGAAAAAGCAAGGCGGGGGAGCGGCCCTTTCGGAAATGGTATCGGTTAAACCCGAACAAGATTCGCTGCGCTTTAACGCAGAATACGCCAAGTTTTACTTGGAAAGCGACCTTTTGGAAGGCTTTCAAATTCCGGAAATCCCCGTGGCCGATGCCCTGCTATTTCCCGATACGGGCTACGTGGCCATTGACACCGCAGCCCGCATGCGCACCCTTAAAAACGCCAGCATTACGGCTAGTGTAGAAAACCGCTACCATGAATTTTACGGGGGTAACCTAAACATCCAGGGCGCCAATAGCTTTACCGGCTCAGCCGATTACGAATACCTGGATCAGGATGGAACGCCCTGGCCTATTTTCTTCAAGGAAATCAAAGTAGATACGGGCACTACCGTTGGTTTTGCGCAGCTTAAAAAAGAAGATGGCTTTTACCTAAGCCCTTACTTTGCCTACTACGGCAACGTGCGCTTTAAAGCCAACCGTAAAGAGCTATTTTTTAGAGGGTACACCCACATTGAAAGTGATTGCGAAGCTATAAGCACCAACTGGTTCAATTTTAAAAGTCTCATAGACCCCAATAACATTTTAATTGAACTGCCAGAAATTGACCCTGAAGACAAAACCAAAACTCTGGCCAACGGAATTTTCCTGGCCGCTGATACGGTGAGCGGCTATGCCGCTTTTCTCTCCCAAGAGGTCTCACCAGCCGATAAACAAATGTTTTTTGCCAATGGGGTGCTCTACTATGATGAGGGGGAGAGCGGCTATGTGATTACTACCAAAGAGCGCATTCAGAATAAAAATGCTCCGGATAATTATTTACGCCTCAATAACTTAGACTGTACCATGTATGGAGAGGGGGCCATGAGCCTGGGAGATGGCCAAAGCCAGATGGAAATTAGCAGCTACGGCACCATAGTATATGATTTGGAAACCGATGAAATGAAGCTGGATATTGTGATGGGCTTGAACTTTCACTTCAGTGATAAGATTCAGGAACGCATGGCGCAATTGGTGTATGATTATGGCAGTGGGGAGGGTGTAAACCTGGCCGCCAACCCCTTTAAAACCTATGTAAATCAGAGCCTTCCGGCTGATGAGCGCGATGACTTTTACAGCGCCATAGAGAATTATGGCGCTCCAGAAAAGCTCCCCAAAGAGCTGCAAAACACCATCTTGTTTGGCAAAGCCACCATGAACTGGACACCTGAGTCACGTTCTTTTCTTTCAGAAGAAACCATAGGCATTACCGCTTTTGGGGATGATTTGGTGAACACCAAAGTAAAAGGGATTTTTGAAATTCAGCGCAAGCGTAGGGGAGACGAGATTTACATGATATTAGACATTGACCGCACCACCTTTATTTACATTGAGTACAAGCGAAATATTATGGGAATCTACAGCAGTGACGAACAACTGATGACGCTGATTAAGGAAATGGACCTAGACGACAGGCGTAATGAAGAAAGAGGCAAACCGCCTTTCACCTATACCATAAGCACCAAAGGAAAAATGAATCGGTTTGTGAGGCGTTTTGACAAATTTGAAGATGCAGCCGCAGAAGACTAGTCAAAAAAAGGGGATTAGACAGTAATCCCCTTTTTTTGGGTTCTGGTTGGAGAAAAATTCAAAATTTCTAAATCAATGTAAATTACAGTATACCAGTTGTCTGCAAGACCTAGGCCTGGGTTTTGACCCTTTTTTCCAGAAATATTTCATACTTCGCACAATCCACATCTCATTACGTTGCGTACATGGTGTCAAACAAATAAAAATGACTAAAATGAAACGCATGAATTTAATGAACGGAAAAAAATGGATGATGGCGCTAGCCATTCCAGCCTTAATGTTTTCAACCACCTCCTGCGAAGAGGAAGATGATAACAACAACAATGGTGGAAACGGATCCACGGAAATGAGCACTTTTAATTACGCCTTTAACAATGGTGAAGTGGGTGCAGGGACCGCTTACAACGGCAACCACATGGACAATCTAACCGCAGATTTAGAAGTGGTGGAAGACGGTGCGAATGCAGAAATTACGGTGACCTTGACCAACACCATAGACGGTCAAATGTATCCGGTACACGCTCATGATGCAGCTGATCCTAGCACTACTCCTAACGGAACTCCTTACAATGAAACGCCTAATAATGATGTATTAGTGATGATGATTGAAGGCAATGGTGGCACCGCTAGCATGACCTACACCACCAATGGCTTCTCCTACTCAGACATAGTAAATGACTATGCAGGCTTTTTTGTGGTGCATGATCCCTTACAGCCGGTTAATACCGCTGATATTTCCACATATCTGATTGTAGGTTCTTTTGCAAGAGATCAAGGTACCCCGGCTAGTTACCAGTCTGAAACGTATACTTACAATTTCAATACCGGGCAGGTTGACCCAGGTTTTGCGTACAACGGCAGCCACCCTAATGATTTAACCGCTGAGCTAACGGTAAAAGAGTTAGCCAATAATGAAGCACGTGTTAGTGTGGTATTAAGCAATACCATTGCCGGTGAAACTTATATGGTTCATTCTCATGATCAGGCAGACCCAAATACTACGCCTAATGGCACGCCTTATGATGAAACCCCTAATGCCAATGTAATGGTAAAAATGGCCATGGGTAATGGAGGTAGCGTGCATGTAGCGCAAACTTCAACGCTTTCGTATGGAGAGCTGACTACTAATTATGACGCCTTTTTTGTAGTGCATGATCCGCTACAGCCTATAACTACTGTAGATCCAACCACCTATGTGATTTTAGGTGTGTTTGCACAATAATTGAAGTGTGGTTTGATGATAAGAGAGGTCGCCCAAAGGCGACCTCTTTTTTTGTGGGGTATCCCCCCAAATTAATTGATGCTGCCCATCACGCGTTGCATGAATTCATTCATGGCATCTTTGCGGGACTTCCCGTCCTTTACGGCTTTCTGCACTTCTAAGGCACCGTAAAAGTTGCTGAGCAGTTCGCCAATAACTTCTAGTTCTTCGTCTTTAATGCCCTTGGCATCTGCCATGTGCTCTAAGAGTTCTATGGTTTCATTCACCCAATCTTCATCGTTGGCTTCAATAAATTCTAGCGTGTGTTTTATTATAGGTAGTCTCATGGGTTAAAATTTTAAGCAAAGATGCTATAATTATGAATTATTTGATTTAAAAATTAATAGGTAAAAACTATACTAGTAAGGATCTACATCAAAAACTATTTGAATTTTTTGCTGGGGATAATTTTGTTCAAACTCTACAATGGTGTTCTGTATGATGCTTTTCACCTTACCCAAATGGGCTTGCGGTTCTAGTTTTAATAATAGTTCCATGTGGTAGCGGTTTCGCAAGCGTGCCACCAATGGAAATTCAGGACCTAACACCCGGTTGCCAAAGCTAGCCCTCAGGGCCTGGCCCAATTTGCGACTGCGGCCTTCTAAATGCTGTTGATCTCTATGCTTCAGCGTAAGCTTAATAATGCGGTAGAAAGGTGGGTATTTGAATTGCTTCCGTTCGTATAACTCTTGTTTAAAAAACTCTTGGTATTGGCTGTCCATTACCTTACGGATTACGTGATGGTAAGGCTCAGAGGTTTGAATGATTACTTTACCGCGCTCTCCTTTGCGGCCTGCCCGCCCTGCCACTTGTCCCAGCAGCTGAAAGGCGCGTTCATGGCTTCTAAAATCGGGGAAGTTTAAAAGCGCATCGGCATTCATGATGCCCACCAAGCCTACATTTTCAAAATCCAGACCCTTGGTGACCATTTGGGTGCCCACTAAAATTTGCGTGTCGCCTTCTTCAAAATCGGTAATAATACTTTGGAACGCATTCTTTTTACGGGTGGTATCCAAATCCATACGTTGCACGCTAATGTCTGGAAACATAAGTTGTAGGTCGTCTTCTAATTTTTCAGTGCCAAACCCCAGGTTATTGATTTCATGGCTATTACAAGCCGGGCAGCGTTGAGGGATCTTGCGCTGGTAGCCACAGTAATGGCAGCGTAAATTATGGCTGTGTTTGTGGTAGGTGAGGCTGATGTCGCAATTCTGGCATTGCATCACATAGCTGCAGCTTTTGCACTGGATAAAAGTGCTGAAGCCTCTGCGGTTTTGAAAAAGAATAACTTGTTTATTCGCATTAAGGGAGGCTTCTATAGCCAGCTGTAAATCTTCGGTGAAAGCCCCCCGTAAACGCTTTTTACGCCTGGCTTCTTTCAGGTCTACGCAAGTGATTTCAGGTAAAGGCATGTCACCGTAACGCTTAAAAAGTTGCACCAGGCCAAATTTTTGATTTTGGGCATTTTGGTAGCTTTCCAGCGAGGGCGTTGCGGAGCCCAGTAGAACTTTGGCCTTATGCATTTTAGCTAAAACAATAGCCGTATCGCGCGCGTGGTAGCGGGGCGAAGGATCAAATTGCTTAAAGCTGGTTTCATGCTCTTCATCCACTATCACCAATCCCAAGTTGCTGAAGGGTAGAAAAACACTGCTCCGGGCGCCAATTATCAGGCGGGGAGCATGAGGCTCTTCCAGAAGTTTTAGCCAGCTTTCCACCCTTTCCCTATCACTAAAGCGCGAGTGGTAAACCATCACTTGTGGTCCAAAATGCTTTTGCAAGCGCCCTATTAATTGCGTGGTAAGGGCAATTTCGGGTACCAGGTAAAGTACCTGTTTATTTTGCGCTAAGAGGGGCTCAATAAGGGCGCTGTAAATTTCCGTTTTTCCGCTAGAGGTTATGCCGTGCAGAAGATTCACATCGTGTTTTTCCCACAGCGCTTTCAGCTCATTAAGGGCCGTTTGTTGATGCTGGTTTAAGGTTTTTAAAACTTCTGCTTTGCCCGGTTGAGGTGGGGTGTTTTCGGCATCGTAAAAAAGTTCCAACAACCCCTTTTTTTCCAAGCTTTTTAAAGAGCCATCACTGGCCTGGCAATATTTCAGCAGCTTGCTGGCGGTTACCCGGTCGCTATTTTTTTTAAGGCTAAAAAATGCCAGCAATAAATCGCGCTGCTTGGGTGCTTTTTCCAAATCGGCAAAAACCTCATTTATAGCTGTTTCGCTTAAGTTGGCGGGAAGCTTTACATATCTTTTTTGCACCGGTCGGTAGCCTCCCTTTATTTCTTCTTCCAGCAAAATGTAGCGCTTGCCCAGCAGACTTTTAATAATAGGTAGGGGGTTGGCCATTTCGGTGATGGCGCTAATTTCTTTTATGCTCAGCTTTTGCTGTTGCTCCAGTGCTTCAACCACTAAAAATTCAGCATCGCTAAGCTCATCATCTACCAACTCTTTCAAGTGATTGGGGAGCACGCTCATTTCACTTTCCAGCTTTAGGCCATTGGGTAAGGCTGCCGCCATTACCTCGCCTTGGGTACAGAGGTAGTACCCGGCCATCCACTGCCAAAGTGAAAACTGAAAATCATTGACTATGGGATGCTCATCTTCTACATCCAGCAAGTCTTTGGGCTTAAAATCCTGCGGTTTCTCCTGATGCACCCGCGCCACCAAGGCTGTGTATAATTTGCGTTTACCAAATTGCACCACCACCCTAATGCCACGCTGCACCTTAGGCTCTAAGGCCGATGGAATACGGTACGTGTAATTCTGGGGGAGGGCCAGGGGTAAAATAACTTCGGCAAACAGCTCCATACCGCAAAGTTAGAATATAAGGGAGGTCTTAACGCAAGTTAGCTAAAACGAAGAAATTTTAATTTGGGCTATTGGCAGCGGCAAAGTACCTTGGCAGCATGAAAAAGATGGGCCTTCTTTTAGGTATTCTCTGGTCATGGTGCACGCTTGCACAGTGGCAGCTCTCGCCCCAGGCTCAGATAAGTGTGATTACCTGTGGGCCCGGTCAAAATGAGCTCTATTCGGCTTTTGGGCATAGTGCGGTGCGGGTGCATGATCCTAAAACCGGCTTTGATTTGCTCTACAACTACGGAGTATTTGATTTTGACCAGCCTAATTTTTACCTGAATTTCACCAAAGGCAATTTACTCTACAAATTAGCGGTAACGGATTACAGCCGTTTTGTGCGCAGTTACACTTCTGAAGGCCGCTTCGTTCATGAGCAAATACTGAATTTAAGCCCCTGGCAAAAACAGGCTTATTTTAATTTTTTGCAGGTTAATGCTTTGCCGCAAAATGCCACCTACCGTTACGATTATTTTTACGACAACTGCGCAACGCGCATTCGAGATGGCTTGCTGCAGGTTTTAGGCGACACCTTGCATTTTGATTCAAGCTACGTAGAGGCCAAGCACTCTATACGCGAATTATGCGACTTATACCTGAGCCAGCAACCTTGGGGCGATTTAGGCATTGATATTTGCCTGGGTCTACCCATGGATAAAAAGGCCAGCGCCTTTGAATACATGTTTCTACCGGATTATTTGGAGAAGGGCATAGCTTCAGCCACTCTAAAAACGGCAGAAGGAACCAAGCCCCTGGTAGCACAAAGGCAGGTTACCTTTGCAGGAAAGCCGCAGGACCAAAAGTCCACAGTTACTCCAACCCTGGTATTTCTGGTGCTCTTGGCGGTGGTGCTTGCCCTCAGCATCAGGCAATACCGTAAAAAATCCTACCGTCCTCTACCTGATTTTTTACTCTTTTTAAGTGTGGGCCTGGTGGGTCTGCTGCTTTTTATTCTTTGGTTTTTCACCGATCATGCTGCAGCCGCCCGTAACCTAAATTTGCTTTGGGCCTTACCCTTTCATTTGTTTCTGGCTTTTTTACTTTTTAGTGACAGGGCGAGAAAGCGCAGCCGCCTTTTATTTTTGATTGGATCTTTTTGGCATGGCGCGGTAGCCGTGGCTTGGTTCATGTTTCCCCAGGATTTACATTTAGCTTTGTTTTTTCTCAACCTTATTTTGGCCTTAAGAACGGCCTTTATTTACCAACTTGCTAAACTTCCATGAAACCACTTTTTATCCTTGGAATAACCCCGCGTTGCGGCAGTAATTATTTGGCAAACCTCCTGCATCGTCATAAAGAGATTGCCCGCTGCGGCATTGTTGGTGAAGACTTTTTAACCTATCATTTGTCAAAGCTTACGCACTTTAGCGAGGGCGTGGCTGGCTCTTGGAGTGAGGTTTGGAAATGGAATGAGAAAATAACGCCCCAATCCCAAAAGCAAAGACTAAATGAAGCTTTGCGCGATGGGCTTTACCGCTATTTGAGTGATGCGGTTACGGAAGAAGGTAAGTACTATGCTACCCATACGCCTTACACGCATAATCTGCCGCTTTTTAAATCATTCTTTTCCGATGCCCAATTAATTGTGCTGGTGCGCAGTGGCTTAGATGCAGTAGAGTCAGGGTACATTGGAGATTTTTGGTCGTACCGCAAGGGTATCAAACTGTGGTCAGAAAGTGCCAGGCGTATTGTTCAGGAACAGCAGCACCAGTCCTTTTTGCTCCTCAAGTATGAAGATCTGGTGAAAAATCCGGAGAAGGAGCTTACCAAGGCCTTTGAATTTTTGGATTTGAATCCGGCTAACTACGACTACGAGGCTTTGGAGCAACTGCCCGTGTACGGCAGTTCAACCACTAAGCAAAAAGATGGCTCGTTTAAGTGGCAGCGCAGCACCAAAAGCAAAGATTTTAATCCCTTGAACCGTGGTGCCAACTGGCCTCCCCACCTACGGTATTACCTGGAAAAAAATGGGGGTGCGGCCATGCGTGCCCTAGGCTATGATTTTCCAAAAAAGAACTACAGCAGTTCTCAGAAGTTAGCCGCTCAGAAACTAGATATGAATCATAAAATAGCTCAGGTTCCTGTCCTCTCCAGGGTTCTAAAGACCAAAGGCTAATTATTCTTCCAATACTACGTTGCTAGCATCCAACCCTAGCGCTTGGCACGCCTCTTTAAGATCTTCTACCATGGCAGGAGGGCCGCATAAATAAATGCGCTCATCTTTAGAGAGTTTTTGCTGCTCCAGAAAATCCTGATCTATTTGCTTACCGTTTCCTTCGGTAAGCACCGGTATGAAGTTTTCGCCCAATAATTGTTCCCAGTACTCTTGCAGTATGATGTCTTCTTTAGTTTTATTGCTAAAAATAAGCCGGTTGCCATTGACTTCTCCTTTTTGTTCAAGTGATTTGAATATGCTGATGAAGGGCGTAATACCAGCGCCACCGGCTATAAAAGTGCCCGTTCCCTGGTAGGTAATAGCCCCCCATGCCTCACCAATTAAGAAAGAATCACCGGGGGTAAGTTTGGCAATCTGCTCCGTAACCCCATCGTGATTGGGGTAGCTTTTAATGCTGAATTCCAGGTGATCATCTTCCGGTAAGGAGGTAAAGGTGAAAGGTCGTTTTTCCTTGCGCCAGCCATCTTGGTCTAAACTCAATTCTGTGGCCTGTCCAGGAGTAAAGAAGTAGTTCTCAGGCTTGGTAGTGGTAAACTGAAACACATCGTGCGTAAGTTTGGTAATGCTGGTAATCTTGATTTTGAATTCACTCATGGCTTTTCTTTAGATCTTTCCAATGGCACCAAACTTGAATTGTTTACACTGACTGTTTAGGTACTCCTTGAAAAGAACGAGCGTTTAAACATCCTGCGGCAAAAACCTGGACAAAAAAAGGCCATGAAACCTGGCCTTGTAGTGAATTCAATAATCATTTATCTTTAAAGGTGAATGCCCACCGGCAAGAGCGGCTTTAATTCGCGATGCTCTTTAAAATACTGTTTCACAAACTTGGTCATCGGCACAATGCGCATTCCCGTAGGCTCAATCATTTTAATCACCTCAGCCATCATTTCCTGGTCTTTGCCTTGCTCCACAAACTTTTTAGGAAACTCGGTTCGGGTGAGGAAGTATTTCTTCTCTTGAATTTGGTATTCAATTAAAGCCAAGCGTTCGCCCACTTTCACCTCAAAATGGCGCATTTCTGTATTGTCTAGCACTTCCATACTACTTGTCATTTTTTACAGGGCGTCAAAGGTACGGAATATTCGGGTACTAAAACTTTGGAGCTAAAGCCTTTGGACAGGCGCACCGTTGTTTTGTGAATCTCAGGGATATCCCAATCTCAGAATTAGAAGCACCTAAATACCAATAAACCTAAAATAAAGAGTTTTTATTGCCAGAGGGTAGACGGGCGCAAAAGACCCTGGGTGACGCTTCTTTCATCTGAAAGCCTTCTGACAAGAATTAGGATCCGAAATTTAGCACAAAGGGCGAAACGACTAAAGAATTAATTTTTGAAAGTAGTGGTTTAGATTACTTGAGCGCCAATTGCTTTTGCCATTTAATGCTTAAAGGGCCAATTTTCTTAGGTTTTAAGATGGCCTGAAAAATGAATTAGAAAAATTACTGACTTTTTTTTGATACTTTAGAGGATAACTTTTAAACAAAAAAGAAATGAAGAGAATCTTACTATTATTTGGAATGATTGCCTGTTGGGTAGGCGCTAAGGCCCAAATCAATTTGGCCCCACAGGCCACAGCAACCGCAAGCGCCTGTAACACAGGGCCTTGCAGCACCTTAAATGATCTCAATTTTGGTACCTGCGGAACCCAGCAAATGTGGATTCCAACCAGCTCCCCTCCCTCCTCTGTAATTGGGACTGATTTTATTGAGTTCACATGGCCAAGTGTACAGGCATTTGATTCACTAATAATTCATCACGCCCAAAACAACGCCCGTAGTCTTACAGGCTTTACCATTCAGGTGTGGGATGGTACTACCTGGGTAACTACGGAAACTGTATCTAACCTACCGCAAGCTTGTATTAACCGCGTGCCTATTCAAAAGACTTTCGCAGATCGCTTTAGAATGACGGCTTTTCAAATGACGGGTAGCGGTCAAACTTCTAACCCTAACTTTAGGGAGATAGAGATTATGCAGGCTAGCACAGCCCCCAATGATGCAGGTGTTGGTAGCATAGACCAATCGCTTACTTCCTCTTGTCCGGGCACTTTTCCGGTTTTTGTAAATCTGCAAAACTTTGGTACCAACCAAATTACCACGGTAGACATCGAGTGGGAAGTAAATGGGGTGGCTCAAACTCCGGTAACTTACAGTCAACTGCTTGACACTGCGGCAGGCACTGGTCCTTCCTCGGCCTTGGTGAACATAGGTAACATTACCTATGCCCCTCAAACTAATTATGTAGTGAAGGCATGGACCACTATGCCCAATATGACGGCAGATACAGCCAATCTGAATGATACGGCTACGGCCACCTTAGCATTAGCGGCTCCTCAAATCACCTCAGTGACTAATGTAACCGCTACCACTGCAGAGGTAAATTTTGGTGCTGTACCCGGTATTACCTACCAAGCCATAGTGGTACCGCAAGGCAATCCATCTTCTTCTGGCACGGCTACTCCAGCCGTTAGTTCCAGCCCCATTAACCTGTTTGGGTTAAACCCAAGCACAGCTTATGATGTGTATCTTTTTGCCGATTGCGGCAGCAGTACCTTTAGTGACACCGCAGGCCCGGAAGCTTTTACTACCCCGATTAGAGGACCGAGAGGTGTAACGTGCATTACTGGTAATCCTGGGGTAGTGTATTTTGAAGATTTTGAGAGCGCAGCTCCAAATCTAACGGGATTGGGCACAGGAAACGGAGTATGGAGACTAAATTCTGGTGGTACGTCCTCCAGTAGCACGGGGCCTTTAGGGGCGCATCAAGGAAATCAATACATGTATTATGAAACTTCGGGAAGCAACCCAACTTCAGGTTCTGTGGTGACAGGAGCAGTTGATTTATCCACGGCCAATGATTCAGCTGAAATGTCCTTTTGGCTCCATGCTTTCGGTGCCCAAATTGGAACCCTTACGGTTGGTGTTAGTACTTCTGCATCCGGGCCATTTACCCCTGTTTTCACCAGTTCAGGGGCTGTTCAATCGGCTCAGGGAGACCCCTGGCAAAACGTGGGCGTGCGCTTAGATGCCTATGTAGGTCAGACTATTTTCATTGAATTTGCTTATACCAGTGGTACTAGTTTTACTGGGGATATAGCTATTGATCAGTTAGAGATTCGTTCTTGCGTGTTATGTCCATTTCCCAGTTCACCTGCTATAACCGCCCTAACTGATACGAATGCCACTGTCCAATTTAGTGACCCTTCCGGAAGCACCTGGGATCTGGAATGGGGCCCAATAGGGTTTCAGCAAGGAACAGGTTCAGTTACTTCGGTTACCTCAGACTCGGTGAGCTTTGGACCTTTATCTCCTAACACCTGTTATGATTTGTATATTCGATCTAATTGTACGGCTGCCAATAACGGAACAAGTGGTTGGATAGGACCCCTTCAATTCTGCACTCAGTGCGCAGCTTTTACGGCCCCTTACAGCCAAAACTTTGATGGCACCACCGCTCCTGATTTAGACAATTGTTGGACACCTTTGGCATTTAATCCGAGCGCGACCAACTTTGAATTACAGACAGATGCTTTCCGGAATAATTCGCCTAGTAACAGTATGGAGCTGCATAATGCCTCAGCTACTTCAGGCTTCTTGGGTATTGCCAGCCCACGCTTTAGTGACCTGGATGATCAAAAACGTTTGGAGTTCTTTGTATACGATGAAGATGGTTCTTTTGACGGCTCTGATTTGATTATTGGTGTGATGACCAACCTGGCCGATGAAACTACTTTTATTGGTTTGGATACTATTACAGCCGCTGAAATGGACGATGATCTTTGGGATTTCTTTGTGGTGGATTTGACCAATAACCCTATCACCAGTGGTGGCGGTCACGTGGTATTCCAGCACGGCATGAATTCTACCTTTGACAATATTCACGTAGATGACTTTGAATACAAGCAAATTCCTTCTTGTGCACCACCTTTGGTTACCACTTTAGGAGTGGCTGGCGTTACCAATGTTTCGGCCACAGCCACCTGGGGTAGCGGTAGTGACGGTTTTAAAACCCGTATTGCCTGGGGTACGCCTGGTTTTGTGCCGCAAGTGGCCGGTCAATTGGGTATTGACTCCGTAGCTGGTACGGTAGACCAGTACAATATTACCGGTTTATCTCCTCAGACTACCTACGAGTTTTACGTACAAGATAGTTGTACTACTGATGGTTTGAGCCCCTGGGTAGGACCATTCTTGTTCAGTACCGCTTGTTCTATTTTCACGGCACCTTTTGCCGAAGATTTTGACGGCAATAGCTGGATTGCCAGTGGGAATAACAATAATAACGTGTTGGATCCTTGCTGGACTTCAGACCCAGACACCACTTCGACCCTGGTGTTTAAGTGGATTCCACGTAGTACCGGCCCTACCAGTGGTAACGGTCCTACCAGTGATAAAACAGGGGTCAACTTCCTGTATTGCGAAGCTTCCGGTGCTGGTACTTCTGACACAGCTTGGCTAGTAACCCCTTACGTAGATGTTAGCACCTTAACCGTGCCGGCATTGTACTTTTCACAGCACCGTAATGCTAATGGTGGAAACCTTGCTGACATGCAAGTAGAGGTAACCAATGACTTTGGCGCCACCTGGACGCAGATTTACTCGGTAACCGGTGAAATCCAAAGTGCAGCCGGTGATCCTTGGGAAGATGAAATCATTGCCTTGGGCAATTATGTAGGCGATACGGTGGCGGTACGTTTCGTTCAGGCTTCGAATGGTTGCTGTGGTGATGCCGCTATTGATGACGTGCAATTTGCCGAAGCGCCCACTTGCCCTGATGTGATTAACCTGGCTGCTAATAATGTAGTTGATACTGCCGCTACCTTAAGCTGGGTGGGTAATCCTGCTACCAACTCCTACGAGTTCTGGATTGGACCGCAAGGCTTCTTCCAGGGAACGCAGGTTACTGCTGGCTCAAGAACTATTGTTTCCAATCCAAATATCGTGATTGACACACTAAATGCTAATACCTGTTTTGATTTTGTGGTAAGAGGTATTTGCGCACCCGGTGATACCGGTAATTGGGTAGGACCTTTTACTTTCTGTACGCCTTGTTCGCCATTCCCTACGCCTTATGCGGAGGACTTTGATGCAGTAACCGCTACTTCAGGAGACTTCGGCAATTGCTGGAGCGGTTTACCGGAAACCACTACCACCTTTAGCTTCCGTTCCAATACGGGTACTACTACCAGTGGCAGTACCGGACCAAATGGAGACGCTACCAGCGGCAGTGGCGTGTATTTATACACCGAGGCTTCCAGCGGAACTACCGGCAACGTGGCCGAGTTGTACAGTCCATTATTTGACCTCACGGGCCAAACCAGTCCAGAGGTGAAGTTTGCTTACCACATGTACGGCTCTACCATTGACTCCCTTAACCTGGATATCAATGACGGCTCGGGTTGGACGAATTTAATGTTCTTGCAAGGGCAACAACAAACTGCAAGTTCTGATCCGTGGCGTGATACTGCGGTAGATATCTCTTCCTACAGCGGACTCATTCAATTACGTTTTAGGGTGACCCGCGGCACCAGCTTTACCGGTGATGTTTCCATAGACGATGTGGAAGTAGGGGAGCCGATCATCAATGACGCGGAGGTAAACGCCTTGTTGGTTGAAGCGGGCTGCGGTGATAGTACCACGGCCGTGGATGTAGTATTTACTAACCGAGGCGCCAATGCCATAACCAGCCTGCCGGTAAGTGTGGCGGTAAGCGGTTCGCAAACTACTACCTTAAATGGTGTTTACACCGGTAATTTAGCCACCGATCAAACGGACACTTTAAGAGTTGGCACCGTAAACACTTACGGAGGCGCCTTACTAAACTTTACCGCTACGGCTAACTTAGCCAATGATCAGGTAGGCTTAAACGATACTATATCAGAAGGTCCAGTAGAGTTTATTCCATTTGAACCGGTTGGTTTTGACACAGTCGCTTGCGCGTCTGATGACAGTGTATTTTTACGCGCCCTAGATGTAGGAGCCCAGTATGCTTGGTTTGGCAGTAATAGTCCAACGGATACCATTCCTTTGGCAACAGGTGATACGGTAGCTTTTGCCGCAGCAAACGCACTAGGCACCTATTTCCTTCAGTACCAAACTGGAGTATCAGGTAGTTTAACCACCACCTATGCCGGTGGTAACGGTCAAGCCGGAAATACTTTTGATGTGCTACCAACCAGTGCCATTAGCCTATCCGGTATGGATATTCATATCGGTGGTACTACCACTGAAAATGTGTCTGTTTATTATCGATTAGGCACTGCTGCTGGTAATTCCAATACCGGTCAAATTAATAACTGGACCCTCCATGAATCCTTTACCGGTGTAGTTGGGGCAGGAATTGGAAATCCTACCAATTTGCAGTTTAGTTCCCCGCTTAACTTACCAGGAGGTCAGGTATCGGCTATTTTAGTGGTGCTTACAACTAGTACTAATATTGACTACACCAACGGTACAACCGTTGGGGCGGTATTTGCTTCCAATAGTGACCTTACCATTTATGAGGGTTTTGGCATTGGTTGGTCAGCCGGTAACATCAGCGGAAGCTTTTCACCACGTAACTTTAATGGTGCCTTGTACTACGGCAGCGGGGGTTGCTCCGAAATAAGAACGCCCGTGAATGTAAATCTTTCTAATGATACTACAGAGGCAGCCTTTACCACAACAGGTACTCAGCCCACCTTTAACTTTGATGCATCTGCTTCGGTGAATGCAGACTTCTATCAGTGGGATTTTGGCGATGGTAACAGCGGTACCGGTGTAACAACTTCACACACCTATGCCAACAATGGGGTGTACACGGTTACCCTAACTACCCTTGACAGCACTGACTGTATCAGTCAGGATACGGCTACTGAAACCATCACGGTGAACGTAGGAATTGAGGAGAATGCCTTGAGTCAAAGCCTGGATGTTTATCCGAACCCTACCACCAACTTGGTGAACATTGCCTTTGATCAGGTAGGGGCCGGTGAGGTAACCCTAAGCTTGCAAGATGCACAGGGTAGAGTAGTCTTTAAAGAGACCCAAAACCTCAGTGGCAATAAATTTAGTACGCAAATAGATCTTTCGGCTTACGCCCGAGGGGTCTACATTTTAGAAGTAGAATCTGGTGACTTAAAAGCCAGACGCTCCGTTAGCTTACGCTAGTACCCTCTAAAAGAAGAATAATAATTTTTAGCCGCCCCGAAGCATTTCGGGGCGGCTTTTTTTTTAATTTAACGGCCTATTAACTAAGCATTAATTTTTTATGAGAAGATTACTAAATTACCAAGGCGCCTCTTGGCGTTCATGGCTTTGGTCATGTGTATTGGTACTGGGTTTTTCCCTTTCTTTTACCAACTCTGTACAAGGTCAGTGTCCTCCGGGAGCCGTTTGCGACACGCTTACCAGTGGAGACATTGCCTCCGATTATGATTTTAACACTGCCGCTGATTTTCCAGCCGCTTGTTTAGGGTCTTTAACGGTGACCATCCCTGCCGGTAATTGGGTAGACAGTGTTTCTACCAGTTACGACATGACGGCCGCCAACGGTGCCTGGATGAGTGAGCAACGTACTTGGTTGTACTCACCCAACACCCTTACCGGAGAACCCAGCGTGGCTTCCGGTTCGGGTACTACGGCAGGTACCTTTAGCTACGCGCGCTCAGGACTTACCTTTGCTAGTACCGCCACAGGAAGCGTTACCATAGAGTTACACGTGGGTAGAACCTGGGGTGGCTCCGGCTGTGATGCCAGCTTTAACCAGGTAGACAATAATACCTGGGAAATTATAGTTTACCACAGCCCAGCGCCTAGCTGTTTGCCTCCCTCAGCACCTCAGTTCTTGGGCGCATCGTCTACAGCGGCTAACTTTTCATGGACGGCCAGTACCGGTTCCAATGGCTATGAGTATGAGCTTAGAACCAGTGGCGCTCCCGGAAGTGGCCCTACCGGTTTGGCAGCCAGCGGTACCGTTACCGGTACATCGGTAACGGCTACGGGCTTGTCACCTCAAACTAATTACGACTTTTACGTGCGCAGCACCTGCGGGGGTACTTCGGGCAACAGCCCTTGGACAGCCGCTGTGAGCGCTCTTACTGCGTGTACGGTTTTTGCCGCGCCATTCAATGAAAACTTTGATAATACTGCTAACTGGGCGAGCCGCACAACTATAGACCCCTGCTGGACCGCCAATCCTTCGGCCGGTTCAACCTGGAGTTGGGAACCACGTTCCACAGCTCCTACTAGCGGTAACGGGCCTTTAGCCGATCTTACCGGGGGCAATTTCTTGTACTGTGAAGCATCTATATTTGGAAACTTCCCGCCTGCAGAGTTTACCACGCCTTTAATTGACGTGAGCAGCTTAACCAGTCCGGCCTTATACTTCCACCAGCACCGTTTTAGTGGCGCTACCATAGCCGACATGGACGTGGAGGTAACCAATGATTTTGGCGCTACCTGGACTACGTTGTATTCCGTGGTGGGAGATGTGCAAACCTCTTCAGCCGATGCCTGGACGCAGGAGTTTATAAATCTTGGGTCTTATACCGGTGATACGGTTCAAATCCGCTTTAAGCAAAGCTACAATGGTTGTTGTGGAGATGCCGCCATTGATTCTATTGTGGTAGATGAAGCTCCCGCTTGCCCTTGGCCTAATAATTTTGCCAGTTTAAGCACCTCGGCCACTAGCGCTACCTTTAGCTGGTTAGACCCGGGTGGGAGCAGTTGGGATATTGAATTTGGTGCACCTGGTTTTCCCCAAGGTACCGGAACAGTTCAGAATGTGAGTTCTAATCCTGGTACTATAACCGGACTTACCGCAGGCACAACTTACGAAGCTTACATTCGTTCTAATTGTACGGCCTCCAGCAACGGCACCAGTATTTGGATTGGCCCGGTTCAGTTTACCACGCTTTGTAATATTTTTACCGCTCCTTTAACCGAAAACTTTGACGGTACTAGCTGGGTAGCCAGCGGAAATAATGCCGGCAACCAATTAGATCCTTGTTGGATTGCGTGGCCTCCTGCTTCAGATGGCACTGAGCCTTTTAAATGGATTCCACGCAGTACGGCTCCTACCAGTGGTAATGGTCCTTCGGCCGATGTGACCGGTGGAAACTATTTGTATTGCGAGGCTTCAGGTAGTGCAGCTGGAGATAGTGCCTGGATTCAAAGCCCTGCCGTTGATGTAAGTGGACTTACTACCCCGGCCGTATATTTTGAGCAACACCGCTTTAGCAATGGCGGCTCTATTGCTGACATGAAGGTTCAGATAAGTAATGATTTTGGTGCGACCTGGAATACCGAGTATACCATTACGGGTGAAGTACAAACCGCTTTAGCCGATCCTTACCAATTGGTTTTTGTAAACCTGGGTGCTTACACGGGAGACACCATTATTGTGCGCTTCCAACAGGATGGTAACGGATGTTGTGGGGATGCGGCCATTGACAAAGTAGAAATCAAAGAAGCCCCTACCTGCCCGTGGCCTACCGGTCAGCAAATTGTGGCGGTTACGGATACCACCGCTACCTTAGGGTGGAATGATCCCAGCGGTACGGATTGGGATTTGGAATGGGGCCCGGTAGGCTTTACCCAAGGTACTGGCTCCGTAACTTCCGTAACAAATGATACGGTAACCTTTGGCCCCTTAAGTCCTAATACGTGTTACGATGTGTATGTACGGGGGAACTGTACCGGAAGCAGTAATGGCGTAAGTATTTGGAGAGGCCCTATTCAATTTTGCACCCTTTGTCAACCTTTGGGTATGACCTATACCAATGATTTTGATGCCGATCCGGTTGGGGAAGTTCCAGATTGTTGGAATGCTTTCCTTTCGGGACCCAGTGCTAATTCTTCGGCAGCAGAGGTAGAGGCAGGCACCTTTAACCCGCCTAATTCTTCGCCCAATCACGTACGCTTTTACAATTTTAATAATGATACCACCTGGCTCATCTCTCCGCAGTTCAGTGATCTGCCGGGAGATACAGGTAGAATTAGCTTCTTTGCGCGTACTACCTCTTCATTTAGTACAAACAATGATCTCTACATAGGAACCATTGCCAGTCTAACGGATAGGGGTAGCTTTACGGTGATTGACACCATAGCTTTAACTACTACCTGGACCCAGTATAATTTAGATGTTACTGTAGCCAACGGTTATAATGGTTCCCATGAATATATTGTGTTGAGTCATGAGGGTCAGGATTTTACAACTTACAACATAGATGATTTTGTGTACGAGCCTATACCAGCCTGCGTACCACCGTTGGCATCTTCTCTGGGTATCTCTGGAGCCAGTACTACGCAGGCTACGGCTACTTGGGGTAGCGGAAGCCAAGGTGTTAAAACCTATTTTGCATGGGGTGCGGTAGGCTTTGTTCCACAGGTAGCCGGTCAGCTAGGATTGGATTCTGTACCCGGAACCATTGATCAGGGTACTATCACGGGATTAGGTCCGCAAACTACTTATGAGTTTTATATTCAGGATAGTTGTGTGGGTTCCGGCTTGAGTCCCTGGATTGGACCGTTCACCTTTACTACGCCTTGCTTACCGGCCACCATGCCTTACCACGAAACATTTGATACCTGGGCTCTGTCTTGCTGGGATTCAGCTGGTGGTAATAGTTTCTGGACGCCTTATGATGCTGGTGGAGGCGATCAATACGCTCGCGCAGATTTCTGGGCAAATAGCACGGGAACTTATCACTTAACTTCGAGGCCTATAGCCATTACCCAAGATGCACAAGTGCGTTTTTATTGGAGTCATTTATACAACAACTTCTATCCTGATGACCAATTACTGGTGATGGTGAAAACCTTATCAGCAACTTCTTGGGACACCATTGTGGACCTTAAAGGGCCCAATGACTTTAATGATCCTTCGGCTGGTAACTTTAACACCCCTGGTAACTTCTTAGAGGAAGCGGTGGTTATAAACCCAGCCGTTTATACCGGAGATACCATTCAGGTGAAAATTGTGGCCAACTCTGACTTTGGTCCTGACTGTTTTGTAAACGATCTCTTTGTAGAACCCGCACCTAGTTGTCCTGATTTAGCCAACTTAAGTGCCACAAACATTACTATTACCGGAGCCGACTTAGGATGGAATCCTTCACCTAACGCTCAGTCGTATGAAGTTTGGTATGGCCCGCAAGGCTTTTTCCAGGGTACGCAAACGGCCGGAGGAACCGTGGTTACTTCCAGTACCAATCCTACCTCAGTGTCTGCTTTAATGAGCAGCACTTGTTATGAATTTTTAGTGCGTTCTGTTTGTAGTCCTGGTGATACTTCAGATTGGGTAGGCCCCTTTGTGTTTTGCACGCCATGTGTGGCGGTAACTATGCCTTATTATGAAAGTTTTGATAACTGGCCTTTAACCTGTTGGGATGAGACCGGTGGGAGCGCTAATTGGCTACAGTTTACCGGTCCGGCCGGAGATAATTATGCCGAAGCAAACTTTTGGGGTCTTCCAAATGATTCCTTGTTTTTGACTTCACCGGCCGTAATATTATCGGTGGATGCCCAGGTTCGCTTTGATTGGAGTCACTTGTACAGCACAGCTTACCCCAATGACCAGTTACTGGTATTGGTGAAAAAGGTATCGGCCACAACCTGGGATACGGTGGTGAATCTAATTGGGCCGAATAACTTTAATGATCCTACCGCGGGTAACTCTAATACGCCTGGTAGTTTTATTACCAATGTTACGCCATTAGACCCCGGCACCTATACGGGTGATACGGTGCAAGTGCTACTCAAAGCCATTTCAGATTTTGGACCCGATTGCTTTGTGAATGACTTTTATGTAGAAGCAGTACCCACTTGCCCAGCCCCTAATAGTTTGGCGGTAGCTAATATTACCGCAAATGCGGCAGATGTCTCCTGGACAGCCGCAACAGGTAATCCAGCGGCCAACTTCGAGGTATCTTTTGGAGCCGGTATATCAGCACCGGCAGCGGGTACTACGCAGCTTATTAGCGGTACATCGGGTACTATAACTGGTTTATCAAGCAATACCAACTACTGTTATTACGTGCGCGAAATTTGTGCTCCAGGCGATAGCAGTAACTGGGAAGGTCCGCTATGTTTTAGCACTACTTGCTTACCGGTATTGGCACCTTATGCTGAGGATTTTACCAACAACACTGTAGGTCATTGGGATGGTGCGGATAATTGCTGGGATTTTATTTCCAACAACCCGGGCACCTCTTCTAGTGGCGGTTACAGTTGGGAGGTGCGCAACACACCGCAAACTACGTCTGGTACCAGTACAGGGCCGGCTGGTGACAATACCAATTATCCGGCTACCGGTGGTACCTTTATTACTGCAGATGTTTCTGGTTCAGGTACAGGTGATTCAACCCTGTTGGTTTCACCTATCATTGATTTAAGTTTGCTGTCAGCGCCTGAGCTGGAGTATCATCTGCATCGTTATGGTACCCAGATGGCTGATTTTTATGTAGACCTTTATGATGGCAGCCAATGGGTAAATGGAGTGCATAGCTTCACCAACCAAACCGGGGCGCAAACAGCTACTACTGACCCCTACAAAGACACCATCATCGACCTGAGCCCTTACATTGGACTTAGCAATTTTAGAGTACGCTTTAGAAGTGTTTCAAACGGTTGTTGTGCCGGTGATAATGCCCTCGATGATGTAAGTATTTACGATGCTTCACCCGGTTGTGTGACTCCGGCCAATATTGCCCATAATGTCTATCGTTGTGATAGTGTGGATGTGAGCTGGAATTCAGGGGCCGCTATGGTGAGTAGTGTTATAGAGTATGGTCCTACTGGGTTTACCCCTGGTGCAGGTACCATCATTAACAATGCTTCCAGTCCACAGGCTTTACCAGGATTAAATGCAAGCACTAATTATGATGTGTACATCATAGATATTTGTGCAACTGATACCAGTAGCCCGGCTGGACCATACACCTTTAATACCGGCACTAGCGGGGCTCCTTCGGCAAGTTATACCACTACCTTGCAGGCCGCAACCCTAACCGGGCGAAGTGTTACATTTGACGGTTCTGCCTCTACTTCAGCGGGTGCAGGTGCTACTTATACCTGGGATTACGGTGATGGAAACAGCGGTACGGGTGTTACCAGTACGCACACCTATTCCACTAATGGTACCTACACGGCATGTCTAGTAGTTTCTAATAATTGTGGTACGGATACCACCTGTCAATCTTTGGTGATTGAAGAAATTGGAATAGCTGAGCTGCTTTTGACCAATAGCCTAGAGATTTATCCTAACCCAGCTCACGACATCATCAACGTAAGTTTTGAAAGTAGCCTAAATGGCGATGTCACTTTACGTTTACTGGATGCTCAAGGTAGGGAAGTGCTGATGCGTACTATGGAAACGGAGTCGCAATCTTTTGAAGGACAGCTTTTTGTGAAGGCCTTGAGCCGGGGCATGTATATTTTGGAGATTGAAACGGGCGAGCTAAAGGCACGGAGATCCATTAGTTTACAGTAATAGAATCTATTGAGCCTATAGATTAATAGAATAGGTTTTGAATCCCATAAGCCGCTCTGAATTTTTTCAGAGCGGCTTTTTTTATTTATTTTAGGCCGAATTTTAACAGAAAAGGAATATTTATGAGAAGATTACTACTAACGATGGGCTTGGCCTTTGGTTGGAGTGTTGGTTTTGCGCAAACTAACATTGCTCCATCAGCCACAGTCACAGCCAGCACCTGTAACACGGGGCCGTGTAGTGCATTAAATGATTTAAATTTTGGTACTTGTGGTACCCAGGAAATGTGGATAAGCACTTCCTCGCCCCCCTCCACCACAATTGGGGTGAACTACATTGAATGGAACTGGAGTAGCGTGCAGGCTTTTGATGAGATGACGATCCATCACGCGCAGAATAACGCTCGTAGCCTTACGGGCTTTACCATGCAGCGTCATGATGGCACAGGCTGGGTGACCATTGGTACAGTTTCTAATTTACCTCAGGCCTGTATTAACTCTGCTATTGCGATTCCTAAAACATTTACCGATCGTTTTAGGATTACAGCTTTCCAAATGACAGGCTCAGGTCAAACGTCCAACCCGAATTTTCGAGAGATTGAGATCTTCCAGGCTTCTACCTCGCCAGATGATGCAGGTATTGCCAGTGTAGATCAGTCTTTGACTTCATCCTGCCCGGGTACCTATCCGGTGTTTGTAAATCTGGAAAACTTCGGTACCAACCAAATTACTACGGTAGATATTGAGTGGGAGGTAAATGGAGTAGCGCAAACTCCGGTAACTTACAGTCAATTATTGGATACCGCCAATGGTACGGGTCCTAGCTCTGCTTTGGTGAACTTAGGTAATATTACCTATGCGCCCTCCACGAACTACGTGGTAAAAGCATGGACTACCATGCCCAATATGGGAACGGATACGGTAAATGATAATGATACGGCAACAGCTACTTTAGCCTTAGGTCCTCCTCAGGGCCTAACGGTTTCCAACGTTGTGGCTACCTCTGCAGATATTAACTTTGGAGCAGTACCGGGTATAACTTACCAGGCTATAGTTGTTCCTGCCGGTACTCCGGCCTCAGCTGGTATTGCCACACCTGCCTCATCTACCAGTCCAATCACTGTGACTGGTCTTACCCCTAGTACGGCCTATGACGCTTATGTTTTTGCTGACTGTGGTAGCAGCTTTAGTGACACTGCTGGCCCCGAGGCTTTCACGACCCCAATTCAGGGTCCAAGAGGGGTGACTTGTATTACCGGACTGCCAGGTGTTGTTTTTGCCGAAGATTTTGAAAGTTCTTCTCCTAATGTAACAGGCCTTGGATCAGGCAATGGCGTTTGGCGGTTGAATTCAGGAGGGACCCCATCTGGAAGTACTGGTCCATTAGGCGCACACCAAGGTAGTCAATATATTTATTACGAGACCTCAGGAGCCAATCCTACCTCAGATAGTATTGTTACCGGAGCCATTGACTTAACCACAGCTAATGATTCGGCTGAAATGTCCTTTTGGTTGCACGCCTTTGGTGCGCAAATTGGAACCCTTACCGTTGGAGTTGGTACTTCGGCCTCCGGACCATTTACACCGGTATTTACCCGCAGCGGAGCCGTGCAGGCACAACAAGGTGATCCTTGGCAAAATGTGGGTGTTCGCTTAGATAGTTACGTAGGCCAGACCATCTATGTGCAATTTTCTTACACCAGCGGAACCTCTTTTACGGGAGACTTAGCAATTGACCAATTGGAAATTTCTTCTTGTGTAACTTGTCCAAATCCTGGCAACTTGTCTTTCGTATCGTCTACAGCCAACTCTATTGATGTGTCATGGTCTGGTAGCGCCAGTACGTATGAAGTAACCTGGGATACAGTTGGATTTACCCCTGGCACTAGTCTTAACTCCAGTACTGTAACTGGTACTAGCACCACTATTTCAGGTCTGTCCGCCAACACGGGATATGATATTTACGTGCGGGCTGACTGTTCATCTTCCAGCAATGGTTTTAGTGGCTGGATTGGTCCGGTATCAGCGCGCACCTTGTGTACAATATTTACGGCTCCGTTTTCCGAAGACTTTGACGGTTCTGCTTGGGTAGCTAGTGGTAGCAATGCTAATAATGACATTGATGCTTGTTGGGATTCATGGCCTCCGATAACCGATAATTCTGAGCCTTTTAAATGGATTCCGCGCAGCTCAGGTCCTACCAGTGGTAATGGTCCCACTGCAGATGCTACCGGTGTAAACTTCTTGTATTGCGAAGCATCAGGTAGTTCCAATGGCGATAGTGCCTGGATTCAAACCCCTGCCGTAGATGTAAGTGGTTTAACCACTCCGTCCGTATGGTTTGAGCAGCATCGCTTCAGCAATGGTAGTTCTATTGCCGACATGAAAGTACAAGTGAGTAGCGATTTTGGTGCTACATGGAGTACTGAGTATACCATCACGGGTGAGGTTCAAACTGCTATTAGTGATCCTTTTGAATTGGTTTTTGTGAATTTGGGAGCTTATGTAGGCGATACTATTATCGTGCGTTTCCAGCAAGACGGTAACGGATGTTGTGGAGATGCTGCGATTGATAATGTTGAAATTAAAGAGGCTCCAACCTGTCCTTGGCCTACCAATCAAGCTATTCTAGGGGCAACAGATACTTCCGCTACATTGGCTTGGTCAGATCCTACCGGAACTAACTGGGATATTGAGTGGGGGCCCGTAGGCTTTACCCAGGGAACCGGAGCGGTTACTTCAGTAACCAATGATACCGTAACCTTTGGACCTTTAAGTCCTAATACATGTTATGATGTGTATGTACGTGCAAACTGTACCAATAACAGCAATGGGGTGAGTATCTGGAGAGGTCCTATCGAGTTCTGTACCCAGTGTGCGCCTTTTACGGCTCCTTACACTCAGGATTATGATGGAACCACTGCTCCTGAATTAGACAACTGTTGGATACCACTAGCGTTCAACCCTAGTGCTACCAATTATGAGTTGCAAACGGATGCATTCCGTAACAATTCCGCACCTAATAGCATGGAGATTCACAACGCCTCGGCCACTTCCGGCTTTTTAGGAATTGCAAGTCCTCGTTTTAGTGATTTGGATACCGGCAAGCGAATTGAGTTTAATGTATACGATGAAGACGGCCAATTCGGTGGTTCTGATTTGATTATTGGTGTGATGTCTGATCTTTCAGATGAAACCACTTTTGAAGCAGTGGATACCATTCTCGAGACAGATATGGATAATGACGTGTGGGATTTCTTTGTAGTAGATCTTACTGGTCACACTACCAACAATGGAGGCCACGTGGTTTTCCGTCACGGAATGAACACCACTTTTGATAATATCCATGTGGATGACTTTGAATACAAACAAATTCCAGCCTGTCAGCCACCATTGGCTTCAACTTTAGGAATTACCGGTGTTTCAACCACACAGGCGACTGCTACCTGGGGTAGTGGAAGTCAAGGGGTGAAGACTTATTTTGCCTGGGGTACTACTGGCTTTGTACCACAAGTAGCCGGTCAATTAGGTATAGACTCTGTGGCTGGTTCAATAGACCAGGGTGTTATAACTGGCTTAGGTCCTCAAACTACTTATGAATATTATATTCAGGATAGTTGTATCGGTTCAGGTCTCAGTCCGTGGGTAGGTCCTTTCACCTTTACCACGCCTTGCTTGCCAGCTTCTATGCCTTATTACGAAAGTTTTGACAGTTGGGCCCTAGCGTGCTGGGATTCAACCGGAGGTAATAGCTTCTGGCAACCTTACAATGCCGGTGGTGGCGTTCAGTACGCTCGTGCAGATTTCTGGGCAAACAGCACCGGAACCTATCATCTAACGACCCGTCCAATTGTCATTTCAGTGGATGCTCAGGTTCGTTTCGATTGGTCTCACCTATGGAACGCCTTCTATGACGAAGACCAGTTATTGGTAATGGTTAAATCATTATCGGCTACTACCTGGGACACTATATTGAATTTGAACGATGCTTCCAATTTCAATGATCCTTCGGCTGGTAACTTTAATACGCCAGGTAACTTCATTGAAGAAGAAGTACTTCTTGATCCATTCACTTACACGGGTGACACGGTTCAAGTGAAACTGGTAGGTAACTCTGATTGGGGTCCTGACTGTTTCTTAAATGACTTCTATGTTGAGGCTGCACCAAGCTGTCCTAAATTGGCCAATGTAACTTCTACCAATGTGTTGAGCACAAGCGCTGACTTCACATGGAGTCCATCGGCTAATGCAAATAGCTACGAAGTGTGGTATGGTCCGCAAGGATTCTATCAAGGAACGCTTACTGCCGGAGGTACCCGGGTAACTGGCCCTAGTGCACCATTGAGTGCTACCGGACTTACATCCAATACCTGTTATGAATTCCTCGCCAGAGCTATATGCGGTCCTGGTGATACTTCAGAATGGGAAGGTCCATTTGTATACTGTACACCTTGTGCTGCGTTTACAGCTCCTTACACGGAAGACTTCACGTCTTCTTCTGTAGGTCACTGGGATGGTACCGATAATTGCTGGGATTTTGTTTCAAACAATCCAGGAACCAGTTCCAGTGGTGGATATAGTTGGGAAGTACGTAATAGCGTGCAGACTACCTCTGGTTCTAGTACAGGACCATTAGGTGACAACACTATTTATCCCGCCATTGGTGGAAACTTTATCCACGCAGACGTTTCAGGCTCAGGAATCGGGGACTCATCAATGTTGGTTTCTCCATTAATCGACATTAGCTCTTTGAGCAACCCAGAACTGGAGTACGCCTTGCACCGTATGGGAACCCAAATGGCTGATTTATATGTGGATGTATATGATGGTACGCAGTGGGTGAATGGATTACACTCCTACACTAGCTTGAGCGGTATTCAGACTTCTCAAGGCGCTGCTTACATTGACACCATCATTGACTTAAGCAGCTACAGCACAGTTACCAACTTCAGGGTACGTTTCCGTACCGTGAGTAATGGCTGTTGTGCAGGTGATAATGCTTTAGATGATATTCGTATCTCTGACCCCATTACCTGTCCTGCTCCACTTAACCTAAGTGCTTCAAACTTTACCGCTACCAGTGCTGATATTTCATGGAGTAATGCTCCGGGAACATCGGGTACTAATTTCCAAATTGCTTACGATACCTTATTGTCCAATCCGGCCAGCGGTATAACGCAATTGGTAACAGGGACCAATACTACTTTGAACAACTTATTGTCTAGTTCACAGTATTGTTACTATGTGCGTGAAATTTGCGCACCTGGTGATACCAGCTTGTGGTCAGGTCCTTTCTGCTTCAACACCTTGTGTACTGTATTCACTGCTCCTTACACTGAGGACTTTGAAAATCATACTTTAGGTTTCTTTGAAGGAGATAACAACTGTTGGACTATTCAGAACACGGTAGTGAAAACTTCTCCTACCAGTGGTTACGGATGGGAGCTACGTAACACGCAGCAAACCAGTTCAACTGGTACCGGTGCTGATAGGGACAACACCTTAGCACCTAATACTGGTGGTCAGTTTTTTAACGCGGATGTGTCGTACGGAAGCACCGGAGACTCGTCTATGTTAATTTCTCCTATCGTGGATATTTCAACGCTGGTTCAGCCTGAATTGGAATACCATATTCACCGTTACGGAACCCAAATGGCGGACTTCTTTGTAGACATTTACGATGGTACCCAGTGGATAAACGGTGTGCATGCGTATACTAATCAAACTGGTCCTCAAACCGCAAACAGTGATCCTTATCAGGATACCGTTATTGATTTGAGTCCATACATTGGAACTGTAAACTTCCAAGTACGCTTCCGTACCGTAAGTAATGGATGTTGTGCTGGTGATAACAGCTTTGATGATGTAAGTATCTATGATGCGAGTCCTGGCTGTACAGTACCTTCGGCTCTATCGCACAATACATTGCGTTGCGATAGTGTAGAATTAAGCTGGAATTCTGGTGGCGCAACCATTAACTCAGTATTAGAGTACGGACCGGTAGGGTTTACTCCAGGTACGGGTACCTTGGTGAATAATGCGGCCAGCCCTCAACTATTGTCTGGTTTAACCGCTAACACCGGTTACGATGTGTATGTAGTAGATATCTGTGCTACGGATACGAGTGCACCGGCCGGCCCTTATACCTTTAATACTGGTAATGCAGGCGCACCGGTTGCTTCGTACACTTCTACCTTGCAGGCCGCCACGCTTACCGGTCAAACGGTAGACTTTGATGGTTCGGCTTCCACAGGAAATGGGGCAACGTACACCTGGGACTTTGGTGATGGCAACGGAGGAACGGGTGTAAGCACCAGCCATACCTACACTGCCAATGGCACCTACAATGCCTGCTTAATTGTGACCAATGCTTGTGATTCAGACACAACCTGTCAGCAAGTGGTAATTGAAGACGTAGGCTTAGCGGAGAACTTATTGAGTCGCAGTCTGGATATATTCCCTAACCCGGCAGCGGATGTGGTAAACGTGAGCTTTGAGACCGTAAATAGTGGTGATGTATCACTACGTTTACTAGACGGTCAGGGCCGCGAGGTAATGGTTCAAACCGAAAAAGTGAATGGCAACAGCTATTCTACCCAGTTATCGGTGAAGAACTTAAGCCGAGGCATGTACATTTTGGAGATTGAATCTGGCGATGTGAAAGCTCGCAGATCGCTTAGTGTACAGTAGATAGACTAAGCGAACGCTTCGCGTTCCAATAAATACAAGCCACCCTGGTTTCGGCCGGGGTGGCTTTTTTATTTTTGCCCTATGTTTAAGAAAGGTGATCGGGTACGGTTTTTAGACGAGCCTGGCGAAGGTATAGTGCAGGCAATAGAAGGAAATAGGGTTCTAGTGGAAGACGAGAATGGTTTCACGGACCAGCACGCAGTTAATACCTTGTTAATGGTGCAAGAAATGCCCTTTTCTCCTGAGCTAAAGGCGCCTGTAAAAGACCAGGAGCTATCGAAACCAAGATCAGGAAGGCCCTCGAAATCACGTCCTAACTTTTTAGAATGTGATTTACACTTTGGTCAATTGGTGGAGTTTCCTAAAAACTTTTCCAATCATCAAAAACTGCAAATACAACTCCGGGAAACCGAAAAAGCTCTTGCTAAGGCAAAAAGGGCAGGTATTAAAAGAGTGATTTTAATACATGGAGTGGGGCAGGGCCGACTCAAAGAAGAGGTGCACACCCTCTTAGAGCGTAAAGATGGCTTAACTTTTTACGATGCCAGTTATGCAGAATACGGGCGAGGTGCCACTGAGGTACAATTTTTTTAGATATTCTCGGGCGGCTTGATTAGGGCAATGTTTAATTTTGTTTTTGAAACAGGCTGCCTTATCGCTCCGATAGTAATCGGAGAGGAAAGTCCAGACAACGCAGAGTACCGCACTTCCCAAAAGGAAGAATTTCGGGCGCAAATCCGAAGTATAGAGAGTGCCGCAGAAAACAAACATCCCCGCCTGGGGTGGGGTTAAGGTGAAAAGGTGAGGTAAGAGCTCACCGCCAGGGTGGTAACGCCCTGTGGCTTGGTAAACCTTGCGGGTTGCAATGCCAAATAAGCTGAGGCTTGAGGGCTACTCGTCCGATCTCAGTGGGTAGGCAGCTTAGATAAATGATAAGGGGTCCTTTGGTGGACTAACAGAATCTGGCTTATAGGCCTGTTTTTTTATGTTAAAGAAGTACCGAATAATTTTAAAAGAGGAGGGTTGGAAAGGCCTTTGGCAGAAAGCGGGCTGGAAAGTAGCGCTCTTGCTTTTTATGTTTTTCTTGATTAAAGGTTTACTTTGGCTAATTATTCCTTATTTAATTTATAAATCTACTCAATAAAAAATCCCGCTAAGATTACCTTAACGGGATTGTTAGTTACAAAAATCAAACAGTTTGTCTAGGTTTCTATTTGCGCGGACTCTACTTCCTCTGCGTATTCTTGCAGGTATTTTTCAGCCTCTAAGGCGCCCATACAACCTGTGCCGGCAGCCGTAATAGCTTGGCGATAGACTTTGTCTTGCGCATCACCTGTGGCAAATACTCCTGGGTAATTGGTACTTACCGTTCCAGGCTTGGTTTGGATATAGCCTACCTCATCCATTTCTAACTGCCCTTTAAAAATATCGGTGTTGGGCTTGTGGCCGATAGCCAAGAAGAAGCCGTCTGCAGGAATTTCCGATTCCTCTTCCGTTTGATTATTCTTCACTTTGATAGCGGTCACGGTTTTATCACCCAGGACTTCAACAGCCTCGGTGTTGTAAAGCACCTCAATATTGGGCGTATTTTTAACGCGGTTCTCCATTATTTGCGAGGCGCGCCAGTGATCTTTACGGATAAGCACGGTAACTTTAGGACAAAGCTTAGCCAGGTAGGTAGCCTCTTCGGCCGCGGAGTCACCTCCACCAACCACTACTACGTTTTTACCCTTGAAAAAGAATCCATCACAAATGGCACAGGCTGATACACCATGGCCCATGAATTTCTTTTCAGATTCAAGACCCAGGTATTTAGCACTAGCCCCGGTGGCAATAATCACGGTTTTCGCAAATACTTCGGTGTTCTCGTCTACCGTTAGTTTGTGGTACTTACCCGGTATCTCGGCTAGCTCAGCCTTGGTGATCATACCAAAGCGCACGTCAGTGCCAAAACGCTCCGCTTGTTTTTTTAAATCTTCCATCATCTCGGGGCCCATGATGCCTTCGGGGTAACCCGGAAAGTTTTCTACGTCAGTAGTAGTGGTCAATTGCCCGCCTGGCTCTAAGCCCGTGTACACTACGGGTTTCAAATCTGCTCTAGCTGCATAAATGGCGGCTGTATAACCGGCTGGGCCAGTACCTATAATGACACATTCGTGTTTTTCCATTGCAAAATATTTAATAGCAAATGTAAAATAATAGCCACAGCTGGAGGTGACCAGAGCCACGCTAATTATATATTTATAAACTCCTCTAATAATTTTGCTTTTCCGGGAAACTCTAGTGCTTAAAGTGAAACACTTTTGTTAAATTTGCCGCCCTCTTACGGGATGTAGCTCAGTTGGTAGAGTACACGTCTGGGGGGCGTGTGGTCGCTGGTTCAAGTCCAGTCATCCCGACCAATAACAGCAAGGCTTTCAGGAAACTGAAGGCCTTTTTTTTTGTGCTTCGGTGTCAACAATGTGTATGATTGCCAGCGTAAGGTGAATAGAGGTTGTAACTTCCTCTAAAACTCGGACTGGTTAAAACTATTTAATATTTAACCCGTAATTATAAAGAAGTCGAAATTACGACAATCAAGTAGTCCTGAGCTCGCTACGCTCGGTTTACAGAGAGTCAGATTGTTAATGCCATAAAACAGCATGAGTCTAGACGTAAAACAGAAGATCTAAACTTGAGTACGGGATACCCAGAGGTACTTTCTATCATTGCCGTAAGAAGTATGCAAGGTTTGTCTATCTCCACAAAATCACGGTAGGTTCTTTTGAAATAGGAAATGGTTTCAAGGTGAAAGGTTTTCCTAAAGCCATTAGAATAATTGCCGAAATCAGATTTGAAAGCTTGGACAGCAGACACCATTTCGCACGAGTATAAGGCCAGGTGGGCTATTGAGACCTTCTTTAAGCACATCAAACAGCTTTTCCGGGTCAAATCATTTGTTGGAATCTCCCTTAATGCAGTCTGCATTCAGGTGTGG
>PR_CR_10_Liq_1_inCRDRAFT_1000182_pt1 | contig 37818 bp, 29 predicted proteins | sample PRCRCaboRojoPR_3_FD_10241 | JGI IMG/M metagenome (IMG submission 10241) | reverse complement strand
TAAATATCAACAAGGCCTCCTTTCAAGATTTGGTAGGGCATCCTTACCTTAGTTACGACATGGTAAAAGGGATAGTCCATTTTAGAGAAAACATAAGGCCTTTTAAAGAGGTTAAGGAATTGAAAAACATTGAATTGTTTAATGATGAGATATTCCCTAAAATTGCACCTTATTTAACGGTGCAATCTCAGGACGATTGAACATGTTGAAGGAAAACCAAAAATTGTACAAATGGACGTAGCAATAGAACAAGATATTCAAGGCTTTGATTTCAGCCAAAGTGAGACCCAGCAAATGATTGCGCAATCAGTACGCGATTTTGCCGAGCAAAAAATTCGTCCCAATATCATGAAGTGGGATGAGAGTCAGGAATTTCCGGTTCAGATTTTCAAAGAATTGGGTGAGCTGGGCTTAATGGGAGTTCTGGTACCAGAGGAATATGGGGGTTCTGGTTTGGGCTATTTTGAATATGTCACCGCTATTGTAGAACTCAGTAAAGTAGATCCATCTATTGGTCTGAGCATGGCCGCTCACAACTCATTATGTACTAATCATATTTTAGAATTTGGCAACGAGGAGCAAAAATCCAAATGGTTACCCAAATTGGCTACAGCCGAATGGATTGGCGCTTGGGGTCTTACCGAGGTGAATACCGGTAGTGACGCTGGCGGCATGAATACCACCGCTGTAAGAGATGGTGACCACTGGGTGCTAAACGGTTCTAAAAATTTCATCACGCATGGCCTTTCAGGCGATGTTGCGGTGGTAGTAGTGCGCACCGGAGAAAAGGGAGACTCACACGGCATGAGTGCTTTTGTAATAGAGAAAGGCACCCCTGGTTTTAGAGGAGGCCGCAAAGAAGACAAATTAGGCATGCGTGCTTCTGAAACTACTGAGCTTATTTTTGAAAATTGTCGTGTACCGGCAGAAAATATGTTGGGAGAAGAAGGCGATGGTTTTATTCAAGCCATGAAAATATTAGACGGAGGACGCATTTCAATTGCCGCCTTGTCTTTGGGCACAGGTTACGGGGCTTACGAGGCCGCTTTAAAATATTCTAAAGAGAGAGAGCAATTTGGCCGCCCCATTTCTAAGTTTCAAGGGGTAAGCTTTAAACTTGCCGACATGATTACTAAACTAGAAGCTGCAGAGCTCCTTACTTTTAAAGCAGCCAGCTTAAAAAATCAGAAGAAAAAAGTAACCACTGAAGGTGCGATGGCAAAAATGTACGCTTCTGAAATTGCTGTGGAGATTTGCAATGAAGCAGTGCAAATTTTTGGTGGTTACGGTTTCACCAAAGACTTCCCGGTTGAGAAGTTTTACCGCGATGTAAAGTTGTGTACTATTGGGGAAGGTACCACTGAAATACAGAAAGTGGTTATTTCTAAAAACTTGATGAAAGGATAAGTCTTATTGCGTTATTATGGAAAGGATTTCAAAATAAAAGGCTTTATACTTCTAAAATAAATTTTATATTTGCACTCCCAAAAACAGAATTTAAATGCTTGTAATATCAGTTAAAGAAGGAGAATCCATTGATCGCGCGCTAAAGCGTTACAAAAGAAAGTACGATCGTACGGGTGTAATGAAAGAAATTCGTGGTCGCAAGCAATTCATCAAGCCTTCTGTTGAGCGCAGAAAAGAAGTGCTCAAAGCCGCTTACATTCAGCAAAAGCGCGTAGACGAAGAATAGTCTTTCAAGACTTTACAATATTGAAGCAAGGTGTGTATCTTTACATGCCTTGCTTTTTTTATGGAAAAAACCCTTAACACTTTTCTGAATTATTTGCGCTTTCAGAAGAATTATTCTGAGCATACGCTAATATCCTACGCTAATGACCTAAACGGCTTTGGTACTTTTTTGAAAACCCAATTGGAAGTGTCTAGTTGGGAAGAAGTGAATCATCACCTGGTTAGGTCTTGGGTAATTCAGATGTTAGATGATGAGGTAGCGCGCACCACTATTAAAAGGAAGGTAAGTGCGCTCCGTTCATTTTATAGATTCCTACAAAGAAAAGGAGCGGTTAAGCTAAACCCGGCCGCACAGGTGGAGGTGCCTAAAGCGCCTAAAAAAGTAGTGCGGGCGGTTTCAGCAGAGTCTATGGCTAGATTGCTCAATGAAGTGGAGTTTGAAGATAGCTATTGGGGTCTTACTCAAAAACTTATCATAAAAACCTTCTACAATACCGGAATACGGTTGGCGGAGCTCATCAATTTGGCTATAGCCGATGTGAATTTACAAAACCAAACTATCACAGTAACGGGTAAAAGAAATAAGCAACGTATCGTGCCGCTTACTGATGAATTGTGTAAGGAACTTAAAGCTTATTTAACGGATGAAGAGCGACCATCGAATGCAAGCACAGAAGACATTTTGTTTAAGACCAGCAAGGGTAAAAAGCTCTATCCGAAACTTGTATACAACACCATAAATTTCTACCTTAGAAGTGTTTCAGGAATTGATCAAACCAGCCCACATGTGCTCAGGCATACATTTGCCACACACATGCTCAGCAACGGAGCGGACCTTAATGCTATTAAAGAATTGTTAGGGCATGCCTCCTTAGCTGCCACACAGGTTTACACCCACAGTTCCATAGAACAGTTAAAACAAATGTATAACCAGGCTCATCCTAAGAGCTCTTAAACTTCAAGGTTATGAATGCAACCATCCAGTCCGTAAATTTTACAGCTGATCAAAAATTAATAAACTTCATTCAAAAGAGGTTGGATAAATTGGAGCAGTTTAACGATGGTATAGTCAATGGCTCGGTTTTTTTGAAGGTAGAACCCGACCATGAACGGGGTAATAAAAAAGTAGAAATGCTAGTTCACGTCAGAGGGCAGGAGTTAATGGTTAAGAAGGTGGCCCGAACCTTTGAGGCCGCCACTGATTTATGCGCTGAAGCCATGCGGAGAAGGTTAAAGCGACAAAAAGAGAAACGTAAAATTACAGCCACCTAAAAAAAGAAAAATAGTTGCTTGCAGCAATTATAAATGTTATTACATTTGCAGTCCGTTAAAAAACGGGCTGCTTTTTTTGCAGTAAGTTAAAGCCTGTGTAGCTCAGTTGGCCAGAGCAGCTGATTTGTAATCAGCTGGCCGGGGGTTCGAATCCCTCCACAGGCTCCAAAATAAGCTCTTTAAAATAGTGTGTTTTACAGCTTTTTAAGTTGTTAAGTAAAAAATTGGGGAGATACTCAAGCGGCCAACGAGGACAGACTGTAAATCTGTTGGTTTTTACCTTCGCAGGTTCGAATCCTGCTCTCCCCACTGTTTTTCTTAAACCTAGTTTGAGAGAATAGCCAGACGCAGCAAGGTGAATGCTTTGCTGTTAATTGCGGGAGTAGCTCAGCTGGCTAGAGCATCAGCCTTCCAAGCTGAGGGTCGCGGGTTCGAATCCCGTTTCCCGCTCTAAGATAGAGGATTTGAATTTAAGCGCAAGTTTAGGTTCAGGCTTTTACAGTAAGTAATAGGGTAGTTTATACCTGTATTTTTTGGCCGATGTAGCTCAGGGGTAGAGCGTTTCCTTGGTAAGGAAGAGGTCAGGGGTTCAATTCCCCTCATTGGCTCTAAGTCAAAGACCAAGGTGGTCTTGCTTAGTTTAAATTGAAAATTAAAATTTAAGTTTTTAACCATGGCAAAAGAAAATTTTGTTCGTAACAAACCGCACTTAAACATCGGTACCATCGGACACGTTGACCACGGTAAGACCACTTTAACAGCAGCCATTACCACTGTTTTGGCTGAGGCTGGTTTTGGCGAAAAGCGTGATTTCGACACTATTGACAACGCTCCTGAAGAAAAAGAGCGTGGTATTACCATTAACTCTGCACACGTAGAGTATGAAACTGCTAACCGTCATTACGCCCACGTAGACTGTCCAGGTCACGCGGATTACGTAAAGAACATGGTTACGGGTGCTGCCCAAATGGACGGTGCCATTTTAGTGGTAGCTTCAACTGATGGTCCCATGCCTCAAACTCGTGAGCACATCCTTTTAGGACGTCAGGTAGGTATTCCTCGAATTGTTGTATTCATGAACAAGGTTGACCTTGTTGATGATGAGGAGCTTTTAGAGCTTGTTGAAATGGAAATCCGTGAGTTACTTTCTTTCTACGAGTATGACGGTGATGAAACTCCTGTTGTGCAAGGTTCTGCTCTTGGCGCCCTTAATGGTGAAAAAGAGTGGGTAGACAAGGTGATGGAATTAATGGACGCTTGTGACAAGTGGATTGAAGAGCCCGAGCGCGATAATGAGAAGCCTTTCTTAATGCCTATTGAGGATGTATTCTCTATTACCGGACGTGGTACTGTTGCTACTGGTCGTATTGAAACTGGTGTGGCTAATACAGGTGACCCTGTAGATATCATTGGTTTTGGTGATGAGAAACTAACATCTACCATTACCGGTGTGGAAATGTTCCGTAAGATCTTAGATCGCGGTGAGGCGGGTGACAACGTAGGTATCTTGCTAAGAGGTATTGAAAAGTCTGATATCCGTAGAGGTATGGTAATCTGCAAGCCAGGTTCAATTACTCCTCACACCAAATTTAAGGCTGAGGTTTATATCCTTAAGAAAGAAGAAGGTGGTCGTCACACCCCTTTCCACAACAACTATCGTCCTCAGTTTTACTTACGTACAACAGACGTAACTGGTGAAATTCACCTACCCGAAGGAACTGAGATGGTAATGCCTGGTGATAACTTGACGATCAATGTTTCACTAATTGCTCCTGTAGCTATCAATAAAGGTCTACGTTTCGCTATCCGCGAAGGTGGTAGAACTGTTGGGGCAGGTCAGGTAACTGAAATTACTGAGTAATTTACTCAGCGCAGTATAAATTTTGGGTAAAAGGTGCCCCGATTTTTTCGGGGTGCCTTTCTGCCTAAATACGGGTGTAGCTCAGCTGGTAGAGCAGCGGTCTCCAAAACCGAAGGTCGTGAGTTCGATTCTTACCACCCGTGCAAACGAATGATAAATGAGTAAGGTAAAAAGTTACTTCCAAGATTCTTACCATGAGTTGGTGAACAAGACTTCTTGGCCATCGTGGAAAGATTTACAAAAAACATCAGTATTGGTGGCCGTGGCCTCAGTGGTTATTGCTTTAATCATTTTTGCCATGGATAAAGCCATTAGTGCAGTACTAAGTGCTTTTTACAGCTTATTTTAATAATTACCGTAAGGATTTTTTATGAGTGATAACGGTAAAAAGTGGTACGTAGTAAGAGCCATTTCTGGGCAAGAAAATAAAATTAGCGGCTACATTGAAAATGAAATTGAGTACGCTGGTTTGAATGATTACCTAGGTCAGGTTCTCGTGCCTCAAGAAAAGGTGTATCAAATCCGTAATGGTAAAAAAGTAAGCAAAGAACGGAACTACTTCCCTGGATATATAATGGTAGAAGCTGATCTTGTGGGTGAAATGATTCACACCATTAAAGGAGTGCAGGGTGTAATAGGTTTTTTAGGTGAAGTTAAGGGGGGCGCTCCCGTACCGCTCCGCATGTCTGAGGTAAACAGAATGCTAGGAAAGGTAGATGAGCTTTCTGAGACCGAAGAAAAAATCAACATTCCATTTATAGTAGGTGAAACCGTCAAAGTTATAGATGGACCTTTTAATGGTTTTAACGGAACCATAGAGAAGGTGAATGAAGAGAAACGAAAGTTGGAGGTAATGGTGAAGATTTTTGGCCGAAAAACTCCGTTAGAACTTTCGTACATGCAGGTAGAAAAAGAATCGTAAAGAAAATTGTGAGCTCTACAAAACCGAAAGGTTTACGGGTCGCTTCCAACCCGGTTTAGGCAAGTTAAATAACGAATAAAAAGAAAAATGGCTAAAGAAGTAAGTGCAATAATAAAGCTTCAGGTAAGAGGCGGTGCTGCAAACCCTTCGCCACCCGTAGGTCCTGCATTAGGTGCTAAAGGGGTGAACATTATGGAGTTTTGTAAGCAGTTTAACGCGCGTACTCAAGATAAGGCTGGTAAAGTATTACCGGCTGTTATTACCGTGTATGCAGATAAGTCTTTTGACTTTGTAGTTAAAACTCCTCCAGCTGCCGTGCAATTAATGGAAGCAGCAAAAATTAAAAAAGGTTCTCCTCAGAGTAACATCCAAAAGGTGGGTAAAGTCTCTTGGGAAAATGTGAAAGCTATTGCAGAAGATAAAATGCAAGATTTAAACGCTTTTACTCTAGATTCAGCTATGAATATGGTGGCAGGTACTGCCCGTAGTATGGGTTTAACCATTACCGGCAAACGTCCGGAGTAACATTTTAAACAAACGCAATGGCTGTTGTAAGTAAGAAAAGAAAAAGTGCTTTAGAAAAAATAGACGCTAACAAGTCCTACTCGCTTAGCGATGCCAGCGCCTTGGTTAAGGAAGTTTCTACTACTAAGTTTGATGCTACCATTGACCTAGCCGTGCGCTTAGGTGTAGATCCGCGTAAAGCGAACCAAATGGTGCGGGGTGTAGTAACACTGCCCCATGGTACCGGTAAAGAAGTTAAGGTTTTGGCTTTAGTTACTGCTGATAAAGAGCAGGAAGCAAAAGACGCGGGTGCTGATTATGTAGGTTTAGAAGAGTACATCGATAAGATTAAAGGTGGCTGGACTGACGTGGACGTAATAGTTACCATGCCTAGTGTAATGGGTAAGATTGGTCCTTTGGGTAGAATTTTAGGGCCACGTGGTTTAATGCCTAACCCAAAAACCGGCACAGTTACTATGGATGTAGCCAAGGCTGTAGCCGATGTAAAAGGCGGCAAAATTGATTTTAAGGTAGATCGCTACGGGATTATCCACGCGGCTATCGGAAAGGCTTCTTTTGAAAAAGAAAAAATTCAGGAGAATGCTGAAGAGTTAATTAAAACCCTCATGAAGTTAAAGCCTACCGCTGCTAAAGGTGCCTACATTAGGAGCATCAATTTAAGCAGCACCATGAGCCCTTCTATAACTATTGATGCTAAGTCTGTTAGCTAAAAGCATATCAAGATGACCAGAGAAGAAAAAAACGAGCAAATNGAAATTTTAACCGAGTCTCTTAAAGGAGCAGACTTCCTTTACATTACTGATATTGAAGGCTTAAANGCTGAGCAGACCAGTAACCTTAGAAGAATGTGCTTTAAGAACAACGTTAAAATCAACGTTGTAAAAAATACNTTGCTGCGTAAAGCAATGGAGAAAAGTGGTAAAAACTTTGAGGATCTATANGATACCCTTAAAGGCAANACCAGTATTATGTTATCTGAAACAGGTAANGCTCCAGCAAGGTTAATCCAAGATCTTCGTAAGAAGAAAATGACCAAACCCCTTATTAAAGGCGCCTACATTGAGGAAGCCATTTATAAGGGTGACGAGAACTTAGAGGCACTGGCTTCCTTGAAAAGCAAGGATGAGTTGGTGGCTGAAGTTATCGCCTTACTGCAATCTCCAGCTAAGAATGTGGTTTCTGCCCTGCAAAGTGGCAAAAACACATTGGGTGGCTTAATGAAAACCCTTGAGGAGAGAGCAGAACAAGCTTAGTACGCACTCAGCTTCCAATATATTAAGTGTTGTAATTTTTATTAAGAATTAAAGTATCTAAAAATGGCAGAGATCAAAGAATTAGGAGATCAGTTAGTAAACCTTACCGTAAAAGAGGTAAACGAATTAGCTGAATACCTTAAAGAAGAATATAACATTGAGCCTGCTGCGGCTGCCGCTGTAGTAGCTGGTCCTGCTGCTGGTGGCGAAGCTGGCGGTGGCGATGAGCAAACTGAATTTGATGTTATCTTAAAAGCTGCAGGTAGTTCTAAACTTGCTGTAGTAAAACTAGTTAAAGAATTAACTGGTCAAGGACTTAAAGAAGCTAAGGCGCTTGTAGATGAAGCTCCTAAAGCTCTTAAAGAAGGTGTGGCCAAAGATGAGGCTGAAGCTCTTAAAAGCCAACTTGAAGAGGCTGGAGCAGAGGTTGAAATCAAGTAACACCCTCTTAGCCGCATAGGCTTAAAATTATGGTTTAGGTCTTCTCCGAAAGTATTCGGAGTTGGCCTAAACCCTTTTGTGTTTAGTTTAATTTATCGATTTCCGCATGTCTACAAATCCGGTTTCAACAAAAATTATGGAAAGAGTCAACTTTGCCTCTATTAAAAACGCATTTGAATATCCCGACTTTTTGGATATTCAGTTAAAATCTTTCAAAGACTTCTTCCAACTGGATACCAAGCCCTCTGACCGGGCTGATGAAGGTCTTTATAAAACTTTTAGTGAAAACTTCCCTATCACAGACTCACGCAACCAATTTGTGCTGGAGTTTATTGATTACTTTGTGGACCCTCCCCGCTACAGTGAAGAAGAGTGTATAGAAAGAGGACTCACCTTTAGCGTACCTCTTAAGGCTCGTCTAAAACTGTATTGTACCGATCCGGAACATGAGGATTTTGAAACTATTGTACAGGACGTGTATTTGGGAACTATCCCTTACATGAGCCCGCGTGGAACGTTCATTGTAAATGGCGCGGAACGTATTATCGTGTCGCAATTACACCGTTCTCCGGGCGTGTTTTTCGGACAGAGTTATCACGCTAACGGTACTAAATTGTATTCAGCGCGTATAATTCCTTTTAAAGGTAGCTGGATAGAGTTTGCTACTGATATCAACGCGGTAATGTATGCCTACATTGACCGCAAGAAAAAATTACCTCTAACCACCTTGCTTCGCGCGATAGGGTACGAGCGGGACAAAGACATTTTGGAAATATTTGACCTGGCCGAAGAGGTAAAGGTTTCAAAAACCGGCTTAAAGAAAGTTTTAGGCCGTAAGCTAGCCGCCCGTGTGCTTAAAAGCTGGGTAGAGGATTTCGTAGATGAAGATACAGGTGAGGTGGTTTCTATTGAGCGTAATGAAGTGGTGCTTGACCGCGACACCCTCTTAGAAAAAGGCCACATAGAGGAAATCTTAGATGCCGATGTAGCTACCATACTGCTGCACAAAGAAGACATTGAAGCTTCTGAATACAGCATCATCCATAATACCCTTCAAAAAGATCCTACCAACTCTGAAAAAGAAGCAGTTGAGCACATCTATCGTCAACTTAGAAATGCGGAGCCACCTGACGAAGAAACAGCTCGCGGAATTATTGATAAGCTTTTCTTTTCAGAGCAACGATATAACTTAGGAGAAGTTGGTCGTTACCGATTGAATAAAAAGCTAGGACTTGAAATTGATGCGGAGACGCAAGTTCTCACCAAAGACGATATCTTAAGCATTGTAAAGTACCTTATTGAACTAATCAACTCTAAAGCTGAAGTGGATGATATTGACCACTTGAGCAATCGTAGAGTGCGCACAGTAGGGGAGCAATTGGCTAATCAATTTGGAGTAGGTTTGGCGCGTATGGCCAGAACTATTCGTGAGCGTATGAATGTGCGCGATAACGAGGTTTTTACTCCTATTGACTTGATTAATGCCAAGACCTTATCATCCGTAATTAATTCCTTTTTCGGTACTAACCAGCTTTCGCAATTTATGGATCAAACCAATCCACTAGCGGAAGTAACGCATAAGCGAAGATTAAGCGCCTTAGGGCCAGGAGGTCTATCACGTGAACGGGCAGGTTTTGAGGTACGAGACGTGCACTATACCCACTACGGCAGAATGTGCCCCATTGAAACGCCAGAAGGGCCAAACATTGGTCTTATTTCTTCCATGTGCGTGTACTCCAAGGTGAACAAAATGGGCTTTTTAGAAACTCCTTACCGTGAGGTGGTAGATGGAAAAGTGAATTTTGCTGAACCTCCGCGCTACTTAAGCGCGGAAGAGGAAGAGCAAAAAGTAATTGCTCAGGCTAACGCCCCTGTTACTGAGGGTGGAGATTTTGAAAATGATCGTGTTAAGGTGCGTGATGAGGCCGACTATCCTTTGGTAGAGCCCAGCCGCGTAGACTACATGGACGTTTCTCCTAACCAGATTGCCTCTATTTCAGCCTCTTTGATACCTTTCTTAGAGCATGATGATGCAAACCGGGCCCTCATGGGATCGAACATGATGCGTCAGGCCGTACCACTTCTTCGCCCTGAGGCACCTATTGTGGGTACTGGTTTGGAGCGCAGAGTAGCGAGTGATAGCCGGGTGTTAGTGAATGCTGAAGGCGATGGCGAAGTAGACTACGTAGATGCCAACAAAATCATTATTAAATATGATCGCTCAGACGATGAGCGTCTGGTAAGTTTTGAAGATGATTTCAAAACCTACAACTTGGTGAAATTCCGCAAAACCAACCAAAGTACTACCATTAACATTAAGCCCATTGTACAAAAAGGCGAGCGTGTTAAAAAAGGACAAGTACTTTGTGAAGGTTACGCTACAGAAGGTGGTGATTTGGCTTTAGGCCGAAACATGAAGGTGGCCTTTATGCCTTGGAAGGGTTACAACTTTGAGGACGCAATTGTAATCTCAGAGCGCGTGGTTAAAGATGATATTTTCACTTCTATCCACATAGATGAGTATTCTTTAGACGTACGCGACACTAAACTTGGTGTTGAAGAGCTTACCGCAGATATTCCTAACGTTAGCGAAGAAGCTACCAAAGAGCTGGATGAGAACGGAATTATTCGCATTGGCGCAGAAGTGAATCCTGGTGACATTTTAATTGGTAAGATTACACCCAAAGGTGAGTCAGACCCTACACCTGAAGAGAAGCTTTTACGAGCCATTTTTGGTGATAAAGCGGGAGATGTGAAAGATGCCTCATTAAAAGCATCACCCTCTTTGAATGGAGTGGTTATTAGTAAAAAGCTTTTTGCCCGCGCGGTAAAAGATAAAAAGGCCCGTTTACAAGATAAAGAGGACCTTGAGAAGCTGGAGCAGGAATTCAATATGAAGGTAGAAGGCCTTCGTCAAAAATTCTTAGAGAAGCTAAATATTATTGTAGCTGGTAAAACCAGTCAAGGTGTTAAAAATGATTTGAACGAGGACGTAATTCCTAAAGGAACTAAGTTCACGCAGAAAATCTTAAACAGTATTGACGATTATACCCGTATTACAGGAGGAACTTGGACAACCGATGCCGAGAAAAATGAGTTAATTGCCAACTTACTCCACAACTTTAAGATCAAGTACAATGATCATTTAGGCGTGTATAAACGTGAAAAGTTCACCATCACAGTAGGAGATGAACTACCCTCTGGCATCGTTAAAATGGCCAAAGTGTATATCGCTAAAAAACGTAAGCTTAAAGTGGGTGATAAAATGGCGGGACGCCACGGCAACAAGGGTATTGTTGCCAAGATTGTACGTCAGGAAGACATGCCTTTCTTGGAAGACGGCACACCGGTAGACATCGTGTTAAACCCACTAGGGGTGCCTTCTCGTATGAACATTGGTCAGATTTACGAAACCGTATTGGGCTGGGCTGGTTTAAAAACCGGAAAAAAGTTTGCCACCCCTATTTTTGACGGTGCCAGCATTGACGAGATCAATAAATACACTGATGAGGCGGGCGTGCCCAGATTTGGTCATACCTATCTTTACGATGGCGGAACCGGTGAGCGTTTTCACCAACCAGCCACGGTAGGGGTCATTTACATGATTAAGCTGGGCCACATGATTGAAGATAAAATGCATGCCCGTTCCATTGGACCTTACTCACTCATTACCCAGCAACCATTGGGCGGTAAAGCTCAGTTTGGTGGCCAGCGTTTTGGTGAAATGGAGGTATGGGCGCTAGAGGCATTTGGCGCGTCTAACATTTTAAGAGAGATACTTACTGTAAAATCAGATGATGTGTACGGTAGGGCTAAGGCTTACGAAACCATAGTAAAAGGAGAGCCCATGCCAGAACCCGGTATCCCCGAGTCGTTTAACGTGCTTCTGCATGAATTGAACGGTCTAGGTTTGAAAGTAACTCTTGATTAATAACTTTTAGAATAAATTTCCGAATATGGCTTTAAGGAAAAACGATAAAAACGGCTTTAGCAGTAATTTTAGCAGCATTACCATTAGCCTTGCATCACCAGAGTTCTTGTTAGAGCGCTCCCACGGAGAGGTGCTAAAACCTGAAACAATTAACTACCGTACCCATAAACCAGAACGTGATGGTCTGTTTTGTGAGCGCATCTTTGGTCCTGTAAAAGACTATGAGTGTGCCTGCGGTAAGTATAAGCGTATTCGCTACAAAGGCATTGTTTGTGACCGTTGTGGAGTAGAGGTAACCGAGAAAAAAGTACGTAGAGAGCGTGTGGGCCACATTAATTTGGTGGTACCTGTTGCACACATTTGGTACTTTAAATCGCTTCCTAATAAGATTGGTTATCTGCTGGGCCTTCCGTCTAAGAAATTAGACATGATTATTTACTACGAACGTTACGTGGTAATTCAAGCAGGAGAAGCCACCAAGCCCGATGGCACGCCATTGCAATACATGGAGTACTTAACGGAAGAAGAGTATTTAGAAATCTACGACCGCTTGCCTGTTGAAAACCAATACTTAGACGATAGCGACCCCAACAAGTTTATTGCAAAAATGGGGGCTGAGGCGCTTATCGCCTTGCTTTCACGCTTAGACTTGGATCAACTTTCGTATGATCTTAGACACAAGGCCAATACGGAAACTTCTCAGCAGCGTAAGCAAGAAGCTTTAAAGCGCTTGCAGGTAGTAGAAGCTTTCCGCGATGCCAGTACCCGCATAGAAAACCGTCCAGAGTGGATGATTGTGAAGGTGGTGCCCATTATTCCACCAGAGCTAAGACCCTTGGTGCCTCTAGATGGTGGCCGATTTGCTACTTCAGATTTGAATGACTTATACCGTAGAGTAATTATCCGTAATAATCGCTTAAAGCGATTGATGGAGATTAAAGCTCCTGAGGTGATTTTGCGTAATGAGAAACGGATGTTACAAGAGGCGGTAGATTCTCTCTTTGACAATACCCGTAAGTCTAGTGCGGTTAAAACCGATAGCAACCGCGCCTTGAAATCGCTTTCAGATTCACTAAAAGGCAAGCAAGGTCGTTTCCGTCAAAACCTCTTAGGTAAAAGGGTAGATTACTCAGCACGTTCCGTAATCGTGGTTGGACCCGAGATGAAATTGCATGAATGCGGGCTGCCTAAAAATATGGCGGCTGAGCTTTACAAGCCTTTCATTGTGCGTAAGCTTATTGAAAGAGGTATTGTTAAGACTGTAAAATCCGCCAAGAAAATTATTGATAAGCGCGAGCCGGTAGTTTGGGATATTTTAGAAAACGTGATGAAGAGTCATCCGGTTTTACTTAACCGTGCTCCAACGCTTCACCGTTTAGGTATTCAGGCTTTTCAGCCTAAGCTAATTGAGGGTAAAGCTATTCAGTTACACCCACTGGCTTGTACTGCGTTTAACGCAGATTTTGACGGGGACCAAATGGCGGTGCATTTACCTTTAGGATCGGCAGCTATTTTAGAGGCGCAGATTCTCATGTTGGCTTCGCATAATATCCTTAATCCGGCCAACGGTTCACCTATTACCGTACCTTCTCAAGACATGGTTTTGGGTCTGTATTACATGACCAAAATGAAGGTTACTGATGAAACGGTAACCGTTAAGGGTGAGGGCTTAACCTTCTACTCAGCCGAGGAAGCAGAAATAGCTTTTAATGAGCAACGCGTTGAGCTTAACGCCAAGGTGAAAGTTCGTGCTAAGGTTGAAGAAGAAGGCCAGTTGGCAACTAAAGTTATTGAAACTACTTTAGGAAGAATTCTTTTCAATAAGGCAGTTCCTTCTAACGTAGGTTACATCAACCAAGTGCTTACCAAAAAAGCCCTAAGAGAAATTATCTCAGATATTCTCAAGAAAACAGATGTTCCTACCACAGCACATTTCTTAGACGAGATCAAATCTTTAGGGTTCATGACCGCTTTCCGCGGAGGTTTATCCTTCTCACTTGGTGATATTATTATTCCTCAGGAGAAAGAAACCCTGGTTGAAGATGCTGAAAAGCAAATTGAAAGCATCCTTTCCAGCTATAATATGGGTCTTATTACCAACAATGAACGATACAACCAAGTAATTGATGTGTGGACCAATACCAACGCCCGTCTTACGGAGCGTGCCATGCACCACCTTACCACTGATCGCCAAGGATTTAACCCTATCTTTATGATGTTGGATTCCGGTGCACGGGGTTCAAAAGAGCAGATTCGTCAGCTCTCAGGTATGCGGGGCTTGATGGCCAAGCCTCAGAAATCTGGCTCAGGGGGCGGTGAAATTATTGAGAACCCAATTATTTCAAACTTTAAGGAAGGCTTATCCATTCTAGAGTACTTTATTTCCACCCACGGTGCTCGTAAAGGATTGGCGGATACGGCTCTTAAAACGGCTGATGCGGGTTACTTAACGCGTAGATTGGTGGATGTGGCCCAAGACGTAATCATCAATGAAGAAGATTGCGGCACGCTAAGAGGCCTAGAAGTTACTGCTCTTAAGAAAAACGAAGAGGTAGTAGAACCACTGTATGATCGTATTCTAGGCCGGGTATCTTTGCACGATGTTGTAGATCCCGTTTCTGGAGAAACCTACGTAGAGTCGGGCGAGCTTATTGAAGAGCCTATTGCCCGTAAGATTGAAGAATCTGCCTTGCAGATGGTTGAGGTGCGTTCAGCCCTAACTTGCGAGAGCAAGCGCGGGATTTGCTCCAAATGCTACGGCCGAAACCTCGCTACTGGTAAAGAAGTACAGCGTGGTGAAGCCGTGGGTGTAATTGCGGCACAATCCATTGGAGAACCTGGAACACAGCTAACCTTACGTACTTTCCACGTAGGGGGTACCGCAGGTAACATTTCTGAGGAGTCTAGCATAACGGCCAAATTTGATGGTAAAGTGGTTTTTGATGAACTACGCACCGTAGATGGCGAAGATGCTGAAGGCAATCAGGTGGAAGTGGTTATTGGCCGCACAGCTGAAATGCGCTTAGTAGACACCAAAACGAATATTAACCTGGCTACCAACAATATTCCTTACGGCTCCATCATGAAAAAGAAAGATGGAGACAAGGTTAAGAAGGGTGATGTAATTTGCGAATGGGATCCTTACAACGCAGTTATTATTTCAGAAACTGCTGGTAAAATCCAGTTCTCGGATATTGAGCAAGGGGTTACCTTTAGAGTAGAGATTGACGAGCAAACTGGCTTTATGGAAAAAGTTATTTCTGAAAACAGAAATAAAAAGCTCATTCCAACCATCTCCATAGTAAATGATGAGGGTGAAGAACTCAAGCACTACAACTTGCCAGTTGGAGCCCATATTATCGTAGAAGAAGGTGATGAAATAAAAGCCGGTAAAACGCTGGTTAAAATTCCTAGAAAATCTTCTAAAGCGGGCGATATTACCGGCGGTTTACCACGGGTAACAGAGCTTTTTGAGGCGCGTAACCCGTCTAACCCTGCGGTGGTTTCAGAAATTGATGGCGTGGTTTCATACGGTAAAATTAAGCGTGGTAACCGCGAAATAATTGTAGAAAGCCGCACCGGTGAGAAGAAGAAATATCTAATCAATTTAAGCAAGCAAATTCTAGTTCAAGAGAACGATTTTGTAAGAGCAGGTATGCCACTTTCTGAAGGAGCCATCACTCCAGCTGATATCCTTTCTATCCAGGGCCCAAATGCCGTACAGGAGTATTTGGTAAATGAAGTACAGGAGGTATATCGTTTGCAGGGCGTAAAAATCAACGACAAGCACTTTGAAGTAATTGTACGTCAAATGATGCGTAAAGTTGAAATTCAGGATCCAGGCGATACAACTTTCTTAGAGCGCAATTTGGTGCACAAAAATGACTTCATTGAACAGAACGATTGGATTTTTGACAAGAAGGTAGTGGAAGATGCTGGCGACTCAGAAGAGCTGAAACCCGGCCAAATTATCACAGCGCGCAGATTGAGAGATGAAAACTCTTTACTACGCAGAGCAGATAAAAACTTGGTTCAAGCCCGAGATGCACAGCCCGCCACAGCTAGGCCAATGCTTCAAGGTATTACCAGAGCTTCATTACAAACTAAGTCCTTTATTTCGGCAGCTTCCTTCCAGGAAACTACCAAGGTACTTAATGAAGCAGCTGTAAACGGCAAGCGCGATACACTTGAAGGTCTTAAGGAGAATGTAATTGTGGGGCATAAAATACCAGCAGGTACCGGTATGAAGTCCTATGATAATATTATTGTGGGCTCAAAGGCCGAATATGAAAAGCTCAAAAGTTCTCAATCTGTAGAGATTCAAGATGAGCAAGAAACTGTTGAAAGCTAGTTTATGGCAGAGCAAAAAGGAAATCAAAACGAAAGTGCCAATCTACAAGGACAAGACGGGCAGATTAATGTGGAGCTAAGTGAAGAAATTGCGGAAGGCATTTATTCCAACCTGGCCATCATTAATCACTCGCCTAGTGAATTTGTACTTGATTTCATAAAGGTTATGCCGGGCGTTCCCAAGGCTAAGGTTAAATCTAGAATTGTTTTAACGCCCCAGCACGCTAAACGTGTATTAAGAGCATTAGCAGACAACGTGAGTCGTTTTGAACAGCTGCATGGAGAGATAAGAGATGTAGAGCAAAAGCAAATGCCCCTAAATTTTGGAGGTCCTAAGGGCCAGGCATAATGGGTTTTTTGCGCAGTTTATACTACTCTTTACCAATTAATTTAAGATATCCGGCCAGGAAACTGGCCGGATTTTTTACTTGGGAAAAGACGGAGTATTTCAATGGATTGATGCTTCCCCGGAAGGGTGATATTTTTACAGGCCGCGGAGATTTTATTAAAGAAGGAAAAGAGGTTTTAAGTCTCGCTAAGAAAGAAGGATTAATAAGTCCGGATTCAAAGGTCTTAGATATTGGCTCCGGCATGGGACGCGTTGCTTATCCGCTTACAGCTTATTTATCTGAAAATGGTTGCTATGAAGGTTTTGATGTAGTTGCCAAGGGCGTTAAATTTTGTACACGACATATAAGCGTAAGATACAGCAACTTTAAATTCACCCATGTTTCCTTGGTTAATGACCTTTATACAGCCGCAGGGGCAAATGCGGAAAGCTTTGTTTTTCCTTACCCCGATAATCATTTCGATTTTGCTGTAGCCAATTCGCTTTTTACCCACTTACAAGAGGGAGAAACCTTAAACTACCTAAAAGAAGCCTTTAGAACTCTCAATCCGGGAGGGTATTTGTATGCCACCTTTTTTCTTTTAAATAAAGAGAGGTCTTATAATGTAGAAAAAGCCTTCTTTAAGTTTCCTCACCACCGTGGCAATTATGCCCTAATGTCCAGTAAGGTGAAGGCTGCCAATGTAGCTTTTGAAGAGATTTTTCTCTTAAAGGTTTGCCAGCGTTGCGGATTTGAAGTAAAGCTTAATTTTAAAGGGAAGTGGGATGGTCTGCGAGATACTAAAAACTTTCAGGATATACTGATTTTGCAAAAACCTTATTTGTTTTAGGTATGTTTTTTTCAGAATGTAATTGTATAATATTGAAGGAGTGTCTTTTTATTTTAGCGCTTACGGATTCAAAGTAGTTTGTCATTGTTTACATCTAATTGCGCACTATATTTGACATTATAAACTTGCCGTTCTTGGAGGAAGCAGAAAAAATTTGGTTAAGTCCACCCCATATGGGGCAGCAGGAGGAAAATTTTGTTTTACAAGCATTTGAATCCAATTGGATTGCACCTTTAGGACCACATGTCAACGAATTTGAACGTGATCTTGAGTCTTACAATGGGGTTAAGCATGCCGTAGCCTTATCATCCGGCACCTCAGCCATTCACGTGGCTCTAACCCTGGAAGATATTGGTCCTAAAGATGTAGTTTTTTGTCAAAGCTTCACCTTTTGTGGTTCGGCTAACCCTATTTTCTACGCTGGTTCTAATGCAGTTTTTATTGATAGTGAGCCTGATACATGGAATATGGATCCTGATTTGTTAGAACAGGCTATTGAAGATACCCTGGCAAGTGATGAAGGATTGACCCCAAAAGTGATAATTCCAGTACACCTTTATGGAATGCCCGCCAAGATGGATCGTATCAATGCCATCGCCAGTAAGTACAACATGATAGTGGTTGAAGATGCCGCTGAATCATTGGGCTCAACATTTATGGGTAAAAAAACGGGAAGCTGGGGAGACTATGGTATCTATTCTTTCAATGGCAACAAGATTATCACTACCAGTGGCGGAGGTGCTTTAGTAACCTCTAAGCCTGAAAAAGCAAAAGAGGCATTGCATTTAGCCACTCAGGCTCGTGATGAGGCCCCGCATTATGAACACTCCAAAATTGGCTTTAATTACCGCATGAGCAATGTGTTGGCGGGCATTGGTAGAGGACAAATGCGCGTATTGGACTTGAGGGTAAAGCAGCGTAGGGCAAACTTCCAACGGTACGTGACGTTTTTTGAAAATTGGAATAACCTTGGTTTGAATATACGCTTCCAGATTGAGAAAAGCGATAGCCATTCAAATAGATGGCTTACGGCCATTCTTGTTGATCCCGCTAATAATATGGGACTGTCTAGGGAAGACATCAGAAAGCACTTATTGAAACATAAAATTGAAGCAAGGCCCTTATGGAAACCGATGCACCAACAGCCGGTATTTAAAGGGGTTAAGTATTACGGCCGCGGGGTTTCTGACTACTTGTTTGAAAATGGCCTTTGCCTACCTAGTGGATCCAATCTAACTGATGATAATTTTGACCGGATCTTTGAGGCTTTGAGTGAGTTATTTAAAATGAAATTGAGGCAGCAGAAGAAACAACTATCCTCAGAATTCTAAAGCCAATAATTTGATTACTAGATGATTAGTAAGGGGAGCCACGGCTCCCCTTTATATTTTTTACATTGCCAGGCAATTATGCCTTCTTCGGCTTTTTTGAATTCTCCTTGTCATCCTCATAGTAACCGTATCCATACCCATAACCGTATCCATAACCGTATCCATATCCATATCCATATCCATATCCATATCCATAACCTCTTTTAGCCTGTACATCATTAAATAGAATAGAGAGATTTCGTACGCGTTTATTGGCATACTGGTCATTGATGAATTGGAGTGCTTCTCGTTTTGTGTAATCCTGGCGAGCCACGTATAAACTAACGTCAGCATATCTCATAAGCTGTAGACTATCAGCTACAAGACCAACAGGAGGTGTATCCATAATGACATACTCATAGGTATCCCTAAGCTTTTCTATTAAGTCCTTAAATTGATCGCTAAGAATCAGTTCAGAGGGATTTGGAGGAATCGGCCCAGCTGAAATAATGTCCAGATTCTCGTAGCCTGAGGGCTGAATAATCTGGTTGAAGGATTTAGCACCGGCTAAAAGACTGGTCAAACCAATTTCATTGGTTAATCCAAAATCATTGAAAATTTTTGGCTTTCGTAAATCAACACCCACCAGAACGGTTTTAGCACCAGCCATAGCAATTATAGAGGCCAGATTAATGGAGCAAAATGTTTTGCCTTCGCCTCCAACAGAGGAGGTGATTAAAATAGTTTTGGTTTTAGCATCTCTATCCTTAAAAAGGAATTGAAGATTGGTTCTAATGGCTCTAAATCCCTCTGATATTGGTGATTTAGGATTTTGATAAGCGACCAAATTGGTGCCTTTATTAGAATGGGCTACTGCACCTAAAATGGGGATACTGGTTATCCTCTCCAGGCTTTGAAACGTTCTTATTTTATTATCGAAAATATCGGTTAAAAAAACATAGCCCACGGGTATTATAAAACCTAAGGCCAGTGCTATGGCATAATTGCGGGATGGTGATGGAGCAATAGGGGGCTGTCCTGTATCTATTGCAGGATCTATCACTCGAGTATCAGGCGTATTTGCAGCTTTACTAATGCCTGCCTCTGATCTTTTTTGAACTAAATAGATGTATTGCTGATTACTCATCTCGTATTTTCTGCGCAGGTTAATGAGGGTTTGCTCCGTTTTGGGCAAATTAGCATAACGGACTGTAATTTTTTCTAATTGATCATTCACCTGCTTTACCTTTAGGTCATGCCGATCAATCAAATTACTAACACTTTCTTTAAGCTTGGCCTGAACTTCATTTAATTCATCTTCCAATTCAATAATGAGCGGATTGTCTGGCTTCAAGGTGTACTTCGCCCTGGAGCGCTCAGCACTTTTGGCGATGATTTGCTGAATCAAATCAATTAGTACTGGATCATCAATGCCTGCAACTGAGGGAACCATGATGGTGGAAAAGTCATCGTTTTTACGGACATATTTTTGCAAATAATCAAAATACTGACCCTGTAATGCCAACTGTGCTTTCTGCTGTTCTAATTCAAGGTATTGCGTGTACACTTCCTGTGCCTCAGAGCCGAAGTCTACTACTTGGTTGGTAGATCTGAATTGTTTTAATTCATTTTCAGCATCCTTTAAAGTGTCGATAATACTTCCCAGTTGGGCATCAATGAAATTGATAGTGTTTATCGCCATTTGGTTCTTTTGCTCCAATTCATAAAACCTTAATTCTTCAATGGTTGTGTTTAGAAAATCGGCAATCTTGGCTTTTATGGGGCCTTCCGCACTAAGATTAATCAATGAGGAATTATCATCTTGAGGAGACACTTCAATGGAGCCCACCAGTTCTTTGGTGATAGACATAATGGTATTGAATTCAAAATGATAACCTATATTTTCCTCGGGTAAGTCATCAGTGTTGAGTAGGATTTTAAAACGTCCTAAGTCGTTTTTAATCCATTCGTCAAAAGCATATTGCTCCCTGAATTCAAAATTTTTAATTTCCACCTTATTGGTAACATCTTCTTCAAGTTGATAGTCATATACTCGGAAAGCTTCGGGTTCCCCATCCAGGCTTAGCCTGAAACCTTCATTGGTAAAGTCAATGCGAAAGCGTCCGCTAATAAGTTGGTGATGTGTGGTGTCGTACTCTACAGTAAACGGGCTTTTTTCATATAGTTCCTGTTCCTTAATTCTTCCTTCACCATAGTAACTAACCTCCCAGTTAAGTTTTTTAGCTACCCGGTGATTATGGGTGTAGGATTCCAGTATGGCAACATGGCTCTGCACCAAATCACTGGCCCCGCCCCAATTAAAGGCTAAAGAAATATTGTCACTCATCAAGGGGTTTTCGTTCTCCTTTAAGTGAACCGTGGCTGACAGCTTGTACGTATTATCAGCATAGCGGTTAATAATAAAGGCTATGATCAACGCAACCAGGCAAGAAGCAATGATAAAGGGCCAAAAAGAAAGAATTTTAAGAACTAATGCCTTGATATCTATTTCATCAGATTGTCCCGCTGAAAAATTGCTTCGTGTTTCTTGTTTTTCCATTTGGATTAAATTCTTGCAAGTGCCAGATATAAGGCTAAACTGGTTGAAATAACTGAGATAACGGTAGTTATGGTCTGGGCTCCGTTTACCCCTAATCCGTAGGTCTTTTGCTTAAGTGGCTCGGCATAAATCACGTCATTCGGCTGGATGAAATAAAAAGGAGAGCGAATGATACTTTGATCCAGAAGATTAATTTTATGAATTCTTGTTCCATTGGGATATTGACGTATTATGGTAATGTCATTTCTACTGGCCAAATCGGTCATATCACCTGCATTGGAGATAGCTTCAAAAATTGTCAATTGATTTTGCAGTACTACAAACTTTCCTGGATTTCGAAATTCTCCCAAAGCAGCATACCTGATACCACCCAATTGTACTTTTAAATAGAATTTTGAAAAATAGCGTGCTACAGCCGACTCAATTTTTTTTTTAGCCTCATAAATGGTTAAGCCTTCTACCAGCAGCTTTCCAATTACGGGAAGTTCTACTTGACCTGAGTCATTAATGCTGTAGCCCGTCATGTAGTAAATATCACCACCACCCTGCACGCCAACCTGCATTTGTCGGTTGCCAGCATTACCGGCAGAGTTGTTAAAAAGTCCATTAGCCTCTGAATTCATTGACCTTACTTGAACGTCTAAAATATCATTAATTTGGAGTCGGTAATCGGCTCTATCATACTCAAATATTTGTCCGGCTTTTTCCCCAGCTTCGGCTGGAGGTTGCAGGTACACCAGTTTTTTCTTGGGTACACAAGATGAGATGGCCATTAGTAACGTTAGAACCGTTGTGATTTTTAGTGCTGTGGTTTTTAACATTTTGCCTAAATTGTAAGGGGCAAAAATACTACTTCATGTTGCATATAAAAGGTTTATTTCACTTTTGTGAGCAGGAATATGTTAACTTTGGACCTGAAATCGGAGATGAAGAGAAGAATGGAAGAAAAAATACTACTGCATATCAACTAATCATATGCTCAGAAAATTTATTCTTAAAAACTCCAACAGATTTCTTTCGCGCTGGGTCGTGTTTTTATTTGACTTAGTCGTTATCACCTTTGCCTATCAATCCTCAGTTTTACTGCGTTATAATTTGGAAGTTTCTCAAATTCCGCGAGGTTTATTCTCATTTAAGCTTCCGTTGATTGTTACAGGGTATGCGCTAGGTTTTTTGCTTAGCCGATCTCATATTGGCGTGATTAGACACACCAGTCTTACGGACGCCTATGCGATTTTTAAGGCAACCCTAATTGGAATAATTACGGTTTTTCTTGCCAATTTAACGGCCTATACTTACCCGGCATTTGAACCTTTCTTTTTTGTGCCTAACTCTATTGCGGTAATCCATTTTCTACTTTCCATTTTCTTATTAGTAAGTTCAAGGTTGATGGTCAAAATCATATACAATAGGTTTAGAACCGCAAGCTCCCGCAAAAAGAAGGTGCTAATTTATGGGGCGGGTACTTCAGGTATGATCACTAAGCACACTCTCTTGCATGATACCAGTAACGATTTTGAAATCCAAGGTTTTATAGATGACAATCCGTCTAAGATTGGCAAAAAGATTGAAGGTATTACCGTGTACTCCAGACATAAAGCTTTAGATGAAAATTTCCTGCAAAAGAATGAAGTTTCTCAGGTAATCATTTCCATTCAAAAGGAAATGAGTAACCAAAAGCGCAGTGCTTTTGTAGATGAGTGCTTGCGTAATAATCTGAGCGTAAAAATTGTACCTCCCGTTGATTCATGGATACATGGTGAGCTTAGCACCAAGCAGATAAAGTCTGTAAGAATTGAAGACCTTTTAGAAAGAGCGCCCATTGAACTGGATAGCGCCAACGTTAAGCGTGAGTTGAAAAATAAAACCATTTTGGTAACGGGTGCGGCAGGCTCAATTGGAAGCGAAATAGCACGCCAAGTCTTGCATTATTCTCCTAAGAAAGTAATTTTACTAGATCAGGCAGAGTCCGCTATGTACGGTTTGCAGTTTGAGTTAAAAAACAAGCTGCCCAGGCTTTTTGAAACCGCAGAGTGCGTAATAGCCGATGTGCGCGATAAAAGGAGATTGGCGTCCTTATTTGACTTATACAAACCTGAAGTGGTTTTTCATGCCGCGGCTTATAAGCACGTACCCTTAATGGAGGCCAATGCCTATGAAGCAACAGGGGTAAATGTATTGGGTACCAAAAATATGGCCGACCTTTCTTTTGCAAACAAGGTGCAAAAGTTTGTGATGGTAAGTACCGATAAGGCAGTTAACCCCACTAATGTTATGGGGGCTACAAAGCGCACCGCTGAGGTGTATACGCGCATGCTAAGTAAGCATCCTGATTGTGAAACCCAGTTCATAACAACGCGCTTTGGTAATGTTTTAGGTTCTAATGGGTCCGTTATTCCCATCTTCAGGAAACAAATAGAAGAAGGTGGCCCCATCACCATTACCGATAAAAATATCACCCGATTTTTCATGACCATCCCTGAAGCTTGTAACTTGGTTTTAGAAGCCGGCTCCATGGGTAAGGGCGGTGAAATTTTTGTTTTTGATATGGGTCGTTCTGTGCGTATCTATGACTTGGCTAAAAAGATGATCAAGTTATCGGGTTTAACCCTAAACAAAGACATTGAAATTGTTGAAATTGGCTTAAGACCGGGTGAAAAGCTTTACGAAGAACTATTGGCCAATAAGGAAAACACGGTGCCTACCCATCACCCAAAAATAATGATCGCTACACCGGCCGACCTAAATTACAGACAGATCAATTCGGCTCTTCAGAGGCTGCAAGCCAGCCACCGTGAATGCCAGACTACGGATATTGTGAGAGCTTTAAAGGAAATAGTACCTGAATTCATTAGCAATAACTCAGAGTTTTCTGAGCTAGATTTGAAGAGCGTAGAACATGACAAAAGCTTTTTGGAGTAGCCTTACTCTAGGCCTTTTGGCCGTTAGCCTCAATGGCCAATACCAATTTCAACACCTGAACCACCTTAACTCTTTACAAGTAGAAGCCTCGTTCTACCAAAAAGCGGTAGATATGCATAGCTCTGTACGGCCCTTAAATAAAACCGAGTTAGATTCACTAGGTGCAACGCGCCAATATCCCCAGGCAGCAAAAAAAAGCTGGTTTACCCGAAAGCTGTTTTATGAGAATTTGGTAGCCATAAATAAACCTAACTATGCCCTTACTTTTAATCCCATTGTAAATTTTCAGTTGGGTCATGAGCAGGGAGAAAGTGCCTACCGCTACATAAACACCCGTGGGTTTATGATTGAAGGTAGATTGGGCTCTAACTTCACTTTTTACAGCAGTTACCTGGAGAACCAGGGGCGCTTTGCTTCTTATGTAAATGACTACACACGCTACCGTGGCGTGGTACCTGGGCAGGGCACTGCCACTAGAGGCTTTGGCGATGGAGGCTTTGACTTTGGTTTGGCTGCGGCCGAGATCAGCTATAACCCAAACTCATTCTTCACTTTTACGGCCGGTCAGGGGCGCAACTTTTTTGGCGAGGGCTACCGTTCTATGTTGCTTTCTGATGCGGGGTATAACGCTCCTTTCTTTAGAATTGAAACAACCTTTTGGCGTATTAAGTATGTGAACTTATGGGCCCAATTATATGACATTAGGCCAGAAGCCAGGGTTCCTGGTTTTGATGCTATTTACGCCAAAAAGTTTTTGAGTTCTCATTATTTGAGTCTGAACGTAAACTCTCGTTTAAACTTTTCCTTTTTTGAGGCCATTATCATTGGAGATACCTTGCAACAAAGAGGCTTAGACGCAAGCTTCTTAAACCCAGTTATTTTCTACCGTCCGGTAGAGTTTCAAGTGGGCTCTGGCCGAGGGAATGCGCTTATTGGCTTTGGTTCTTCATACAAAGTGTCAGATGGTATAATGGCCTACGGTCAGTTTTTATTAGATGAGTTTAGCTTAGATGATATTACCGCTTCCAACGGAAGTTGGGTGAATAAATTTGGCTGGCAACTGGGGCTTAAAAGCTATAATACACTGGGCATGGAAGGTTTATTCACACGCCTCGAGTACAATGCCGCCCGGCCGTACACCTATTCGCACCGACAAGTTTTGACCAATTACGGCCACTACGGTAGTCCCTTAGCACACCCTTGGGGCGCTAACTTTCAAGAATACCTGGCTCAGGTGGTATATCAGCGAAACCGCTGGGAGTTTGAGTTTCAGTTGAACTACGGTGTGTTAGGTCTGGACAGTGCCAGAGGTGCTAATTTTGGCAGTGACGTATATCGATCTTACAACAGTAGGGTACAAGATGAGGGCAATGAAATTGGCCAGGGGGTAGGTGGCACCTTACTTTTTACGCAACTGAGAGCAGCCTGGATTGTGAACCCGGCCACCAATCTTAAAATAGAAGCAGGCCTACGCTGGCGAAGTCTTAGTGCCAGTGACGCGGCAGATATTAACACCAGACCATTTAACGTGGGCGAAAGCCTATGGCTGTTTGCTGGTTTACGTACCGAGCTATTTAATCGCTACTATGATTTCTAATCTGTGTATAAATGTGGCAGGAGTTTAAACCCACCATTTTTTTTCTGGCAAAGTTTTTTGGAGTCTACCTGGCACTTTCATGGCTCTACGGGCTGTACATTGGTGCCTTTGACACCCAAGCCCAACCACAGGTAGACCCTATTACGCGAGAAGTGGCACAGCACTGCACCCAAACGGGAAACCTCTTAGGCTATGAGCCTTTTGTGCTGGAAAATGACCACCTAAATCGTGAAACACCCCCTGAGCAAACCTATGACAGTATTTGGTTTGATGGTGTTTATGCCATTTCAGTAGAGGAGGGCTGTAACGGCATCAACATTATGATTCTGTTTTTAGCCTTTATCATTGGCTTTGGAGGCAAGCTCATAAATACGGTGATTTTTATACCGTTGGGCATTCTTTTTATTCACTTGGCCAACATTGGGCGTCTACTTTTACTGAGTCTCTTAAATGTAGAGTTTGAAGGTACGGCTTATCACTTTTTTCATAAGTACGGCTTTACGGCCGTCATTTATGCTGCGGTCTTGTTTCTGTGGTATCTTTGGGTAATGCGCTTTAACGGTCGTAAGCCGCTTTTAAAGAAAGGAGCACCCTAGAAGGTATCCGCCAAAAAGAAGCGTTTACATTTCAAAGTCGGCCTCATAGCCAATAGGTCTCTGGGCTACAAAATCATAGAGCGTGAGCCTCCTTACCGTATAGTAGTTATTCCAGAAAACTCGTAAAGCATTAAGGTAGCCACGCTTAGCCTGGTCTTTTTCAGCTTGGGCAATATTAAAATTAGTAATGTCAATTTTACCAGTTAAGTAGCGTTGCTTAGCTACCAGATACCTTTTTTGAGCCACAGTATCGGCTTTAGCGGCAATTTTTAGCTGCTGGTACTGGGCATTAAATTGCATCACCTGCAGAAAAATCTCCTGTTCAAAGTTGATTTCGTCTTGTTCAATATTAACCAATTCAAGTTTTCGGTTGGCTTGAGCCTTGCGTATTTGCGATTTGGCTTGGCCCCAGTCTACAATGGGAATATTTACCCCCACCACAATATTTTGCTGGTTAGAGAGCGGAGGCTGGTATACGTTGGCCAGGTCATCGCCTTGGCGTGACAAACCAAAGTTGGCCTGTATATTTACGTTGTAGTTGGTGTTACCACGCGCTCTAGCCACGGCTTCATCGGCTTCAAGCCTTCTGCGTCTGAATTCCAGCACCGCGGCTCGGTTTTTACGCGCCTTCTCCAAGGCATCGGCAAGGGTAATACTCACCTCTGGTATTAGGCTAGGTACTTTTAATTCAAGTGGTGTAGCGGTATTAATGCCTAGGTATCGCTTGAGATTTTGAGTTGCCACCTCGTATTGTAGGTTGGCTTGGGTAAAGGCGTTCTCGGCATTTAGCAGGTTGAGTTCAATTTGCAAAAGATCATTCTCAGCAATTTTACCCAGGTTGTAACGGCCTTTTGAGATTTTATAAATGGTATCATTATTATCTACGTTGGCCGCAGCAATTTTTTGACTGATAGACGCAATCAAGGCCTCAAAATACAGGTTAGTGGTTTCGGTGGCAATTTGCTCCAGGTCTTCTTGATATTGGCGTCTACTTTCTTGATACACCAAGGGCTCAATTTTTTGATCCCACTTAAAGGCGTTGTACAAAAGCATGGGTTGAAAATAGCTTACGCTGATGGGAGTAGAGAAATAGCTGGTGCGTTTTGTAGGCCTCACTACCTGGGTTCTTTGCAGGCCAGAAACTAAAGAGAGGCGCCCCCCGGTAAAACCAATGTTTTGGTCTAATGAGAGTTGCGAGCTTATAAAGGTTTGTTCACGCTCTCTAAAATCTAGCGTGCCATCATCTTGCAAAATACCCTCAATGGCACTGGCATAATTGGGAAAAGTACCGGCCAGGTTTAGTTGCGGCAGAAAACTGGCGCGAAACTGGCGGTAGTTCCAATAGCGATTTTCAGCACGATTAATGGCCCGTGAGTACGAAGGCGATTGCTCTTGCGCTTGGTTAATGGCTTGAGCCAGACTGAGGGCTTGGGGCTCATGTTGTGACCAGAGCCCCGCGCTAAACAAGGCCAAAAACAAAGTGCAGAGTTTATTCATAACGTAAAGATTCAACCGGATTTTTAAGTGCAGCCTTGCGGGCGGGCGAGAGCCCAAAAACCAGCCCTGTAAAAGAGGCCACCCCAAAAGAAATAAGAATAGAATAAGCAGATACCACCGTTTCAATTTGCGCCAGTTCTTCAACCAGATAAGAAGCTAAAAGACCCAGCGCAATACCTATAAGGCCGCCACTTAGGCTTATTAAAAGCGCTTCAAAAAGAAATTGATTAATTATGTCTTGTTTCTTAGCGCCAATGGCCAACCGCGTGCCAATTTCGCGGGTACGCTCCATTACAGAGGCCAGCATAATATTCATAATACCTATGCCACCCACCAAAAGTGAAATTCCGGCTATGGCCGATAGCACCAAATTGAAAATGTCTTTGGTGCGTTGCTGCTGTTCTAAAAGCTGCTGGGGAATGATGATCTCGAAATCAACCACTCCGTTGTGCTTTCTTTTAAGCATGCGACTAATCACTTCGGCCGTAGAGCCTAAGAAAGAACTTTCCGTAACCTGTACCACCAAACGGTCTATTTGGTTGATGTTTAGCGGCTCGCCTGATTTGTTTCCTTCCTCCTCCTCATCATCGTCTGGAGAAAGGTCTGCATTTAGCTTAGCGCGATTTTTATAGCGCACTAATACCGTATTGATGGGGGCGTAAATATCCATGTTATAATCGCGTATGCCTAGGTTAGACTTGGCCTTTTCAGTAACATTAATGGCCTGGGTTACCCCGATAACCGTAAGCCACTGTTGCCCTACTTTTACTTTTTTACCAATAGCATCTTGGTTGGTGAAGAGTTTCTTTTTTATGCCGTTGCCAATGATGCAAACGCTTTCCGCATTTTTCAGGTGCTTTTCACCAAACATTTGGCCGCTACGCATTTTGAGATTAGAGATCTTAAAAAAGGCGGGGTTAATACCAATGAGTTTGGCAGAGCGCCTGCGACCACCACTTATCACGGCTGTTTCAATAATTATTTCGGGGCTCACTTGAGCCACCGTAGGCAATACACGCTCTATACTGGCGGCATCTTGTAAATCCAGGCCTTTTGAAAAAGATTTTTCTTCTTTTAGGCTAGGCTCTTCCTTAACCGCTTCATCTTTTTGCTCAATTATGGGCTTGATTTCAATGTTGTTTACGCCCACCAGTTCTATTTGCCTCAGGATTTCCAGCTGGGCACCTTTGCCAATGGCCAGCATGGTTATAACAGCCGCAACACCAAAAATAATTCCTAAGGCGGTAAGTACACTGCGCACGGTGTTAGCCAAAATTGCCTGATAGGCAATTTTTAAATTCATGAACAGGCGGGGAGAAAACATTACGGAGCCGGGTTTGCTTGCGCTAAGGCAGTAAGTTCATTTTCTTTAGCGTCACTGGGCTCATTTAGGTACACTTGGGCATCTTCTTTGAGACCTGCCTTTACAATCACAAATTCATCATTGCTGGCGCCCAGTTCTACCTGTTGTTTTTGTGTGCTTACGCCACTGCGCAAATACACGTAGGGGGTATCATTTTGGGTAAATACGGCCTCAAGCGGAATTTGCAAAGCTTCAGGTATGGTTTGAATGATAATTTCATTGCTGGTGGTCATGCCTGGGCGGTAGGTACTGTCGCTTTCACTCACTTCAATCAGCACCTCAAAAACTTTACTGTCTGAGTCTTCGCGTTCTTCGCCTACATTGGCTACGCTGGTTATGGTTCCATTTAAACGGGCTTCAGGAAAAGCGTCTAGCCCAATATTTACTTTTTGCCCCACTTTAACTTTACGGATGTCAACCTCATTAATATAGGTGCGGCTTTCCATTAAACTTAAGTCTGGCAGCTGGGCTACGCCTGGGTCCCAGGGCGAAATGCTAGAGCCGGTTTGACGCTTGCGCCCATTCCAACTACGTTTGTAAATGACCATCCCTTTTTTAGGGGCAGTAATTCTAAACTCTTTTTCTAAATCTATGAGGGCCTTGTAGCGTTTTTGTTCTTGAGCAAGAGAAGCACCGGCTTCAATCATTTTGGCCTCACTCTGTTGCTTCTTTATTTCATAATTATCTCGCGTTTGCTCCAGGTTTTGCTCAATTTTTTCAATTTCTAACTTTATGCGTTGGATGGTGGCGGGTGGCTCGAATTTACTTTGTGCCAATTCAACCCTTTTTTGTTTTAGGTCAAATTCTATAGACTCAATTTGGCTACGCTTTTCGCGAAGGGTTAAGGAGGTATCTAAACGGGTTTGCGTGTACTGGCTGCGCGCTTTTTCCAGCTCTGTGGCGGCATCCTGAATTTTGCTACTTAATTCACTCTTATCTAAAGAAGCTACAAAATCGCCTTCCTGCACATAGGTGCCCTCAGGTACTAATTCAGAAATCTTAATGTTGTATAAACCGTACCTCCGTAAATTATCAGGCCCTTTAATGTCTTCAGAGTTTTTGGCCATTAACTCGCCAGAACTCACCACCACATCCTGAAAAGGTCCTGTAAAAGCTGAGGCCGTTATATCACGATTTTGTTCATCGTCTTCACCTAAAAAGACCCAAGCTAAAAGCAAAGCCAGTATTACCCCTCCGGCAATGTACAGTTGTTTTTTCTTCAAAATGTTGTGAGTTTAGAACAATGGGTTAAACCGATGATAACGCAAAAAAACTAAATATAATCTACTTAAGGGGGACAAGGCAGTGGATTGTGAACTTTGAGATAAATTTAAGGCTTTTCCCACAACTCCTCGGGAACCTCAATACCAAGTACATACTCATCAATCACATTTAGCTTAGCAGCCAAGTAGCTGCCCTTAAATCCATTTAAATCAAGGGGTTGTATTAAAAAGCGATAAGCACGCTGCATTTTTTGCGCAGTGGGGTAGTAACTCCAATGCCATTTTTCCATTCGGTAGCCTGTGTTGCGGTAGCTATTGGCCTTGGTGTAGGGTTGAAAGAAACCGAAGGTACCGGCATTTTCTTGCAACCATTGGTAAACTGCCAGGCCTTTACCGCTTTCAAAATAACTGTTCTCCAAGGCATTTAAGTCAAAATCAGTGCCCCAGTGGTGGCGACTGGTGCCCGGCATAGAGCTGTACTCTAAAATTCGCTTGGCGCGCTCCTCATCACTGCCTGAGTAGCGCTCCCATTTGCGATTCCAGATGTTGCTTTGGTAGTCTTTATTGCGGGTGGCTGAAATCACCGTTAATTCAATTCCGTCTTTCCGGGCGGCTTTGTGCATCTCCTTAAAAGCATCGTATACCTCTTCGCGCAGGTAAGCGTCTCCGCGATTGGTGTATCGGCTTTGGAGCCGATCAAAATCCGGGTGGCGGGCAGGGTTAAAATCACCAATTAATTCAGCTTTGGTATACTGCGGTTGGTCACTCCCATCGGGCGAAAGCCCCCAGGTAAAGAGTAGCACCGGTACCAGTAGCCAAAGGTTGTGTTTACCTAATTTCATGAAGGGCACTGAATTTACGTTTTTTCTTTAGGTAAAAGTCTTTAACAATGCTGCCTTTGTACACCCCAGCCAAGCTATGGAGGGGCCGTTGCGAACCGCGCATTTTTTTGGCAAACAGGCTGTTAAACTGGCCATAAAAGGCAAAGTGTGCCCGCAATATGGCCAGGAGATGTTTGGGCTTGCCTTCCAGCAAAAATTTCAGACCGGCCACACCATCCAGAACCAAACGGGCTAGAATTTTAAGAAAAGCTTCGCCCTGCGGAAGGTTGAGAAAAAGTATGATGAGGCTGTTTCTAAAATTGAGGTAGGTTTTTTGAGGGGAGAGTTCTAAAGTGGCGCCTCCTTGATGATACACACTGGAAGCAGGCTCAACTGCTACCCGATATCCTAAAATTTGCAGGCGCCAGCAGAGGTCAATTTCTTCCATGTGCGCGAATAATTTAGGGTTAAGCGCGCCTGCCTCCAGAAATTGTGCCTTGCGCACCACCAGGCAGGCACCGGTAGCCCAGAACACTTGCCGGTAGGTGTTGTACTGCCCTTGATCTATTTCCAGCTCGTCAAAAATGCGGCCGCGGCAAAAGGGGTAACCCAGGCTATCTATAAAACCTCCCGAAGCGCCCGCATACTCAAACTTCTCCGGTGCTTTTAAATCTAAAATTTTGGGTTGTAAGGCCGCCAGTTGGGCATCGGTTTCAAATCGCTCGGCTAAGGGTTTAAGCCAGTTTTCGGTTACCTCTACGTCTGAGTTAAGCAATACCACCAAGTCTTCGGCTATGCTCTGCAAACCTTGGTTATAGCCCCCGGCATAGCCTAAGTTTTGGGTGTTTTTAATGATTTTCACCTGTGGGAATTGCTGGGCTAAAAAATCGCAACTTGCATCTGATGAGTTATTGTCAATAACGTAAATGGTGGCCTCAGTAGAATAGTTTACCACTGAAGGCATGAAACGTTTGAGCAAGTTAAGCCCGTTCCAGTTTAGAACGGCCACGGCCAGGCTGAGGTTAGGCATGTTTCCAGCGTTTGTGACTCCACAGCCAATTGGCGGGGTCTTTTTGAATTAGTTTTTCCAGGGCTTGCACGTGAGTTTGGGTAACCTGGTATTGCGGGGTTTCCTTCACGTCTTCAAAAAGCAGGTGGGCTTCAACTTCATAAAACCCACGCTTTACGCGAAAAATGTCAATAAAAACTACGGCCAAATCACATTTTTTGGCCAGGTTTTCTACACCCAGGTGAACCGGAGTATTTTGGTTTAAAAAAGGGGTGCGGTACTTGATTTTTCCTTTGTGCGGACTTTGGTCGGCCATGAAAACGTAGAGTGGGGCGGGGCTGGGATTGTTAAGCATAAAGGGATAGGTTTCCTTCATTTTAAAAAGTTGGAGCCCAAACTGCTCGCGTATTTCTACAATCTTCTTATTGAAAAGCCGATTTTTGAGCGGGTGGTATACGGCAAAGCATTCTTGCGGGCATACCAAAGGAATGCCCATGGCAATCCACTCAAAATTAGTGTGGTGGCCCATCACCATAATCACCCCTTTATTTTGCTTCTTTAAATTTTCAAAAACTTCTGGGTTGCGCAATTTCAGGCGTTTCTGCATTTGATGCTTAGAAATGCGCAGACTTTTGAATGACTCTACAATTATATCGGCAAAGTTTTGGTAAAAGCGGTGCTGTATGTTGTTGCGTTCCCGAGCCGATTTTTCCGGAAAAGCCTTGGCTAAATTGGTTTGAATAACCTCATGGCGATAGTGGGCAAGGTGCTCTAGCACCCAGGCAACAAAGTTACTGAGGCCGTAGACAGCCCAAAAGGGTATATAAGAAAGCAGCCGGCCAAAGGCCAGCCCTAAGCGGTATTGCAACATGCCGCAAATTTAGCGGTTTGGTCTTTCTGCGCCAGTACTTTGTAAAATGATGTTTTGATTAGCTCTGCTACCAAACTCTCGGTCTGAGGAGTTTGGACGACCTGCCGGATCAATGGAACCGGGACCACCGTAAGCTCGGTAGTAGAGGTCTTGGCGCCAATTGCGGCTCTGCAGCTCGCCCAGGGCGGTAGAGTGAAAAAGTTGGTACTCTTGCGTAGACGACTCAAATTCACCAAAAATAAAGATGCGATTGGTCTGCGGTATGGCAAAAGCACTGTTGATTCTTTTGTAATGCCAAATTTCATAGGGTGGCATATTCGGTTCCATTTGTCTTTTGTCTACCTGATCGGGGGAACCGTAGGTTAAATACACACGGCCTCGGTCTGTGCGGTAGCCTTTGCGCATGCCGCTGGTGTACAGTTTGTTGGCAATCTTTACTTTTTCGTAATAATCGCGCCAAGCGCCCAGTGGATCCAGCGGCTGCTTTTCTTTCCAAAAAGCGTAGAAATACCTGCGCAAAAGCGTTTCGTCTCTAGATTCCAGCAAGCCAGTTTGCATGTGTTGTTCGCGTTCACTGCTAATGGGGTAGAGGTACTGAACGTAGCGATACAGCGAGTCTAAATTGCCAATTTCAGTAGCAAAGGTGCCTGAAATGTCCAGGGTCTCAAAACTTCCCTCCGCCACTTCGGCCATATTATTTTTCCTAAAGAAAAAGGCCCGGTTTTGCAGGATGGGTTCTCCTTTTTTGTTGAGCGCTTCCACCACTAAATTGTAGTTGCCGGTGGCTAAGTTATTAATGTTGAAACTGGCTAACACCGGCTCTACGGTTTGGGCTTTTTTGCGGCTGAAAGAGGCAAACTTATTAATCACCTTGCCGGTAGAAGCATCTTCAAGGTAGTACTTGAGCAGGTAATCCCCATCGGGCCCCAGCCGCTTATTTAAATTGTACAACTCCAGGTAAAAGGCTAATTTGTTTTCCGTTTCCGGGAAGTACTGTGACCCTGAGGTAATAATGGGTAAAATATCATAACCCGAGCGGGCGTAGCGGCTGTCCTTGGCGGCCGGGGTGTATGATTCCAAAAAGAAAAGCTCTGAACTCTGCACCTCTTTGGGTTTTAAGTTTACACTGATGTCTTTGGTAAACTGATAGTGCTCACTGGTGTCATTCACATCACTCATTTCCAGTACCAAGTGGTAATCTCCAGGGGTAAGCACAAAGCGATGCTGGTGGAGCAGATTTTTGTCTAATTGCGTGGTGTCTGCATAGCCTGGGCTCAGTATCCTGAATTTGTCTCCGGTAACAAAAGCGCTGTCTCTATAGATTTTTACGGTAGCCTCTAGTCCCCCGTAATATTGGCCTTTTGGCGATAAATCAAAATCAAGCGAGGCCGTTTTTAAGGTAAAGTAGAGTTCCAGGTAGGTTTCCTGCTGATTATTCATGAATTGCGAAAACTTCACAAACACCGAAGTCTTCTTGTTGGCTTGAGCCAAAAAGCTAAGGCTTAAAAATATAAAGACAAGAATTGCGCGCATAGCATCTATTTAAGGGGTAAAGGTAAAGGGTAGACGTGAAAAATTGAAAAAGGTTGTTTGCGCAGAGTGAAATATTTTTACTTTTGCGGCCCGCAAGGAGAAATATGCGGAATTAAGGAGAGATGGCAGAGTGGTCGAATGCGGTGGTCTTGAAAACCATTGACCTTCACGGGTCCGGGGGTTCGAATCCCTCTCTCTCCGCAGGGTGTAAGGGGTTGATTGTCAACCCCTTATTTGTGTTACAAGGGGGTGGTTTTGAAAAAGTGGTTCCAAAGTGGTACCATTGTAACATGAAACCTTACCAAAAACCGTATCTCAATGACCACAGTGGCGACCTAGACAAACAGTGGTATATCTATTTCAAATACTGGGATGAAGACCAATAAAAACTGGTGCGTTGTAAACGTTCCAAGTTTCCCGATGGTCAAACGCCTAACCGGGTAAAGAACAGGCGTGAACGTACTAAGCAAATGATGCTCTTGCGGGATGCCTATGAATTTCTGCTCAGTAAGGGTTGGACCCCGAAAACCCCTTTGCCCAAAGAAGAATTAAAACCCAGGTCGAAACAGGAAGTTACTGCTAGTCGGCCTCCAGCGCAAAAGAAAGAGAATCAATGGTCTTGCTCCAAGGCGATAGATCACATTATTGCCATTAAAAAGCGGTACTTAAGCCGGTATGGTTTCCGCTCCTTCAAGAGCATTGCCAATGATTTTAAAGTGTATCTGGAAGAATCGGGGAGGGGAAAGGCCCCAATGGAAAGCATAAGCCGCAGGGATATTACCGAGTATTTGCGCCACGTATTGGAAACCAAGGGGCTTGATGGCGCCAAGGCCAGTACCCGCACCCGCAATAACTACTTACGTGATTTGCACGGGTTATTTGAAAAAATGATTGAGGAAGAAATTCTAGTGCGCAATCCGTGTAAGGGTATTGCCACCCTTCGGGAAACCGTAAACCGACATTTATCCTATAGCTCAGAGCAAATTAAGCTAATGGGGGAGTGGATGGCTGAAAATGAGCCGTACCTGAAGGACTTCAGTTATTTCATAGGCTATGGTTTTCTGCGCCCCAGCGAAATCATACGCTTACAGGTCAAGGACGTGAGCCCCAATGCCATCCATTTAAAGGGCACCAAGGCCAAAACCAAGGTGACTGAGACCATCCCGGTGATTGGAAAGTTAAAACCGGTGGTAGAGCGCCTATTAAGTCAGGCCACTGAACCAGAGCATTATCTCTTTAGCGCAAAGCAAGAGCCTGGCCTAAAACCCATTGGCGGTTCTCAGTATTTTTCAAAACGCTTTGCGCGATGTAAAGACTACATGAATGAAGTGCACCAGGCGGGTTTTACAAAAGATCACACTTTGTATGCACTACGGCATACTTTCATCCGGGACATCTATTTGCATTTTAAGCAGACCATGACCCGTGAAGAGGCTGAATACCGCACCATGCAGATTACCCGGCACAAGACCGTTTCGGCTTTGCGGGCTTACATACGTGATTTTTCGATTGACTTACCCCAGGATTGGAGTAGTGCCTACTCTTTAGAGTATTAAAGGGAAAGTTGATTTTTAGCCTTTTTCTAAAGATTTTTGGTTGATCAATTGTGCCAATTGAAACACCTTCTGCTTTCGACTACTTTTTGGTTGAGGTATTTCAGCTTCACTCAAGGTTTGATTCAAGGCCCAAAGCACTTCCTGCTGCTCCGTGGCAGGCAGGTTTTTAATAAGGGTTAATATGGCTTCAGACTGCGGACTCAACGGAGATGGATTTTTCCTTACGGCTTAATAGTCTGCAAGGTCATCAAGGTCTACAGGGGGCACCCACACAAATCATTAACAATCCATACAAATGCACGGAAATCGCTAACAATCGTTGCAAATTCAAACGGTCAGAATTAAGCAGCTTTGCGCACCCTAGCACTTCTCGAAGACGCTCTACAGTTTTTAAAGGCAGGGTTCAGAAAGGGTGAGTAGCGTGGTTTCGAAACACTTACTTCGGGCTATAACATTCAGTGCTATGCAATGCCATGCAGTGCAATGCAGCGAGACACCTATTACCATGCAACATGGCCCTAGATGATTTTCAGCGGGGCTCTCGGTGGTTTTTGCGGGGCTCTCCGTGATTTTCAGCGGGGCTCTCTGTGATTTTCAGCGGGGCTCTTCGTGGTTTTTGCGGGGCTCTTCGTGGTTTTCAGCGGGGCTCTCAGTGGTTTTTGCGGGGCTCTCCGTCATTTTCAGCGGGGCTCTCCGTGATTTTCAGCGGGGCTATTCGTGGTTTTTGCGGGGCTATACAGGGTTCAAAGAGTACCAGGAACTACAAAAAGTAGTAGGCACTGGACTACAATACTTTTGAAAGAAAGCTTTTCATTCCTAGTGATAACAGGGGCTTCAGAAAAAAAGGGGGTGGGTGGCTAGGATCGGTTCTGGCTAAACGACAGTGCGGATACTTAGCACACTTTTAGTTAAAAACCGTCAACTTAAATTTTAAGATATGGTTTTCTTACGAAATTGGATTAAAGCATTGCGTTTAGGTGTTGTTGGCACACGTTTTTCTTTTTCTTTTTCTTATTCTGACGGAGAATTATGTCCATTTAGTCCAGTTAATTATGTAAGGGATAAATTCCTGCCATTATCTTTTTAGCAGTTTCAACTACGGATTCAAATCTCATTAGGTCGTTTTTAAATTCTGTTTCTAATAATTCGGTATTAAACATTATTCTCGTGTGACTGATGGCGGTGTTTACTAATTCCACACATGCAAGATATTCGTCATTTGTTTCTGGGTTAGTTTTGCCGTCTTGTATGGTAACTAGATAGCTTGTAGAGCTTTTTATTGATGCTTTCTTGCCGTACTTAAAAACCTCGCACCCTATGATTACGGTCATTTTGTACTCTCTAGGCTTTTTTGTCTTTTTTATCTTGGATAAGATGTCAACCGCCCATTGATTTTTATCGTGTTTATGTGTTGCAGGTTCGGTAAAGTTGTCAAGGTGGCTAACACGGTTCAAATAGTGCCACTCATTTCGGAGGATTAGTGCCAATGATTTCGGTTCAAACAGTGCCATTTTTTTCGGTTCTATTTGTGCCA
>PR_CR_10_Liq_1_inCRDRAFT_1000181_pt1 | contig 37855 bp, 32 predicted proteins | sample PRCRCaboRojoPR_3_FD_10241 | JGI IMG/M metagenome (IMG submission 10241) | reverse complement strand
CTGAACCACCAGTGAACTCTGTGTTTTCCATAGTCAACTGGCTTGAAAGCATTACTTTGACTAAGGCGTCTCTTTGGTTGGAACAGTCTTCAAACAGAGTGCTTTTGATGACTACTGAAGAGTTAGACGTTGTGATTGCTGCTCCTTCGAAAGTGCTGCCTAGAATGCTTTTGAAAGTAGAGTTGACTATGTAGAGTTCCTCCGAGGTTTTTATGACGCTTTGAGGCAAGTCAATGAAGCCCTTAACATCCACATTGACTAACCACAACTTAGCTGATGGGTTGGTTCGGGCTGAGTAGGCACTGCTGCCTTGCAGAGTGAGGTTCTCGAAGCTGATGAGTTTGGAAGTCTGAACGACCATGTGGTTTTGGGTGAAGGTCAAAGTAGTTCTTTCCTTAGAAGCCCCCTTCACCTGCACAATGGAGCTCAGAACACAAGTAAGACTGATGGAGTAGTTTCCAGACTCAAGGTCCAGTGTTTGGTTTTTGGTAGTGTCACTGCACAACACAATACCCAAATCTAAGCCTGGAGTTACAGTCACGGACTCCAAATCACAGCCTTCTATAATCCCGTTTTCGAACTTGCAAGCAAAAGTCGGGAACACAAACATACAAAGCAAGTAAAGCATATTAATTATAACCATTACATCCAAATAATAATGGTTTCGGTGGCCGAAGGCTTTAGCATAAACTGGATTAAGATGAAGGACGCAGAGTCAGGAAAAGTAATTTGGGAACACAACCAAGAGTGGGACTTGAACTCTGAAGTAGAAGCTCACGTGCCCAAGTCCATACTGCAATGCAGGGCTGTTTCAAGAGAAATAAACTTTTCCTCAAAGGAAAAGATAGAGAACTTCCGACTATTACAAAAGGTAGTTTTACACGGAGAGACAATTGAAGAGTGGCACTTTGATTTTGGGTTTGTAATTCCAGGAAGCACAAATACTTGGGAGCAAGTTATCGATGCAGCTGCTCCCGACGAAATGATTCCTGCAGAGTACTTGTCAGGAAATGTGCTTATTGAGACTTACTTCTTTGACGGAGAAGAGTTAATCCATAGAACTAGAGTAAAGCTATTTTATGTTTAGGTCACGGTTAACATTGCTTAATAAATGGATTCCTTTTTGCAAGAAATCAGCGAAAAGCTTAGGCAACAAACTGAAGAAGCATTTAGCACATTTGAACAAGACCAAAAACAACTCCAAGTAAAGTGTTTGAGTTGTGCAGTAGATTGTTTCAACGCACCTGGACCTCTTAAGGACGCTGAAAAATGCGCTGATAGGTGCTATGGCCCTATGGAGCAGTGCCAAAACCAGCTTCGCCAACGTGTAGGGTACCTCCAAAACACCTTGCAGTCTTGCATACAAAGCTGTGGCCAAGCAAACAATCAGAACTTCTCTGATTCAATGAAGCAGTGTATCACTGGTTGTGCTGATCAGTGTAGTTCTATGATCGAGGACATGAAGGAAGAATCTAGACAGATTTTTAAGGCATACCTTTAATTTTTTATTTAGACTCTTCTTTGAGTATGTCGAGTAAAAATTCTTTGGTTTCTTGGTGTACAAAACTAGTTTCAGGGGCTCCTTCTAAAAGTAATTGGTAAATTCTTGGGAGTCCAAAGAGTATTCCAAAGTGACTTCCCCAGTTGAAACACTTGTTAATGTTGAGCACCATGGCTATTGCTATACCTGCTCTTGCAAAGAAAAATACTCTGCTAAAGTCCCTTTTGGTGTTTACTGACACAATTATCCCTGCTACACAACTAGTAAGGAATCCAGAAAGTACGCCTCCTGTGTAAGAGTTTTCCCGCATAGAAGAGTCTATGTACTTAAGGACCTGTGCGTCTACTGGGGAAATTTTTGTGTCATGCAAGCGAACCACTAGTTTTTTCACGTGGCAAAAGCATTCTGTGTAGTGTCGGTAAAAAAACTTCAGTGGCAAGTTGTCCATTATTTGTGTACAAAAGTAAGTAGAAAATGGGAAGTCAAAAGATAAATGGAAAGTAGCTGGAAAGAAAGTGCAGAAGAATTACTAGAAATGGGTTTGGAGCAGTTTAGACACAGGCTTAACGACCCCAGTTGGGAGCACTACAAGACATCGGGTGGCGAAAAGGTTTTTAAAATGCGTGGGTCCACTGGGTTTGCTACGTTCAAGACCACAGCAGAAATCGACAAGAGCGCAAGGACAGTGTTTAACTTCCTAAGACTGAACCCACACAGTCCCTCTCGTTGGGGACATAGACTGGCTAACCTTGAAATCAAAGAAGAGCTTTCTGACATCAAGTTAGTTTACGCTGAGATCCAGCCCAAGCCCAGAACTCCTATTAGAGAAATAATTTTTGTGGAGAAGGGATTCGAAGAGAGCGGGAAGTTTTATGTGATCGGGAAGAGCCTTGACACTACTGACATCCAGCCCAAAGAAGGCCACATCAGAGCTCAGTTGCTGCTGAACGGGTACAAAGTCACTCCGCTAGGAGACAATAGTTGCAGAGTATCTTACATTGTAGAGATTGATCCTTCTGGCTACTTGTCTGACTCGAAGAAGGAAAAGTTCGAAAGGAACATAGCTATGGAGCTCAAAGGAATGTTCAACAATATATATTAACTGTATATAATTTATCCGTTTAAATGTTTTTAATAGTGCTAATAGCTTTAGGGTCAGCTGAAGAGTACACATCTTTTTTGGGAGGGCCTTCGGAACTAGTGCTGAGTGGGCACCCCGGAATCAAGTTTGCGAATGGGGACCAGAACTGCAGACTAGGGGTTTTCAACGACACAGTTAGGTTCGGACTTGAATGCAGGGAAACTTTTCCTTTTTACTTTGACTCGAACATGCGGACTCACTTTGGAGCAAGTGTTTTGACAGAAGCCAGCCTTAAGTTTGAAGGAAAAGGAACAATGAACGGCCTAGACCAGTGGGCACTTGTCCACCAAGACGCCTTTGAAGGAACCCAAGCAGAGGATTGGAGCAACAAAACTATTACTGAGTGCAGTGGAGTAACCATGCTGGGAGGGTACTGTCAGTTCTCTGCTGGAGAAACTTGGAAGGAGTTTACAGAACTGCCCCAACATACAGAAGTCAGACTTGTAGGGAGCTTGCACTTCATTGACGAGTGGAGGGGAGAAACAGCCTACATTAAGTTAGGAACAACCGAAGAGAACTTTTACGTGTGGACTAAGACTTATGACACCAACAACGTTGTGGAAGCTGAAAATTTGTGTGGGAAAGCAGAAGTAGTGGAGGGACTGTTTGGGCAGAGCTTTGACGTTAAAATAAAGCACGATACGAGTAAGCTTTTGGTGGTTTTTGGGTCTACGCTTGAAGAGCAGCCTTGTGAGAAGAGTTGGGGTGTTTCTTCTTTGCAAGTATTTTTAAGATAATAAACTGGAACAATATGGGGAACGCACTAGAACCATTCAAGAAGCATTACAAGTGCTTCTTTTGCAAAGCTGACTGCAGAACTGCACTGGGCTGTACAAACGACCATGGAGGGTGCACTAAGTGCTTGCAAAGTTACTTTATTGACTGTATCCAAAACGACAAGTTGTGCTTAGACCAGATCCCTTGTCCTTACTGCAGAACTCTAATTAAGCCCAAAACAGTAACTTACGTCTTGAAAAGCGAATACTTAGCCTTTCCTCAGAAAAAGCCCAACCAACAGTTTTTTTGCGCCATCCATATTGGAAACACACATCCAGAAGAGGGGTACAGGCTGTCCTGTGGCGACAGTTTTTGCAAACTTTGCTTGTCAGAGCTCATTAAGCTGCAGATTAAAGACGGAAAAGTCACTGGAAGTTTTTTGAAGTGTCCTAGTTGCGAAGAACCTCTTAAGTACCAAGAGGTAATTGACAATGTGCCTGAAGAGTTCCAGGACCGGTTTAACGTGTTTTACCTGCAAACAATAGAGTTTTTTGAAGAAGTAGTTAGGAGGTGTCCCAACTGCTACTTTTTCGTGTCAGTTCCTCTGAACCAAACTAAGATCAGGTGTCCTGGATGCACTTACTTTTACTGTGTGAAGTGCAACATTTACCACGAAGGGACTTGTGAAGATTTCAACAAGTCTATTAGAATCGAAGGAGTAGTTAACTGCCCTGAGTGTAAAGAAGGAATCCAAAAAAAGTCAGGGTGCAACTTTCTACTGTGCACTTGGTATAAGTGCAATGGACGTACTTGTTTTTGTTACTTATGTGGAGAGAAACTTAGTCGGGATCAGCACTTTTCCCACTTCGGCAAGTACGGTCCTTTTGGAGAAGGCTGTTTGGGGCTTAATAAATAATAGATAAGATCAGAATGCAGCCAGCTTTAATTCAGTGTGTGGAGTTTTTACAAGATTTAATCAACAAAAGAGCTTCAACAGTAAACTCAGATAAGCTGCCAGAGTTGCTTTTTTGTGTCTCAGAACTGCTGAAGCACGACAACAAGTTTTTGCAAATTAAAGTAAACTCTTCTGCTAAGGCATGTCTGGTATGTGACTCGCTGATATTCCAAAGAGACCTCCACAGAGTTATACAGCTTGACTGTAACAAGGGTACCCACTTGATATGCGGACACGTTTGCCTGAGAAGGTGGGCTCTTTACAAAACCTCAGATAACTTAATAGAGCTTGAAAAGGTTAAGTGTCCTTTGTGCGACTCCCAAATTAACCAAGAATTAATTAGCCAGGCTTTTGGGGGCAAACTAGAGTTGTACCAGTCAGATGCTTACGAGCGAGCATTAAAGCAGCTCCTCAACGACGAAGAAAAAGAAAAACTCAGAGCTAGGTTCACTTGCTTAATTTGCTTCACTGAACTTAAAATAGAAGAAGGCATAACTTTAGAGTGCGACCACAGATTCTGCGAAACGTGCATAAGGATGCACGTCGAACTCTTAATCGAGTCTGCACAGGTAAGCGAAGAAAAACTCAGGTGTCCTAGTTGCCCCCAACCACTCACTGTATACGAAATCGAAGAGGTGGTTTCTCCTGAGTTGTTCCAAAAGTACGAAAAGTTCAAACTCAGAGGCTTCCAACTCACAGGCGCTGATTCTGACGACATACTCTTCCAGTGCCCTGGTGCTGACTGTGAGTTTTTTTGCATAGTTGAAAAAGGAACTACTGACTTCGAGTGTCCCCAGTGCGGTAAAAACTGCTGTCCTATGTGCAAAGAAGANGCCCACCCTGGGTCTACTTGTGAAGAATACCGTCAGTGGAAAAGAGAAAACTCAGAAGCCGACAACAAGTTTGAAGAACTTTTAGAAGCTGAGGGACTGCTCAAGTGTCCTGAGTGCGGCAGTGCTGTAGAAAGAGTGTCTGGTTGCCAGTTTATGGTTTGCTCCAGCAGTACCTGCCAAGGTAGGACTTACTTTTGTTACGACTGCGGAATAAAGCTCAACCACGACCACGCTGCCCACAACTGTGTGCCTCGCTGGAGAAACCAACCTCCAGTGAACCCTCCCCCAGTGCGTCCTCCCAGAGCACGCAGAGGACGTAGAGGCAGAAGAAGGAAGTAGCCCTTATAAATATGATAGGAGAAATAATACTCTTTTTGGCATCAGTCTCCCTCGGTAAAATATACGTCCCAGTTGAAGAGTCAGGATTTAGGTTCCCTGAACTTTCAGACCTAAAGCCCCTTTCTCAAGACTTCTTGTTTACACTGGGAAATGCTTCTTCTAAGCTAGACAACATCCAGAACGTAAACTCTAAGTAGATGCAATACAGAGGAAAAGTGTACTTAGGGACTCCTCCTCAAGAATTCAAAGTCATTTTCGACACAGGAAGCTCGGTAAAGTTTACTTAGTGGCTTTGGGTTACTTCAGAAAACTGCGAAAAGTGCCATGACACTAAGAACTCCTTTTCTTTGGAAGACTCTTCTAGTTACGTTCCACTGGACCTGTACAAAAGCCTCCAGTACGGAACAGGTTTTGCTGAGGGAGTGATATCTTTGGAACGTGCTGGACTTGGAGACAACCCAACTGTGTTTGCCGAAAACCAGTATTTTGTACTCATACAGAAAGACAGGGACTTTGAAAACATGAAAGCTGACGGAATCCTAGGACTGGGCTTCAAACAACTTAGCGAAGGTAAACTTCCTTTGGTGGAGAACTTGAAGAAACAAGGAATTATAGACCAAGCAGTATTTTCTGTGTTTTTAAGCGATAATGGCTTTGGAGACAAGGATCACACCAACCCTTCCTCTATGGTGATCATTGGCGGCTCTGAAACAGAAACTTATGGTAAAAACGAAAGCACTAGGTACGTAACTGCCTTTGAAACTACAGGGTACTGGTCAGTGAGGCTGTCCAAGATTCAAATTGGAGAGAAAGAAGTAGTTAAAGCCTCTACTATAGCAATTGTAGACACTGGGACAAGTTTGTTGTTGGGACCCTCTTACGAAGTAAAGGAAATCTACAGTCAAATAGACAAGGACTTTGAGTGTCAGACTTCTTCAGGGTTCTTGATTTGCAGCTGTGGATTCTTTACTTCCATAGATGACTTTCCTTTACTGAATTTTACACTCGAGAACTACTCCTTTTCACTTACACCTAGACAGTACATTCTTAAGCAAGGGTCTCAGTGCCAGTTGCTCCTGGGAAGTTTAGGGGAGCAAAGCATATGGATTCTGGGGGACGTTTTTATAAGGGCTTATTATACCATTTTCGATATGGAAAACAACCAAATAGGCTTTGTGGGTTCAATCAACAAAGACACTACAGGAAACAACAACTTCAACAACGGAAATGCTATTATAATCATTATAGGAGGGGTGGTGTTTATTTCTTTGTTGGGTGTGCTGGCTACGAAACTCATAAACAAGTACTGCAACAGAAGAGGAGAAAACCCAGTTTCTTACATTCACCTCCAACCCACCCAGTCTTACCAAAGACTATAAGAATTAAGCTTTACATATTAATATAGCTGTCTAGGTTCTTCGTCAAAACTAATATTGGGCAGTTCGATGTAGTCGCTGTTTTCAGCAGAGCCTGTTTTCCCAGTGGTTGTTCCTCTGTTCATTTGGCTCAGAAGAGTTTTTTGCCGGTTCAACCTTGGAAGGTCTTGGTCCCTGTTGAGTAAGCCTTGTGAGTATATCACATTGCTTACTATACTAGAATACTCTTCTTGACGCTGAATAACTATTTTGGAGCAGTGACCAAGCATTTTAGCCAGAATTCCTTTGCTAATTGCGTTTCCGTGGCCAGGATGTTTGAAAAGCCTAAGCATTTTGTCAACATTTAGTTTGTAGTATACAAAAGGTTTTTCTTTAATAGGCAAGTTCCTTAGAGTCAGGGTGACTCCGTACCGAATTTCAGAGTCTGTGCCTGCAACATGGAGTCTAAGTCCTTCTTCGTAAAGGGTCACATACTCTATAGTTCCTACCCAACTCCACCTTTCTAAGTTGGAACTAATAACTTCTTCTTGCTCTCCTACTTTCTTTTTGAGTTCAACTTCAGAGCCTTCTTCGTAGTTCCCGATTATTATGATGTCACTAAAAGGGTTGCCAGCTTTAATGATCTGGGTGTCTTTGGCGTTAGCCTGTTTCTTTTTAATGCACTTTTCAAGTAGAAGCTTGTACTCCCACCTAGTAAGTACATCTGAAAACACGTTTACGTAGAGTTCTTCGAGCTGGTTTTCAAACTTAATTTTCTTCTGTTTGTAGAGGATGCGTGAGATGTGGAAAATGTTGATTACAGCTTGGATGGAGTTCCACCAAATAAGGTCTAAAGATATTGTGAAAATAAATATTCCTAGACAAGCAAAACTAATGTTGGCTCCCAGTACTGTGATTCTTAAGTACAGCTGGTTCCACTGAATGAACGATAACAACAAAAAAGCATGGGCTACTTGTACAAGCCAGGGCGACCATACAACTTCAGTCATTATAAATGGTGAGTAATTAGCGTGATGAGTGTTTTGTGTCCTACTTCTGAGGATTAAAGGCTTTTAGCTGATAAGTAACTAACTGTAAACTTAACAAACTCAACTAGAAACGGAAAGCCAGAACTATAAATGGAGTTACTTTCGGTTGAAATACTTGTGTGCTTGTTTGCAGTAGGAGTCTACATGCTTCTGTCGGTTTACCTGGAAAAGTGGAACGTAAGCTCCATTTAGGTTTCTTATATTCACGAATCAGGAGTTTGCATAGTCATTGGGTTGCTTGCAGGTGCAATAATGAACTTCGTAAGAACTAACTAGACATGGCGCCAGCCTTCCAAGTTCAGTGCAACGGTGTTTTTTAACTTCATGCTGCCTTTTCTTATCTTGGCTGCTGGCTACAACATGAAAAGACGTAGGTTCTTCCGAAACATAGGCCCAATCTTTTTGTTTGGTGTGCTGGGGACTTTCATTAGCTTTGTTTTGATAGGAATTGGTTCTTACTTACTGAGCTCTATGGAACTCTACACTGACTACTGGGGCAACCAAATGCAGTTTACTTTAAAAGAAGGCTTGATTATGGGTGCAGTGCTTTCGGCTTCAGACGTGGTGTGTGCTTTGTCTTTAGTCCAGGAAGAAAAAACTCCTCGTTTGCACAGCATTTTGTTTGGCGAGGCAGTTACTAATGACGCCGTAGCTATTTTGCTTTTCCAGTCTTTAGGAAGTGTGGACCTTACTAACATCTCTACTAAGACTGTGTTTGTGTTCATTGGTGAGTTTTTGTACAACTCGATTTCCAGTGTCATTCTGGGGGCTTTGTTTGGTTGCTGTGCAGCCTACTTTTCAAGGAAGTTCGAAGCTTTGAGGGGAGACGCAAGTAACCAAACAGCTTTGTTGTTTTACATAGCTTGGTTCTGTTATGTAGTGGCTGAACTCCTTGGAATTTCAGGTGTAATAGCTCTTTTGGTTTGCGCTATTATTATGGGCCACTATGCTTGGTACAATCTTTCTTCCACTGCTAGAGAAGTCACTAGTGACACTTTCCGTTTCCTGGGAGATGGCGCCGAAGCACTTATTTTTGCTTACTTAGGAATTACAGCTTTCAGTTACAACGCTGACAAAATATCTTTTTACTTCATTCTAGCTATGGTTGGAGTAGTGCTAACTGCAAGGTTCATAGGGACTTTTGTGCTTACTTTGCTGGTTAGAGGCTTAACGTGTGGCAAGTTTGACTTACCAATGAGTAGTGTAGCAGTAGTGTGGGTTGGAGGAACCATTAGAGGAGCTATAGCCTTTGGCTTGATCGTAACTGTAGACACTGAAAACTCAGACATGCTGATTCTAACTGTGTTGGGACTGGTAATATTTACCACGCTTGTGTTTGGCACGTTTTTGCCCCTTTGGATCAAAATAGTCAAGCCTTCAGAAAACCAACATGCCATAGCAACTTCTCAAGGAGAAAACGTGTCCAAAGGCATTCTGGACAGCCAAATGGACCAGCCCCTTTTAGGCCACCACAAGCAAAAGTTCGTGATTACCAAAGAAGACGTGACAAGCAAAAGGTCTTTGCTTCACGAAGCTTGGAGGAAGTTCGACGACAAGTACATCAAGCCAGTGCTCATAGACCCCCGAGAAAGGTTTACGCAGCAAAGAACAAGGGAGGACCTTCAGGCTAGAGCAGGGTCTCCTAAAAAGGACTAACTAAATTCTTATTTGATATAACAGTAGATTACTCCGAGGTTCTTCAAGAGCATGGATGGCCGAGCGGTCTAAGGCGGTAGACTCAAGTTCTACTGGACGTAGTCCTCGTGGGTTCGAATCCCACTCCATGCAGCTTTTTTTTTAAGGGCACTTTGAGTAATAAAATAGCTGTAATGGGATGCCAGTGTTCAAGTTTCGACAGACACCCAGAAGTCAACATAGACTTAAAAGAGAACTTCATTGACATCGTAAAATCCCAAGCAAAAGAATACCAGTTGCTTCTTTACTCAAGGTCTACTTGCAACCACTCTAAACTTGCAAAGAACCTTTTATGGCAAAACTCGATTCCTTTTGAATACTTTGAACTAGACAACATGAACGATGACGGGCAGGTCACTCATGCTTTGCAAGGACTAACTGGGTCTAGAAGGACTCCTTATATTTTTCTGAACGGAGAGTTTTACGGAAGCTCTAGAGAACTCCAAAAAGGAATCGAAAGCGGGGAAGTTATACAAAAACTAAAAGAATGTGGCAATTAAACTATGAATATAGCTAAGCTTTTAATTGGTTAAAGTTTTCACTGAGAAGTCTACTGATAAATGCTTTGTTTTTTGACTCAATAGTTTCTGGACGGAAGGTGCAGGCTTGTTTTTCCTTAGACTTTACTTCAGAGTGGGTTTTTTGGCACCTGTCAGTGTTGGGAGTGTGCAAGTTAAAGGGCTCAGGCTGGGTTTTGTAGCCTTTGTGGCCTTTGTAGTGGATTCCAAAAACTTTTTCTTCACGGGCTTTTTGGTCAGCTTGGAGTTTAGCTTGGATCTGCTTGACTTCAATGAACCTTGTTAAGCCAGGGATGGCTACATCTTGGTACTCTGGAGGTTCAGTTGTTTGTGGAGTGAAAGTGCAATTTTGTTTAAGTTTAAGTTCTTCTTGAGTTCTGAGGTTCTGTATGTGCTGGTGGTGTTTTTCTTGGGCTTGTTTAAAGTACTTTAGAGGGTTCTGTCCAAGTTTGCTTTGCACAGAAGTAGAGTTGATAAAGGGCTTAAACGGGCACTGCTCTTCAGTGTACTTTTGGTACTTAGCCGTTAAGAGAGCTATGTGGGAGTTTCTTGAGGATAGTTCTTGCGAAGTTTTGCTTTTAGAAAGCTCTTTTGAAATTTGGTTGATTTGAGGTTTGAAAGTTAAGTTTTGGTCCTCTGGGTTTTCTAGAGGCTTTTTGGGGTGGATTCTGGGTTTGGCAAAAGAATTGGTTTTAGGTTGGAAGGTGTATTCTTGACTTTCATAAGGTGCTTTTTCTTCTTTCGGAAAGTACTTTTCGGTTGCTGGTTTTACTTTTGGGTGGAAAGTGCACTGTGTGTCTTCGTAGTTGTTGTGAGTGGCTTTTAGGTACTTATTTAAAAAGCCAGAAATAGTTTTTTGGGAGTTTACAGACTTGACTAGGGGTTTAAAAGTGTAGTTTGTTTGCTCTTCAAGTAGTTGTTGGAGCTTTTGGGCTTTTTTGGACTCAAAGTCTTTAGCTCTGTCCCAAATAGGCTTTTCTGCAGTAAGAGGGGGTTTGGATTTGCTTTTGAGAGCTTTGAATTCTTGCATTGTTTTTTGAAGGATTTTCTGTGTAAAGTTTACTTTTGAAAGTTTATCTTTGTAGGACTCAGCAGCATCTTGTAGTCTAAGTTCTACAGGTTGAGTGCTGTAGGAGCGAGTTGTTTTGACTTTAGGAGTAAACGTGCACTCGCTTAAGTCGGGTTGTGGCTCTGGAAAGGTTCTGGGGCAAGATAGTTCTTTGATTCTTTCTGCAGAGTTGTACTTTTTGGGTTTTGGAGTTTTTACAAGCTTAGGTTTAAAAGGATGTTCTTGGTCGAACTTTTCTTTAGCTGCTTTGAAAAGGTCCTTTTTAGTTTTCCGGGGTTTGCATCTGCGTGGTTTAGCGACTTGGGACTGGACATGTTGTCTTCTCAGTTTCTTTTCTCTGTCGAGTTCTTCTCTGAGTTCTTTCTTCCTTTCTTCTGTGAGGTAGGTTCCCATTATAGTTAATTAAGTACTAGAGTTACTTTTTTTTACTCATAGAAGGAATAGACCTGGTTTCTCTAAGTTTTGGAGAAAGGGCTATTGAAAGGTTAGTTCGAGTTCTGAAAGTAGACCTTCGCGGCACCATTGTTTTCCTTTGTGCACAAGCTTTAGCAGCTAATTCTTCGGCTAGTCTTCTCTGGGTTTCTTGTTTTTCTTTGATTTCTTGTTCTGCTTGCAGTTTCTCTATTTCAGTTCTGGCAAGTTCCTCAGCTTCCCTTTCAGCACTGTGAAGTTCGTATTCAAACTCCCGGGAGTTGATTAAAAAGCTTGCTTCTGCTGCTGCTTCTCTTATACTTGGGTACTTGTCTTCACACAGAATTTCTAGCACTTCTAAAAACTGAGGCTCTGCAGCGAAGTCCAGAGCTCTTCTAATAGGCACTAAGTCTGTGGCAAGTCTAAGTCTAACTGAGTGGGCCGCGTCGTGGGCTAACTGCAGTACTTCACTGCTGAAGTGCTTGGTGAAGAACTCTATAGAGTGGTAGTTGCAAATCCCAAGTGTGAAGTGAAGAAACATAACTCTGTCGGAACAGTTGGTGGAGTTCGCAAGTTTTTCCTTCAAAATGTTGCAAATGTCTATTTTGCGGGAGATATAGTGAGTTTTGTAGACAATGTAAGCTAGTAACTCTGCAGACTTTTCTTTGATCTTCCAGTAGCTCGTAAGCACTTTGTTGATGAGCAGAGACACTAAGTGGTCCAGCACCTCTTTCAACACAAACAACTCAAGTGAGTCTTCTAGCTTCTGGAGGATTTTGTACTGAATTCTCCAGTTCGACTGTGAAATTAACTGAGCTATGACTTTCATAAGTAGTTGGCTGGGGTCTATTAGTTTGGCCCAGGAACTTAAATTGTCTATAATTACTAAAGATAACTCACTGTCTTCTATAAACTCTTGAGAGTACTTATAAAACACCTTAGACTTTACAACGCTGCCAGGAAGTTTCGGAAAAGACTTGACTACTTCCTTTTTAAGTTCAAAGTCTTCTGACTGGCAAATCCAGTTCAAAAAGTCTCTAGAACTCTTAGTGAACCCGAAATACCCCAAAATCAAACTTAAGTCCTTTGCTAAGTAAAGTCTAGTTTCAGTGCCGGTTTCTTTAAGCTCGTTTAAGATTTGATAGCATTTCTCGGGTTTAAGGTGTTTTGCTGCTACAGTCAGCAGCTTTCCAAAATGCTTTCCTGTTTCTAGTTTGAGTTCTCCGAATACTTCTTTATACAGCACTGAAATTACTTTATACTGGAGCAAAGTGTCAGGCATTCTTTCTAGTAAGTCCACAAAAAGACCTAAAGCTTTTTTCCTCACAAAACTGTCTTCGTCCTTAAGTAACCCCACTACTTCGAGAAAGCAAGTTTCAAAGTCGCCACCTGAACGAATCAAGGCTTTCCAGGCCTGACACATAGCAAGTCTTACTCGAGAGTTAGGATCCTTCGAAAGAACTTTAGTTTTTTGCAAAAGGACTTCTCCGAACTCTTTCTTAAGTTTGTAAGCACTTAATGCCAGAACTTTGCCAACCATCACTTTAACAATGTCTTTCTGCGTAGGTTCAGAAAGAAGAACGATCTCAGGAACAGCTTTGGACAAGTAGAGTTTAGTAGGGCACTGAGGTAGAAGTTCTTCGAGCACAGGAAGCCAGTGGTCATGCAGACTTTGGGAGTAGTAACTCAAAAAGGTCAGAGTAACCGCTAGAACTTCTTCAAACAAACTCGCAGGAACTAAACCCTTTTGCAAAGCCACCTTCAGCCCCATTCCACTTTCTCTTTTGAGTTCTTCAGTAAAACTCATGAGGGTTTTCTGTTTAGAAGTTACCAGAATGCTTTCCAGGACAGTTTCGCCCCCGTCTTGCAAAATAGAGTCTATGTTGCGCACAACCCAAACCTTTTGTTTGGCAAAACCTGATTTTAAAAAAAGCATTGCTTTTTCTGCTGAATTCAAGTCAGTAGGAGTGGACAGCTGGTTTAACTCGCTTTCAGACTGGGTTAGTTTTAACATTGAGTTATCCGGCATGCATTCGTTCTCGTTTAAGAAATCATATGCTATATCTGAATGAAACTCCATAGACTACTCTCTTAAAAATATGGATTATTAGACACTTAATTAAAAAATCAAGCACAACTCACAACTGGTGTTTTTAGTACTGGACTCGATCATTAGACTTTCTCTCTTTTCTAAAGTGCGAGTGTCTTCTTGCAGCTTGCTTAAAATTCTGTTTCGGTACCCTGGCTTGTTAATTCGGATGTCGTACTTCAAAATGTTGTCGTCAATTGGGTAACGTGACTGCATTTGGGTAATTAATTGGTCGTAGTCGTCAAATCCAGAATTCACGAAAAGCTCGTAAAGCTCTTCCAGCTTCAAGCCTTTTAGCCACTCTTTCAAACAGTTGCCTCCAAAAACTCCTTGAGTGGCACTTCCAGGCACACTACAACACCTCCAAAAAGACCCTTTGTTCTGCTCCACAGTTTTAACCGACACTATGCTTTTCTTAGTGATTCCAGCGTCTTCTTCAAGCTTGACTATAATTCTGTAGCAGTGTCCTGGCTTTTGGACTCCTCCCTTCATCAGTTCTTCTTTAGTAATAGGAAGAGGCGACCGCATTTGCTTGGTCATGCTTTCTACGTCGTCGTAACCTGCTTCTACCATTACTTCGTAGAGTTCATGTAGGTTTATTGCTTCCAGCCACTCGTAAATGGGTTTAAGGTCTTTTCTTCTGAACTCGCTTACTTCTGCATCTGGCTCAAAAACCGTTTCGCTCAAGGGAGGCTTTGGAGAAGCTAAGTCTGACTCGTCCAGACCTTTTTGGCCAAAAGTAACCATTTCGTCTTGGGACTCTTCGCTGTTTTCAAAGTTCTGGATGAGTTTTGCTATTTCTGGGCTTTGAGCAAGGTCCAGAGGCGTTTTTCCCTGCCTATCGGGGCAGTAAGCGTCCCCCCCAAATTCAAGCATTAGCTTTACACACTCAGTGTGTTTGCAGTCAGAAGCGTAGTGCAAAGGAGTTCTTCCAAACATGAAGTTGGGACAGTTAGGATCCCCTGAGTGCTTTAGTAGGATCTGGACCATTTGCTTGTCGCCTCTAAAAGCAGCGTGGTGCAAAGGAGTGTCTCCGTCATTCTGTTGCAAGTTAGGGTCTCCACGGAACTCCAAAAGCAATTCTGCTAGTTCGTACTGGGAGTTGTCAGCTGCTTGGTGCAAAGGAGCTTCTCCCAAGTTGTTAACTAGGTTAGGGTCGGCTCCTTTCTTCAAAAGGAACTGCGAAGCTTTGACATGTCCGCATATTACGGTTCGGTATAAAGGAGTCCACCCCAAGTTCGAGTCTTTTTGGTTAATTTTTTCTGGATTGGCGTAGTATGCTTTTTTTATAGCTAACAGATCCCCTAGTCTGCAAGCTTTTTGCAAGTCTAGGATTTCTGTGGAGTTTTCTATTTTAGGAACAGACAAATGAGTTATATTGTATTGAATCATTTTTATAATTAAACTAACGAAATCTAACAACTCTAATAACTAAGTTTATAGATTAATCTTAACTTCCTGAATCAAACCATTTACCACTAGTGGTCCAAAAGTAATAAAAATGCAAGGACGCATTAACAAAGAACTCCAGGACTTAAGCAACAATCCCCCTGAAAACTGCACAGTTTCCCTTGTAGGAGACAACATATCTCAGTGGAGAATTAACATCGTAGGCCCCCAAAGCACTCCTTATGAAGGAGGCAACTTTGAGTTAATGATTGCAATTCCTGACAACTACCCCTTCAAGCCCCCTGAAGCTCGCTTCACCACCCGCATTTACCACCCCAACATCAAGTCTGATACTGGAGAGATTTGTGCGGAACTCTACCAAGCTGACTGGGCTCCTACTCGCAACGTTCGACACGTAATAGAAGCTATCATGAGCACCTTGATTAACCCCAACCCCGAACACGCTGTTGAGAACGAAATCTCCCAACTGATGCTCAGCAACTATGACCAGTTCGCAGACAACGCCAGACAGTGGGTCCAGCAGTATGCCCGTTAATTAAGCTAGTTTTATTAGATAAAAATGCGAGTTTTGATCGTAGACGCTTTCAGCTCTAACCAAGAAGGCCGCCGCAAGTACCAAACCTTCAAAAACTGCGTCAAGCAAGCTTTCAGCCTCCAAAAGATTCACAACACAGGCGACATAGAGTTTATAGAAGTCAACCATGAAACCATCGATAGCTACTTATTCGAGCTCAACTCGATCTACTTAAACCGGGACGCCGAAAAACTATTTGACCACTTGGACTTTGTGTTTATTGACGGCGAAGCAAACATGCTGCCTTGGCTCCCCAGAACAAAGAAGTTCCTTATCTTGATCAGGATGTGTAAACGCACCAACAAAATCCTTTTTGCGTGTACTTTTGCTATGCAAGTTCTAGTCTATATCTGTGCTACTAACTTCAACATAGACAAAGTCATCAACGGCAAGTGGAGAGGAAGTCAACTCAAAGAAATCTACAATATTCCCAAAGAAACCATCCAGAAACTGTCAATGGGCGACGTGTTCCTGGATAACGCCACAGGGGACATTTACTGTTATGACAACAAAAAAGAAGAATTCCACCCTGTAGCTAACACTGGAATCCACAACAACAAAGCTGCACAGGAAAACGAAAAAGTCAGCAAAGCAATGCTTAAGTCCTACCAGTACTTCGTAAACGCCATTGACAAGTCCAACGAAATCTACGTAGGCAAGTTAAACGAGTGCAAAGCCAGAATATTCAAGCAGTACGTTCAGCACTGGCTAGTCAAAGGCCTGGGGTTCCAGGAGTTCTTGGTCCCTGCACCTAACTCTTGGGACGTACACCCTGTAAACGCTACTATGAAAGAAAACGTTTACACTGTGTTTGCAGAATCGCCCAGAGGTCCTCAAGTGATTCTACACCACAACGCCGTAGGTGTTCAGTTCCACGTTGACCCTAAATACCCACCAACTACTACTGTGCTTAACAACTTTGTAGTCCACATGATGCAGAGGTTCCAAACAGAAACAGACAAACTAGACTTTCCTCTAAGTCAAGTCAGCAAGTTCGGCGTAGGAATGCAGCCAGGAAAAGGGACAAGTGGGTCTAGCGAAACTAAAACTGAAAAAAAGTCATTGAAGTCAAACGAAGCCAAGCACTCTGGCTTTGCTTTTTCTTTAAGGGGAGGCGAACCTTTGACTGTGAAATTGAATTCAACCACTGCAGATGTAATTAAACTCAGTGACCCCAAGTTTAAGGAAAAAAAGGACACTTACAGGTCTGCAGAGTCATCTGAGTTAAGTAGTCTCAGAAGAAGCTCACCTAGAAGTATAGCTTTTCAAAGGACAACAGAAACTCAGTTTGGCACCCATACAGAACCTACAAAAGTCACTTGGAAAAGCAAAAAAGAAATCAGAGAAATGCTTCACCCGGGGTACCCTACTAACTTGATGCCCAAGAAAGGCAACGTTATGAACGGTACTAACCTAGCCTTAGCAAAAACAGACTTTAACTTTAACCAGAAGCCAACTGTTAAACTGGTGGTTTCCTCCAGGCCTTACACTCGGTACTCAGCCAGAGAAGTTGGTCTTTCTACTTTCCAAAAAACAAGAACTGGCAAGTTTGCAAACCTAGGACAAACTGTAAGGGCTTCCGGCCAGTATTTGGACCCCGAGAGCAAGTTCAGAAGAGAGAAAAACTCCCAAAAGGGCAAGTGGGTGGACAAAAGAGACTTCAAAAGAGTCTTTTCAGCAGGGTCTATTCACAAGAAACCTTTATTTGACGTAGAGCCTAGTTTGACGAGTACTCAGAACTTCAGAGAAGAAAACAAAAACAAGTGGATAGCTGGTTCGTTCAAAACTCCTAGTTACTAAACTGTTAATAATAAAACTTCGTATGACACTTCCTATAACCATTTATTATGCAAAGCAGCTACACCCCCGAAACAGTGCTGTCTTTTACAGAACCCTGCTCAGAGTTTCTTTGCCCGCTTTCTGCAAATGTTTACGACATTCGCTTTGGCAACTTCCGTTTGAGAGATATGGATTCGGGGAATGTGTTGTTTGAACTTGAGCGCGACTTTGAACCCCAAACAGAAGAATCAAGGTTCATCCAGTACTCGTTCCCTCCTGAGTTCCTCAGCCTAAGAACCATTGGAACTCAGTCATACTTCAGCGTAGGGGACCAGCCAGTTTCTAACTTTAGAATCATTGAAAGGCACTATTTCAAGAACGAGTTACTCAGAAGCTACGACTTCAACATAGACTTTTTAATACCGAATACAGTGAATTCCCGCGAGTTCATATATGAGTTGCCTGAGCTTAGCCAAGAACAAATGATGGACATCATTGTAAGCTCCTGGCAGACCAAGTCTGATACTTTCTTTTTTGCTAATGGGCAACTGATAATGCACGTGCGGGCAGAGTATGACTACACTGGAAGTTTCGAATAAATAATAGTTAACTTAGGTTGCTTGGCAAAAACTAAAACTTTCCTTTATAAGTGCCAAAGTTGCACTCGTAAGCAAGTCTTCTAAGTCCACGTGCAGGGTGTTTTCGTAAGCCTGCATAATGCTTTCTGGAGACACCATTACTTGTGCTTTGTCCAGTAGTTTTATGATGTTTGCTACCCTTATAATCTTGACTCTTACATGGAAAGGTACTTCAGTTTCTTCGCTTGTGTTGTAGTAGACCCAAATAAGTCCGTTTCTCCCAAAAACCAAGTCCACTCCTATTTCCAAGGTCAAAAAGTGCTGCTTGAGTCTTTCAACTAGCATAGGCGAAGTTCTAACTAGCATTCCGTTCGAAAGTTTCCCGAACTTAGCACTCCGTGTTTGCAAGTTTATGGGTTTTCCTTCTTTTTTGGAACTTTGGACTTCAGCAGACATCAAGTCGTTGTGGTTGAAGTACTCCCTCATTTTAAGTTGGTCAGCTTCAGACCTGATTCTGTGTTCTCCTGTAGGCAAGTCAATTGAAGACAAAAACAACACCGCTTCTTGCTGCGAACCTACGTTTACTTTCCATCTGTTGTTTGCAACTTGTGAAATCCTGCCTATAACTACATTCCCCGTCTCACCCTGGTAGCGTCCTTTCAAAGCATTCACACACACTAGTTTGTTGTACATTGCTGGGTATCCCATTGTGTTAGCTACTATTTGGCCGTTGTCTTCGAAGGTCCCAAACCCAGGCATAGACCCTACTGGACAAGAAATTGTGTCTCCTGGAATCACAAGTCCTTCTTCTAGTTCCATTTATTACTTTTTAAGGTTTTTCTTACTGAGTTCCTGCATCAGCTGTCTAGCTTTTTCTTCTTCAATCTGTTCTCGAGTGGAGCTCGAAGCAGGGATGTCAAATAGTCCTGTAGTCATATGCAGTTGGTGTTCTGGAATTCCTAACTTGGCTTTGGCTTTCCTAGCTTGGAGTTTTTGTCTTAAGTAGCTCTTTTTGTCCATTCTGCCTTTGGACTGCCTTTCTTCTTGAGGAGTGATTCCTGCCTCAAGCTTTTCAATCATTTGCAAGTTTTGTTGGCTGTTGGCAAGTCGCTTGTCTTCAGCTGGAAGTAAACTCTTAAAGATGTCCAGGGCTCTTTGTTCCCACTGTTTGGCAGTGCTGAAGTCTTTTATGAGTTTGTACTCAGTAGCTAAGATCTGTGCACATTCTGCTACGTTCAGGTTCTTTTCTCCGTAAAGACTAAGACACATCCCCATCACGTGTGTAAGCACCCCTATGGCGGTTTCGTGCATTCCAAGTTCCCGGTACATCACACCGATGCTTATCAGCACAGAAATGGCTTCAGGGGAAAGCTCTCCGTTGTTGACCATAAAAATCTGGAGTGCGTGCAGAAGGTGCTTCATAGCTCTTTTGAACTTGCCAAGAGCTTGGTATTGGTAAGCAAAGGTAGTGTAGCACTGCCCCACAACATTGTGGTCTTGCCCAAGAGTCTTTTCCAGAATCACTATAGCTTTGTGTTGGTTTGCAAGGCCTTGTTTGTAGTCACCTGTAGCTGTATAGATTTGGGCAAGTCTCTGGTAAACACCAGCCACTTCGTTGTGGAAGTACCCAGTGACTTGGGTTTGGATCCCTGCGCTCTGTGTAAGCATGTCAATGCCTACTTCGATGTTTTGGTCTTGCAAAGACTTCATGCCTGTTTCTAGGAGCCACCTGCTTTCCATGCTCCTCCACTCGAGTTTTTTTACTTTTGTGTTGAATCCTGAAATGTGCTGAGGAACTATTTTTTGGCCCATTTGGATGTCAGGAGAGAGTTCTACTCCTGTTTGCAAGCACACTTCACGCAAATAAGCTAGTCGCAAACCTAGACTTCCTACGCACTCCCACATTTCAAAGCTTTCAGGAAGTGCTATTCCGAAATGAGACTCAGCTTTTTCTCTAATTTGCTTCCACAAGTCCTGAGGAGTGACTTCTAGGGCTTTTTTGGACCCTGCTTGGATGAGTTTGAGTTCCTTGGTTTTTTTGTTTTTGCGTTTTCTTTTCTTTTTGGACTCTTTGACTTCTTCTTGGGGCACGTCCATGAGACTGTTCAGTAAGTGAGCTATTCCTTCAGCTAAGTAGGAGTCCGAGGTTTCCCTTATGTAGTAGTTAAGTACGTGCTTAGCAGCCCTTGCAACAGCGTGTCTTTCCAAAGCAAGTTTAACGTGTTTGTTCTCAGGCGAAGTAATTAAGTTGAGGATTCTGCCTAAGTACCTGGTGTTTACTCCTAGTCTGTGGAGGACTTCTATGATACTTGAACCTATGCGTGACCAGGATTCTTCGTTGCAAAGCAACTTAGCTGCAGCTGGGACTTGTTTTTCCAAAAGAAACTCGCTTAGTTGGGTTACTTTCCCTTCGGATTCTTCTTTTCCCTCAGCAAAGTTGATGTTGGTGAAAGCGTTGGGGTTGAAGTCGTATCTAGGGGCCATTTTGACGATTTCTTGGAGTTCTTCAATGGTGATTCTGTTCTTTTTTTCTTCTTCTGTTTGTTCTTCTTTTGACTCCGAGTCTTTTTTCTGCTTAATTCTTTTTTCAACTTCGTTTTCAATGAAGTCGTTGTTTTTCAGCTGCTGGAATTGCTCTACTAACTCAGGACGCAGCAAGCACAAACTGTACTCCTCCCCTTGGTAGTTAGCGTCTCTCGGAGTCAGTCTTAAAGCTTCTAAAAAGTACTTGCGTTGGTCGCTTCCTTTGATGCCTTTGGAATCTACGGCTCCCCAGATTTCATGTGTGTTGCCTTCGGCATCCAAAACTTTGCTTTGACTCAAACACATTTTTTCGCAGACTTGCTTCATGATCTCTCCAAATTCTTCGTCAGTGTTGATAGTAGCGCCGTCGTCTATGCTGCCGTACTTAGCACTGGTTTCAGGGGACTGACTCAGAATTCCAGGAATTATGCTTTGGCAAAGCACTCTGTAGCCTCTGTAATCCACAATGCATGCTGCAATGCAGCTGAGTTCAGGAACTTCCATGTTACACAAAAACTTAAGTCCTCGCAAGTCATGGTTAGCTGAGATGTGTGTGGCACAAGCTTCAGGGCCTTGCTCTTGCTAAGTAACACTTACTATGTATCCTATGTCTTCTGTGAATGAAAAGAAAATGTGGTTGAACAAAAACAAGTGCTGCTTAGGAGGGTCCATAGGGTTCAGGGGCTGGACTGACCCACTGATGACTGACTTGGCTCCGTACACAGCAGCGTCCACGAAGTCGTGGTAAACCTTTGCCATAGCTTTGTCTTTTTGGATCCGCTGCAAAGGAGTTTCTCCAGGCAAAGCCCTTACCATTTGGAACTCTTCGTTCCAGTCACGTATGGAGTCGTGTTCTAACTTAGTTTCATCCTGAACTCCTTCACTGAGCCAGTTGGCAGGTTCCACTACAGGCTTGCTGTTTTTGATGAAGTTCCAATCGTTTCCAGAAGCCAGCAACGACTCCCAGTTGCTTGAAAACCCAGCACTTAGTTCCTTCAAAACTTCTGGTAGAGTTCTGCCACTTATTTTTTTGTCACTCATTTCTGGGTTGAAAACTACTTTGTTCCCTTCGGCTGTTGTAGAGTTGACGTAGAACCCAGACACCGAGCAAGTAATGCAGTATCTGTGGCCTTCCAAAACATTCACCCACAAGTAATCTAAGTCTCCCTGCATCTTTCTCTTAGCTGAAGGAGGGTTGAATTCTGAGTAGCACACAGACTCCAAACACTTAGGAACTTGGGGAGGGACCTCTGCTTCAGGCTTCAAAGGAGGCAAGTCTGAAGGGGTCTCTATGAGCTTGCCCATGTTAGGAATGATCTCTTCCAAGTCCATAGTTGGAATGCCGGAGTCAGGGGTAGTGTCTAAGCTGGGGCCTTCTGGCTTGGACTCAATAATATGGGATGTGTTAGGAGGGGGGTGCTTTAGGATTTGCTGGAACTTGTTGACTTGGAACCGAGAAGAGCGCGAGTTGTAGAGGTCAAGGCTCATAGTAAGTGTGGAGTTGGAAGCAACTTCCTGGGAAGCAAAGTCTTGGTAGTCATCTAAAGCTTTAGAGAGGCAGTAAAAGGTATAGTTAGTGAAAATGGCTGTGGGTGCATACTCCAGTAAGCAGGATTTCAACTCTATAGGGGAATCGCTGGGTGAAAGCTTTAGAGTGTGTTTGGCGTTGTTAGGGTCAACTACAGTCAGGGTCAGTATTTGAGGTTCTTCTTGTCCCTGCATATTTATGTACGTGTGGCAGATATTAGGTATTAGCTTAGTTTCAATTATGCTGCTAAAGTGTACTTTGGAATTCAAAATGAATAGTTGGTTAAGACATTAATTACCTAAGGCCTCTTTTCTTTCTTCCGTGAGTTCCTTTGCAGTTGCGCAGATTTTTTCGCCAGAGAACTTGTCTAGAGGGATGTTTTTGATTATTTTCCAGTTCCAGTTTTCACAAATCACAGGGAAGGAAAAGACCAGGCCTTCTGGAACCCCGTAACTTCCGTCACTAACCACTCCCATACTTACCCACCTGCTGCCTGTCCCTAAGTACCAGTCTCTTACGTGGTCAACTGTTCCACTGGCTGCTGACATTGCACTGGACATCTTCCTGGCTTTGATCACAGCTGCTCCTCTTTGCTGCACTGTTTTGATGAACTCTCCGTTAAGCCACTCATCATCCTTCATGAACTGCCTGATGCTTTGGCCTCCTATAGTGCCTTGGTTAACGTCTGGGTACTGGGTGGAACTGTGGTTTCCCCAAATGACTACGTTCGAAACGTTGTAAACTCTAGTTGAAGCTTTTTCAGCTATTTGGGAAAGTGCTCGGTTCATGTCTAGGCGAGTCAAACAAGTAAAGTTTTCTTTAGGAATGTTGGGAGCATTTGTAGCTAGGGCTAAGCAATTGGTGTTAGCAGGGTTGGCTACAACTACGCACTTGGTTTTAGAAGAACCAACTTCGTTAAGGGCCTGGCCTTGTTTTTTAAAAATGTCCACGTTTTTAGCAATGAGTTCCTTTCTTTCCATGCCAGCTTTTCTAGGGAACCCTCCTAAGAACACAACTAAGTCGCAGTCTTTGAAAAGAGTGTAGGGGTCAGAACCTCCGGTGATAGAAGCCAGCAGGGGGAAAGCACAGTCTTGGAGTTCCATGATGACTCCTTGGAGTTGTTGTTGGGCTTGAGGAATGTCCAAAAGGTTCAAGTGGATGGGTTGGTCAGTTCCAAGCATGAGTCCTCTGCACAACATTGGAAGCAAGGAGTAAGCTATTTGTCCACCTGCTCCAGTCACGCACACTCTCATGGGCTCTTTTTGGGACAAGTGGGCACTTATAGAGCGAAGACGGCTTTTAGCAGGCATTTTTATGTGATGTAATCAAGATGAAAGGACTTTTCTCTATGGTTGACGTGGGACACAAAGCAGTTTCCAGAAGAGAAGCTTGGGCTGTAGGAAAGCTTGTATTTTCCTCTGAAAAGTTCCAACAGGTCCTTGACTACGGCTCTAAAAAAGGAGACTTGTACTCGATGGCTGAGATTTCAGGCATAAACGCAGCTAAAAACACTTCTGCAATGCTTCCTTTGTGCCACAACATTCCAGTGGAGTGCGTGCGAATCCAGGTGACTTCTGGAAAAGACAGTTTCGAAGTTAGGAGTTGGGTAGCTGGAACTGCTAAAACGGGCTTTGAGATGGAGGCACTTAGTGCTTGCTCAGCTGCTTGTCTTGCCATCTACGACATGTGCAAGTACATTGACCCCTGGATGAAAATCACTGACCTGCAAGTTTTAGACAAAACTAAATAAATGGAACTAGACCTAGTCAAACTAGCTTTTTTAGCTCGGCCCAAACCTAGTGTTTCTTACAACTTAAAAAGCTACTTAAGAATTACTGAAACTCCTTACGAAAGCTTCACTAAAGAAGTCACTCCTTCTAAAGAAAGCCGAAATGCTTGTTTGGAACTTTTAAGAGAAAGAAAACTATCCAAGAAAAAAGCTTTGGTCCACAAACACAACCAAGTTACTAAATGGGTTAAGAGGCAACAAAGAATCCATGAGTACTTAGGAAATGACACTTGGGTCTTCAAAGACGAAGAGCCCCAGTGCATCTCAGCTAGTGAAGTAGAGCTAGCAGAAGAAGGCCTATACCTCTACCCTAAGTTTGAAGTAGACCCTTTTAGGTTCAAAAAGCAAAAAGTCAAACTAACCAAACTAAGTCACTCCAGCTTCTCCCAAACCTTCCAAAAAGTCCATAACCCCAAACTCCAGCACGAAACCTACAAACAAGTCAACGTGTGGACTCTTGACCAAATAGAAAACTTCTTAAGGGAGTACTTCAAACGCCCCAAAAAATTCGAAGACATAGCAAAGAACCTAGACAAGTCAGTCAAGGACATAGTGCAGTTGTTTTACCTACTGAAGTACCCTTTGAGACTCAAAAAGAAACTTAGACTCCAAGCTAGACGCAGAAGAGAAGAGTCTTTGATAGAAGACCACCTAGAAGACTGCATTCAGTGCATCCAAGACATTCTTCCTGAGAAGTACTGGCTGTCCCAAAAAGACTTAGTTCAACTCAACCAGTTTCAAAAGATTCCAGAAAACAACGAGTACTTAAAGTTCTACGGCAAAAACAGAACTAGTTTAACCCAAAGCGCCAAAGAATTCCAAGACTACTGTAGGTACAAAGAGTTTTGCTTCGGAGGCCACAGAGTCCAGGACGAAGGCCCTGTCAAAACAGTCAAAAACACTGAAGAAGCTTCAGAAGTTTAAAGCTGGAATAATAATAGTTAAATGCAATCTCCCAGTAAAGGAAGTTCCAAAGGCACTAGGGCAGAACTAGAATCCCTTTACAAAGAAAACTTAGGACTCAGAGAAGACCTTAAACAAATAAACAAGCACCTTAATAAAGTCATTGAAAGGCTAGAAGCCAAAAGAAACCACAATAAAAAATCCAAACCACAACAAACCACTCCAGAAGAACTCGAACTAGTCAAGAAAAAACTCACTATTTACGAAAACGAGTACAAATTTTACTCAAAAAAAGTCCAAAAGTGCTCGGATCCCCACTACGAGTACAAGCTCAAAAGCCAAATTGAAAATGCCCAGAAAACACTCACTCAAAAAGAAACAGCGGTTAAAAACTCAGAAAAAATCCAGAAACAAAAAGAAAAAGCCATTGACTTGATTCTAGAGTCCAACGAAACTGAACAAATACAAAAAGCCTACTCTGAACTAAAAAGCACCCTGACTTTTTACTCAGTCAAAATCCAAAGGGCCCGAGAAAGACAACAAAGAGTCCAATTTAGTTTACAAGAAGCTGACGCTAGACTTAGCGCAGTAGAAAAACGCTACAACACTTTTAGCTCCCAAACAGAACCTCTTTCACAAATAGAAAACAAAGAAAAACAAGAAAAACTCCTCAAAAACGAAGTAAATGCCCTTGAAAAAGCCATGAACATAAAAGTTAAAGAGTACAACTCCCAAATCCGAAAACACAAGCACAACATCAAAGTGCTTGAAGAAGAGTTCCAAAAACTCAGAGAAGAAGAACAAACTGCCCAAACCAACATCCAACTCAAAAACGATTCACTCCAAAAAATCAGGTACGAAATGAAAAACCTCCACCAAAGTCTAGAAAGTCTTGGAAACAGTTACAACGCTGTTTTCATCACTTCTCCTAACAAGTACTTATAATTAATGCTTAGACAGTCTGTCTTAGAAGTGCTTCAGCTCCATATTTATGATCTTTCTTTATTTAATATAATTTTTTACATCAGAATGCTAAAAACAATTTCAGAGAACTCACAAAACCGCAAACTTAACCCTTCTACTTCAGAATTAAGTCCTTCTAGTTCCAAAGAAAACCTTCCTTGTGCAGCAGCTAAGAAAAGAACTCCACGCGAAATAGACTTCCGACTAAAGTTCAAAACAGAACTCTGCCGCAACTGGGAAAACGGGAACTGTGAGTACGGAGAAAACTGTGCTTTTGCCCACGGCTATGATGAGCTCAGAAACAAAGCTCATTTAACCAGTAATTATAAAACAAAAAAATGCAAGCAATTCTTTGAACAAGGATTTTGCATGTACGGGAATAGGTGCCAGTTCAGACATAAAGAAGAACTTACTTTAAAGTTTATTGGCAAGCTAGGGAAAAGACTTCCTATTTTCAGACAACTAGAACACCGCGCTTTTTAATTAATTAATATACACTCCATAATATCAACGTTAAAAATGTTTGAAATAAAGATCGTAGGTGTAGAAGGTATAGACGCCGACTGCAACCAGTTAGGGTGCTACTTCAACGTAAACGGGAAGCTTTTTGACGTAGTTACTCCTTTAAGGGAAACTGAAGACACCGGCGTACTGGTGGAAGAATCCTACTTGAAACTAGTAGTCAAAAAGATGACATCTGACAACAAAGCCATCGGAAGTGTAAGTTTCCACACCCAAATACTTCCTGAAGCAGGGCACCAGTGGCTGCCCATCCACTCTGATATGAACAAAGACGCCTTAAACGAACTTCCTACAGAAGTAAGGGGTGCAAGGATGCTTTTGCTTGTGAACCCTAGCAAAAAGACCGAAACTCAAGACTGGGACACCCAAAGAGCTTCCAGTGACCTTAACTTGTCTGGTGTTAAGCACCAAGCAGTTATTCAAGACTTGAACCACCAACTCCAAACAGCCCAGGACTTAGTTAGCTTTGAAAGGAAACAAAGAGAATACCTAAAAACCAAACTTGAAGAACAAAAAAGCACTTACGAAGAGTCACTTAAAAACTTAAGAGACAGAGAAAACAACTTGAAAGACTTAATTGACCAGAAAGACCAGAAGTGCTTTGAACTTATGAGCAAAGTAAACGAGTTAGAGTCTGAGTTGCTGAAAGTCAAGAACTCAAAAGAAAGGTCACAAGACAAGTCAGAAGAGTACTTTCTGCTCAAACAAGAAAACGAGTTTATGAAAGCCAAGATTGAGGAACTCCAAAACTCAGTCACCCAAACACCTGAAGCTTCAAAAACCAAAGAAGAAGACTTAGACCTTGCTTTAGAAAGGTACTTGAATTCTATAGGTTTGGAAAACTGCTTTGTTAAGGTCCAAAAAAACTACTACAAGTTCGGCAACCAAAAACTTTGGCTGTTTCTGAAGCAAGGAGAGATTCTTTGTAAAGTAGGAACTGCTTACAAAAAGTTAAGTGAGTTCTTTAAACCAGATGCTTTGTCCAACAAAACTAACAAACCAAAGCCAGTCCACAGAAGAGCCAAAACTACTTTAGTTAATAGCGTGCCTTTGTACCAGGACTCTGAAAATATTTTCAGTCATTCTCCTCTAAAGAAACCTAAAGACATAGAAGCCTTTAAACCAAAAAAGTCCAGTAAAGCCTCAAAAAGGATTCCTTTTAGATAATAACTAATTTATTACTGGTTAATTATAGCACTGAACATGTGGTCGTTGTAGTCAAACGACATTATGCCCCTCACTTGGCTCTGGTGAGTTTTGAGTTTTTGGAGTTTCTCTTTGTAGATACTTGATTTGAACTCAATGTTTTTAAGCTCCTCAAAGAGTTTAACTGTCGTTTCTTTTAAAGCTTCAAGTGAAATAGGCTCTAGTGCAGGAACAAAAGGCTTAAAGGCCAAAGGAGCAAGGTTGAACTCGACTCTAGGCACACTCAAAGGAGGTAAAGAAATGCTTTCTAGAACTTGGCTTACTTGCTGAATCGGGTCGTGTTTAGGCAAAGGCACAAAAGCGTTTACAACCCTTATCAAATAGTTTTGGTCTTTGCAGTCATCAGGAAGGTACTTTGAAATGTAAGGGTTAGCCTCAAGTGCTTGTGTTGCAAGAGGCAAGTAGTGGTCTTTGTCTAGGGCGCTGCTAAGGTCTACTTGGGAAAGTTTCAGAACCAACTTGTTAAAGGTCAAAAGCTGACTCCAAAACACTCCTTGTGTTGTTTGTGGGTTTGGAAAAAAGAACTCGTTGTCTGCTAGAATCCCTGGAACGTCTACACTTCCCCAGCCAAACTTCTGCACAAACTGGTAAACTGAAATCCACTTATGGGGTTCGTAAACATTGCGAATTCGCTTTCCTAAAACTTGACTCTGGGAGTCGCCTATATACTCCCAAATCCAGTCTGCTTGGTCTTGGGGCTTGCCCAGTTCCTTGCGCACTAAGTACTTCACGTAGCTTTTAAGGTCTTCTCTGAACTCCTTCATTATAAGCCCCCTTATTACATGATTTATAAATTAAAAAACACTTTTCTTCCAAGCCACTCACAGCCTTCCCAGGAGTTTTGTATCTCAGTGCGGTCGAAAATAGGCACCCAGTGAGCTAACTCAATACCTTTGGTGTCGTAAAGTGAGGTTCTGCGGGAATGGTTTTTGCCACGTTTGGAGAGTTCTTGTGTGCAGAGGGTAAGTAGTTTTTGGTAGAGTCCTTTGAACTTTTCTAGAAGTAAGTACTGTGTTTCTTTGCTGTGTAAAACTTACAGGCAATAGTAAAACATGAACTCTTTGAACTCAGAGTTACTTAAATCAGGGATTCCTACAATAGCAATCTCAAAAACAGGGTCTGGGACTCTTGAAACGCAGTGCAGGCGGTTTTGGATTTGCTGGAACAGACTTTTGAACTCTTCTAGTCCGTACATTCTACTGAGTTCAATCTCAGAAAACAAGTCGCTAACTTGCTCTTGGATGTACTTTTGGAGTTGGTCTTTGATGGCTTGTGTGTTCAGCAAGCCTTCAAAAGACTCAGAGTTGTTTTCTCTGGCACTTAAATGGGAACTTATCAAAAATATCATTTTGTAAATCTCCGATCCGTACAAGTTCACTAGGACTTGAGTAAACACTGAGTAAAGGTTACCATTGAGAGTTAAGTCTCTCCATAGCAGAGTCTTTTCTTCTTTACTTAGTTGTTTGTTGTTTCTAAGAGTGTTTTTGATTTCAGGGATCTCTTGGAGTCTTTTGGTGTTCCAAGTGACAAACTTCATCTTTAGTTTTTGGTACTTGGATTCTTTGAACTGTGTGTTGAAGATCTCTGCGCAGTCCCCAGACATCGCCTGGCTCATTAAACGATTCAAAGCAAAGGACTTAATCTTTTCTCGGTAAATGTAAGCCAGCACTCCCAAAGCACCTGTAATACCTGTTCCGACTGCTGTTATCTTGAGAACTAACTTGTAGTAATATTTCATATTTATAAGTTATAAAGATCGATGCAAGACTTACGGAAAGCCTGCTGGTAGGAGGGACTAAGTAAGTAAAGAACTTTCAAAACGTTGTTAAGGCCCTTTTCGTCAATGCTGAATACATGCTTCACCAAGTCAGCGTAGGTGTCCTTAGCAGACAAGTACTTTTCTACCAGCACTGCTAAAAAGGTCTTCAGTGAGTTTATGCTGTGCATATACAGCTTTCCTGGAATTGCTAGAAGTGCTGGGGTAGTTTCACAAAGCGATTTAGTGAATTCTTTAGGAATCTGTTTAACTAGCTGAAGCACGAGCAAAGGTTTTGCAAGAGCTAACTCAGAAAGCATTGAAAAGCACTCAGGGTAGTTGAAGCCTACAGAGAAGTAGCTTTCTAAGCCATCAGTGGAGACTTCTTGTTCCAAGTAATGCTTTAAAAGAGGATAAAATTGGGGTTGGTTTGGAATGAGTTGGATTAAGGACTCAGAGTGAGGAAAAAGCAAAGCTAAGATTCTGCCCAAAGACCCCAAAGCTTTTTTAGAGGGCTTTCTGTCTAGTTGGGTTAAAATACAGTTCAGAATTTGTTTTCTGTCTGTCTTGTGTTTTTGGAGAATCAAAACACAGGTTTCTAAGGACTCCTCAGCACTTAAGTCAGTTAACTTGAAAACTAAGTTGCGAAGGTCTAAATCAGCAAGTGCCAAAAGGTTTTTTTGTGCAGCTTCTCTTACAGAAGCTTCAGAGTGCTTTAGTGCCTTTAAAAAAGAAGTTTCTAACTGAGGAAAAAACACAAGCATTTCCAAAGGCACTTTTACCAACAACAAGTGCAAAACGTCCAATATCCCCATTTTAACGTCACTAGGCACGAAGTTGTTCAGCTCCTTTATAAGGGGCCCTGCCATGTAAGAAGCTCTTTTTTCAAGTGCTTCTGAGGAAGTTCTTTGAATTAGTCCGTAGTAAGAACGAGTTGCAAACTCTTTGGGACCGGCTTCCCCAGAAACAAGGCAGTACTCCACTACTGGATCTAAAAGACCTAAACCTTCAGAGCTCTGGATTACTGGAAGTTCTTGATTTTCAGAAAGCTTTCCATTAAGTAAATGGAGCACTCCACAAAGGTCTTCTTTAGGAATCTCAGAAACTAGGACTTCCAAGAGCTTAGAAATGAGCCCAACCACTACAGGGTCTTTAGAGTGCATGGCCAGTATGGTGTACTCCATGAAACTTTTTACTAAAGGTTTAAAGTCAATTGTAGTCTCCGAACAAAAGTAATCCAGCACACTGAAAAAGTTCCTTGGACTCAAAGCTTTATGCATTTTGCAAAAGGCTGCTTGAACTCCTCTTTGGCAACTCAAACTTGAAACTAGTATTTGAAGCGTTTCTAAAAGCTTTCCTTTTTCTACTTCAGTTAAGATTTCACTGAACACACTAGTCATTTCACCAACTATTTTGTCAGCAGCTATGTCTACTACACTTTTAAGCACCCTTACTTTTTCTTTGTTGTTCATAATTAAAGCAATTACTGCTTTAGTAAGTTCGTCTTGTTCAAACTTAAGCAGTTCTCTACAGCACTCAGGTCTAGTTGCAGCTGGCTTCAGGGCTCTGAAGAAGTGTTTGTTTTTAGTTTTGGTGTAAATTATCTGGAATATCTCTGCAAACACTGCATCTGAGCTAACTATTCGGCCTAAAACTTTGACGATACTTTCAAAACGCGAGTTCAGCAGGGAGGCTTCTGCAGTTTCAGAGATCTTTCTGAACACTACTGCGAGTTTCTGTGTGTTTGTTCTGGTTTCAGTGACTTTGAGCACAGAGTCTAGGAGTTGGGTGGTGTGCTTAGGCAACAACTTTTCCAAACAGTCAATTCCGATTTGGAAAACTTCAGAGTTACTTGTTTGTGAAATGTCTAGTAGTTTCTGCAGCAACTCGTAACACAGCTCCAGCACTAAGTGTTTGTTGTAACTTTTGTGGTTTTTCCATATGTGAGTGGCTTGCTCTGGAGTGCTTCCACAGTGATCGAACCTTAAAATATACACGGAAACCAAAAGCATGTTTTTTCGGTACTCACTTAAAAGTGGCTTTTTTTTCCTGCGAGAGCGAATGTCAGTTATTTCTAAAACCAACCCTGCAACTGAAAGGCAGCTGTTTCTAACTCTCCAGTCAGAGTTAAACAAGCTTTCTTCTAAGCGCTGCATTATAACTCCTAAGTGACTTTTGAAGTATTTCTTTATAACTACCTGCACAAGCCTCACTGCAATTTTCCTGACTTCTTCGTTTTCGTGTTTAAAACTCTCAAAAAACACAGGCAAACTTCTTTCTAAGTACTTAGAAAAGTCTTTGTACCAACAAATGAATATACAGACTCCTAAGTAACTTTCTCTTTTAGCCTGGTTGTTGCTTTGGCAGTTGTTTAAAAGTTCTTCAAGTTTAAGTTCCCACTCAAAAGTCCTCATAAGTATTTCACTATAAGCTTGGACAGCTCCTGACCTTTCAATAAAGTTAGGGGCTTCTAACATATCTTCTAACCACTCAGGCACTCCTTTTTGAACTACTTCTGAGTAAAACTTTCCAAAGTTCTGTGCAGCAAAGTTACGGACTTCTGGAACAGAGTCACTCAAAGCAATCTTAACTGAGGACTGGATTCTGTCTAAGTAAGGACTTATTTCTTTGACTGAAGGAATCACGCTAGAAATCCCTCCAACCACCTGGGAAGCTTGTTTTTTGATTTCGATGTACCTACACTTAACTCCCATTTCCACTAAAGGAATCACTAAACTCAAAGAAGCTGCGTCTAAGTAGTGCACAAACTGAGTGTCCAAAAGGGCCTGTAAACTCTCTCCTAAAGCAGTTTCGTCTAAAAGACCCCTTGCTAACAAATTGGCTTTTTCAAGTATTTCAGGATTGTTGATTACTGAAGCAATGTCTTTAAAGGCTTTAGTTGCAGCCTCCTTAACTTGAACGTTAGTGTCTCCAAAAGCACGCATCAAGTGAGGAAGTGCCTGAGGCAAGCACAAGCTAAGTTGTCTTCCTCGACAGTAACCTAGTTTGCCCAGTGCTTCTATTCCGCCTATTCTTCTTTTCCAGCCTTCGGACTCGTCAGCTACTACTTGCAAAAGCACCTTCATTCCCTGGACAGAGAGCTTAGGAATAAGGGCTTTTATTACTCGGGACGCTTGCGATTGAAGAGTTTTGCTGCTTAAAGAATCTATTACAAAAGGAAGCAGTTCTTGCAGGTAAGGCTCTACTGAACTTCCCAGGACCTTTCCAAGCCCTTCCACAAGTACCAAGATTCCTTCTTTTTCCCAGTCTTGGGCTTTTTTGTTTTGGATAACTTGTTGCACCTGCTCAAGAATATGTTGGTTGGTCAGGACCTTGAGCCCTCCTCCCTTTACGATAGCAGCCACTCCGTAACCAGGTCCTATTTTCCTTTCAAAAGACACTTCGCTGAGTAGTTTACCAAACTGAGATTTTAAAAGAGAAGGAACTAGTTCAGTTCTGAAGCTAACTAACTTAGGCAAGCACAACGACACACTGTAAGGTATGATTTCGCTAGAGATGTCTAAAGCGCCTAGCAGCAGTTCAATAGTGCTTTCTATTCTGTAGTCTTCTTTGTTGTAGAACCCAGCCAAGAACCCCAGCATTATAACTGCAGTGTTTCTTACACCTTCTTCTAAAGAGTTAGTTCTTCTCTGAAGAAGTGTAAATATCTCGTCTAAGTAGTTCGGTTGTGAGTTGTTAACCAACTCAACTGCTACTTCAAGCAAGGAAATGTTTAGTTTTTTACTGGGGAATGTCAGCCCGGTGTCAATAATGAACTCTAAAAGGTGCAAAGTAAGCGACTTGTCTAAGCAGTCAATTAGCATTTTCAACAGCAAAGCAAAGCCCCACTTAGGCCTGGACACAAACTCTTGGGTGGCCTTTTCTATTACAACTTCACAAAGTCCAGGGTGCTTTTTAACCTTTTTTGCAATAGCTTTAGCAGTCATTTGTTGAATTTCTTTGTTGCTCCAGAAAAGGTACTTCACAGCTTGGTGCTTTAAAATGTCTTCAGTCATTTTGAAGTTGAACTTTTTCCAGACACACTTAGCTAAGTGGCTTATTGTTTCTTCTTGCAAACAAATCCAAATAGGAGTGACAGCCCAGTCTTCGTTAGGAATATCTTCTTGGAACTCTGCTAAGTTACTGAGGAAAACCTTTTTCACAGTAGGTTGCAAGTCAAGCAGTATACTCATAAAGGACTTCCAGTGGTCAGTTGTCATCACTGGCAAAAGAGAACTAAACAATGAAGAAAGGTTAGGCCCCGAGTAGTTCTGCAGCAAGCAAACCACCTGAAGTACTACTTTGTTGAGGTCCGAAAACTGCCTAGAGTACACAAAGTTGATCAAAAGACTAACTGCAGTATTTCTCAGAGCGTTAGGGGACTGCTTTAGCACCCACAACACAAGTTTTTCTAAAACATGGGCTTCTGCTGGGTCTAAGGTTTGGATATTTATTGAGTTGGTAGTGTAGTCGAAGCATTTCCTAAGGTGTTTCTCACTCCAAATGTTGATAGAGCTTTTCAGCATGCAGTGAGCAAAGTCGTGACTGGCCTTTTTGAAGGCAAAAGAATACCAAAACAAAGTAGTAACTAAATCCCAGATCTCAGAACGCAGTTCTGGAATGCAGAAGTCTTGAAGAGCTGTTTCTAGTACTTCGAAGTACAGAGTGTTTTTGAGTGCTTTGGGCAAGTGTTTAGTGTTTCTTAACTTAAGACTCAAAGTAAACCCCCTGAAGATTTGCTTTGCTCTTTCAATAGCTTGCTCCCAAGAAACTTGTATTGCATGGGCTACTAAGTTTTTGTTTTGGAAGTCGCCTTGAATGCCTACTTCTTGCAGAACCTGGGTCCTTGCATAGTTAAGTTCGGAAATCTCTTCAAAGTTAGGGTCTAGTTCAGCTCTTTGCAAAAACTTTTTGCGCTTTATGTGGAATTCAAAAGTTTGGTAAGAAATGTAAAACTTAGTTTGGCTAAGGAGTTGCTCGTAGCAGTTAGTCATCATTTCAAAAGCTATAATTTTTTCCCCTTTCAAGCAGTCGTCTTTTTGGAACTCTTTAAAAGCCTCTATGTGGTTCTTCAGTATGTAGTGCAGAAGCTTCTGGGAAAACACTCCCTCACTTGTAACCCACTCAGCAAAGGCAGAGGCCATTTCAGAGCTATGAACGTTTTGGAGCACCGTTCTAAGCAGTTTTCGTCCTAAAGGCACTCCTTTGAGTTCTTTCAAAACCTGGGGGTGTGAGTACCAGTGCTGAATGGAGTAATTTCTAACAGAAGGAAACCTGCTGCACAGGGAACTTGAGTAAGCTTTTATAAGTGGGTAGGAGTCAGAGTAGTTAAGTGCGTTTACTAAAAAGCGCGAAACTGCCAGTGCTTCTTGCTCTGACTTTTTGAGTAACGAGTAAAGAGTAGAGTGGTCTTCTTGCAAAAAGCTTTTAAGTTTAGCCGGAAGTGGACAGGGAACCTTAAGTGACATCTGCATAGCTATGTTTAAGTTGCTTGTTGGTTCGATTCGGGTGCAGTCTTGGAGGTTTAGTTTTTCTACCAGGTTAGTGAAAGCAGGTATGTGAGCATGCGCTAGTATAAAAGGTTTGAAAGTTTCGATTGTTCCATCTTCTAAGTAAGGGTCTATGGCTTGGGCTATTATGTGCTTTTTGGATTCAGACTTTACTCTGAAACTCAAAGAATAGACGTAGTTAAGCAGTGCTTGAGTGTCAGGTACTTTAGAGCTGTCTAACTTGGTCACTGCAGTCAGCAGGATGTAAGCTTGGGACTCGTTTAGGTCTTTTTGAGAGGACATCTGGCTAACTACTTCGCTTAGGTCTTGGCACTTACTGCAAACAACTCTGAAAAGTTCAAGGGCTCTTGCAAAAAACTTGTCTTGGAACAAATACTCAAACAAGTCAGGAAATATAAAACTAGCTGCTATACCTGACAAGTCACAAGTTAAGTAACTGAAGGTGCGGGAAATGGAATTAAGGAGCTGGGGAGACCTAATCATGAGTCTTTTCAAAGGCCGAAAAAGAACCTCTCTGAACATAGGAAAAGACACCTGTCCAAGAGTGGGCTTCCACAGCACCTGCAAAGGAGTGTCTAAGTAGTTTAGGTACAAAGAAAGCAGTTCTTCGTTGGGGTAAGGCTTGCAAACGTAAACAGCTCCTGCTAAGTGCTTAGAAGTGCAGAGTTCTCCAAGAGGTAGTTTGATATCTTTAAACTTAGGAACAGACACAGTGTAAGTTTCCACTAGCTTACTAAGCACTTCTGTGTTGGCTTCTAGTCCCAGAAACCTATAAAGTTTAAAATGAAGGGGGTTAGGGTTAGTAATGACTTCAAAAGCCCAGGTTGCTTCTGGGGAAGGTTTGGTTCTGACTGCTATTTGGAACACAAGAGATTTTGCTTCACGAGTAGGAAAAAGACTCAATTCCTGGATCAAGCAAACTACCAAGTGGAACTTAGCAGCATCTGACCACTCCAATTCAATAGCTTCTTTCAAGTCCCTTAAAGAATCGATTCTGGATCTCATAATTATAATAGTAAAGGGTTAATATTTATTATTTCTGGATAGTCTGAACGAGCCACTCCATTCCTTCTTGCAAGCCTTCCCCAGTTTTAGCAGAACTAGCCATGATGCACCAGGGCCTGTCCCTGATTAAATGTAAGTTCAGTTCATTCGAAATCTCGTCGGCAGGCAAAGCTGAAAGCAAGTCCTGCTTGTTAGCAAACACCAAAGTAGGGGTTGCTGCTAGCTTTTCCTCTTCAAGCAAACTTTGCAGTTCTTGTCCCGCTTCTGCCAAGCGGTTCCTGTCAGCAGAGTCAATCACGTACACTAGTCCGTCAGTGTGCTCGAAGTAGTTGCGCCAGTAAGGCCTGATGGTGCTTTGTCCGCCGATGTCCCAAACATTCAGTTTGAAACCTTCATGGACCAGGGACTTAATGTTGAAGCCTTGGGTGGGTGTGATTTGAGAAATGTCTTCTTCTGAAAGAGCGCGCAGGATAGTGGTTTTTCCGGCGTTATCTAGTCCTAGCACAAGAATCCTTGCTTCTCTTTCTTCACGTTTGAGGCTCCTCAGAAGCGATAACAGTCCCATTATTCTTATTTAATGGTACAAGTGCTTAATCTTTTAGTTATGAAAGTAACTTGCACATAATTACTTAGACTTTTTTGCCTTGATAATGTCTTCAGAAACAGGTTTGTAATACTTGATGTACATACAGTCAGTAATTCGGGTGTAACTTGGAGTAGGTGTAGTTGCTAGTGTGTAGGCTACAGGCAACACAAGCAAACCTGTTCTAGTTAGTCTCCTCCTCAAACCAGTTACTTGTTTAAAGGACTGTGTGTACCTGAAGCCAAAAGCCATAAGTCCCCCTAAAAAGGCACCTCCTAATGGTCGCATTTGGTTGATCCACAAAGTTCTTTCTAATAGTTCAATGTCTTCAGGTTCCATGTAAGTTTTGTAGTTCCTAAGCAAAGTTTGCATCACATTCTCTTTGCTGAGCTCAAACACCTCTGCTAACTTTGAGTACTGATTTAAGTTTTCCAAAGACATTTAATTAGTTATTATGGTGTCTAGGCTTTATTTACGCAGAAAAGCGCATAAGCAGCTTGGATATGCACTAACTCTTCAGGCTCTTCGTTTTCGTCGTCGTTGTCGGTGATGTAACTGACTTTGCCAACTGCGTAATCAGCAATGTAAATTTTGTCGTCTCCGTAACACATTCCTCTTATTTCCTGGAAGTAGTCACTGCTTTTGAGAATCCTATCGTCTTTGTCGTCAGAGTTCGCAGCCCACACTTCTCCGTTGTCTTTGGCGTAAAAGATCCAGTCACTTTCTGTGTAGGCAATAGCCCACCCTGCAAAGTCTGAACGAACCATCACTGTCATTTCATCCCCGTTTATGTACTCAGTAGTGGCTGTTGTGGCTAGTAGGAGTCCTGAGTTGGAAGTGTCTTCGTTATTCACGAAGTAAATGTCCTCTGAGTTAATCACGTCAAGTGCCACTGGAGTACTTATTGGGTAGTCCTCAGCTGAGTAGTAAAGAGTGTAGTGTCTGTTTTTGTAACCTGCGTACAGGTCTAAGTACCCTATCATGTTGATTTTGTTTTCTACGATTTCTGTGAAGTAAAGGTTTCCGTACTCATCAACTTTGCAGTCAGAGGGCGAGTTGCCTTCGTAAATAACTACGTAAATGTCTCTTTCCAGAACAAACTTGTTGTCACTCCAGTCGATTTCATACTGGTAAATGTACCCAGTAGTGTCGTCTCCGCTTTCAACTACATACAAAAACTCGTGGTTAACATCGAAGCAAACCCCTACAGGTTTTTGCAAGCCCCCTATTAACTGGAAAGTGTTGTCTCTTTCATCTTCGTCTTGAGGCACTACCCAGACCTTTCCAGTGTCTTCTTGGTCTTCTATGAAACTAGTCACCAGCACAAACTGGGTTTCTCCGTTGATGTAGTCGTCACCTTCATCATCAGAACTTGAAGGAAGCGTGTCTTCGTCTCTCTTGAGGGGGTTGTCGTTAGAAGCTTGCAGAAACCCTGAAGGCCTTACATCTGGGTTATCGCTGTCGTCAGCGTCGTCGTTAAACTCTTGGTCATCGGATTCGTTGTCTATTTCTTGCCAAGTCAGCACTTGAGCGTCATCTCCAGGTGCCACTTTA